>ENA-OPSJ01002112-OPSJ01002112.1-human-gut-metagenome-genome-assembly--contig:-NODE-2112-length-13412-cov-2.481545_pt1 | contig 13412 bp, 17 predicted proteins | sample MGYA00241801_ERZ501893 | MGnify/ENA primary metagenome ERZ501893 (study PRJEB25962, sample SAMEA2042219) | human gut metagenome | biome: human gut; feature: human-associated habitat; material: faeces...
AACGGAAAGGTTGTACATATTGCGTAAATACATAGTTAGACCATGCACCTGAGTTTATCCGGTGTATGGATGTGGCTATGTGCCGCAAATATAAAAAAGCGAAAGGAGAATATTTATGAGCAACAAGACAAGGCTGACAAAAGACGGTCGGAAAATGCAGAAGTTTCTGAAGAAGTACGGCTACGATGTTGGACGGAAACATGCCGGACATCTTATTTACGAGAAAGATGGTGTCCCATATAAGGCAAGGATCGTTTATCTGTGAAAATATTGAAGATGATAAAGGTCAGATTTATGTTCCATATTACGACAGGAAATACGGAAGAAATGAAGTAAGAGACACTGTAATTAAACACTACAACCGCTATATGCGAGAATTAGTAAAGAAAGGAATTTTGGTAGATACATATGCAGAAGATTGCTAAATTTACAAAAATCAGTTATGAGCAGTTCGAAAAGGACTTTCCGGATTTTGATAAAGTCAGAACAAAAGAAAGATACGACAGCATTTTGCTTCCTATTAGAAGCACAGCAGGATCTGCTGGATATGATTTTAATTGCCCGTTTGAAATTAATATTGATCCAGAGAAGAAAGTGAAATTCCCTACAGGTATTAAAGCTAAAATGCCAGAAGGGGTTGTACTCCAAGTACATATTAGAAGTAGTTTAGGTATTAAACATGATTTATGTATAACTAATACTACTGGAATTATAGATTCTGATTATTATAATAATACTAATAATGAAGGAGATATCATTATATCTTTAACAAATAATGGGGCAAATAATTATGTAACAGAATCTCATAAAGCTGTAGCACAAGGTATCTTTACGAAATACGAAACAACAGAAGACTATAAAGCTGATGGTGAAAGAATCGGCGGAATAGGTTCAACCTCAAAATAATTCGTATATTATAATACTGATATACCAATTAGGTATATCAGTATTTTTATGAAAATGAGGTAAAAAATATGAGAGAATTTTATAAGAATTCGAAACGGAATACGTTAAGGTATATTGTATTTAAAAATAAAACCAAGCAATTACCTTACTTAAGGCTGGTACCTAAAAATGAGATAAGATTTCGGAAATCCAAAAATACAATGTACTATTCTTTTGAAATACGTCCAAACAATGAATACCATAGATACCAATCTAAATATAAAGACAAATATGGTAAAAGGAGAAGATGGCATGAATTTTCTTGTGTTGTCGCAAAATTTACTATCGTGATGATAAGTTTAAAGCAATTTGACCGTGATAGAAAAGCGAAAGATATATCTTTACCAGGCAGGGATAGAAGTAGGCGGTATAAACGTAGACGTGCTTTAAGAAATATATCAAATAAGAAACGTAATTGATTAGACTCGAAAATCATATTAATTATCAAACCATAACTAAATTATAAAATCTTAAGGAGGTTATTAATTATGGCTTTATTAGTTCAAAACGATTCTAAAGTTATTTATACCACAGAAATAAATTTATATTTTGATGATAAATCAGAGAAACACATAACTTTATCTAAAGATGATAATGTAATAGTTACATACAGAAGTAATGGAGAGAAACTTACAAAGAATGGAACTATCAAAGACATTCTTCCTGTAAAAGCTTACGATACTGAAGGAAGTTGCAGTTACGGATGTTGCAGCTGCAATTCTTGTACTGCTACAGGAATGATTGTATTAGACTCATCTAAGGATTTTAATAGTGAAGTAGTAAATATTTTATTAAGAGATGTATTAGATATAGAGAAAGTATCTATGTCTGATGAAGCTACAAAACAAGATCCAGATGAAGATATCGATTCAGGATACACATTAGAGGAATAATATGAGAAGAATTTTAAGAGATTATGCTTCTATATTAAGAAGAAGAGAAGTAAAAAAGATAACAGATTCTAATTACTATAAATCTATATCATTTGCTTTAATTAAAGATATGCTTAGGAAGAATTCGTTCGACGGATATGTTGGATTTAATAATAGTGGTTTCTATAGTGTATTACCTATTAATCGTCGTACTGAACATGTAGATGCTCTTTCATCATTGAATAAAAACATATCACTCAAATTGAAAAATCTCTATGAAGACAATAATAAAGTAAAAAGGAGTTTAAAGTTTAAATGAATAAACTTTTAAAATTAATGCCACGGCAAAAAAGACCATTATCATCATATGTAATATATCACGAACCAGTGTTTGCGAATATGAAAGTGCACATGAGAAATCGTAAGTATATGATACCATTGGTATATTATTATCCACTTAGCAATGTAAATTACGCTGCAAGCATGTATATCAGAAGCATTTTTAAATGCCCTTTACGTTGGTTTTATGATGAGCCAAAAGAATTAAAATTTATATCTTCAAGCTATGCAACTCGTATGAGTGAAATGATACGTTATAACTCTACACGTATTATACACAACTAATTAAATATACGGATATACCAATTTGGTATATCCGTTTTTTATTTACTTTAATACTTTATTATAATATAATTAAGGAGGAATTTTTATGCCAACAATTCATATTTATCACCACGGAGATACAGATGGTATTACAGCAGGAGCTTGTATTTATCATGGATTACATGCTCCATTGTTTCATACTAAATTATGTTACAGATTATATAATTATGAAACTCCATTAGATTTTCATAAAGTAAAAGAAGATGATATTATCTTCTTAGTAGATTACTCTTTATCTAATAAAGATAATATTGCTAGACTTAGAGGATTATGCCTAGACTTATGGAAAGATGAAGAGGATAAACATGTATTTTGGTTTGATCATCATAGAACTTCTTACAAGTTTATCAATCAGTATCCATTAAATAAAATTAGTAAAGTTATTAATACAGATATTTGTGGAGCAGCTATATCATATTTATTCTGTAAAGCTTTTTATAAGATGGAATTTGTGGCTACATTAGATAAATATTACGAAAAGTTATCTACGTTAGTAAAACTTATAAATGATGGAGTTTATAAATTTGATAAAGAATCTATTAAAAATGAGTTTATCGAATACGTAGATTCTTGGGATACGTGGAAACATGACAGAGAAAACGATGTTGCATTTAATTTAGGATGCATTGCTTTACTCAATGATCCAACAAATGATACTTTTGATCATTTAGTAAATCCTATGATGGATGCATCTCAATTTTATAAGCCCGAAACTGTAGAGAGATTAATCTCTGCTGGAGAAACTATTTTGACATACAATACATCGTTAAATAAACAGCAGATGATTGAGATGGCTTTTGAAACGAATATTAAATTCGAAGATAAAATTTATACTTGCCTAGTATATAATGGTAGAGGAAACAGTACAACATTCGGAGACAATATCAATAAATATGATATTTGTGTAATGATGTATTTTATTGGAGATACTTGGATTTATTCGTTATATTCAGCCAAGATCGATGCGCTTCCTATTTCTGAATTTATGGGAGGCGGCGGACATCCAGGAGCATCTGGTTTCCAAGTACACGATATAACACCAATATTTATTAAAGGAAAGGATACAGTAATAAAATGATTTTAGGTAAAAATAAAATAGAAGAAGAAATAAGTAAAGGAGATATTGTAATTACTCCTTTTAAAGAAGATAGATTAAATCCTAATTCTTATAATGTATCTTTACATAAAGAATTAATGGTTTATGATTCTTATGTATTAGACATGAAAGCACATAATACTGCTAAGAAAATGATTATTCCTAAATCTGGATTAGTATTAGAACCTGGAAAATTATATCTTGGTAGAACTAATGAATATACTGAAACATATAACTATGTACCAATGCTTGAAGGAAGATCTTCTATTGGTAGATTAGGTATGGGTATACATGTAACTGCCGGATTTGGAGATTGTGGCTTCAAAGGTTTCTGGACATTAGAAATCTATGTAATTCAACCGCTCGTTATCTATCCGGATGTAGAAATTGGGCAGTTATATTATCATACTATAGATGGAGAACCTATCAATTATAACGGCAAATACTTAAATAACTCTGGTATACAGCCTAGCAAGCTTTACGAAGAGTTATAATTATATAAGAGAGTATCTTTAAAGATACTCTCTTATTTGGAGGATAGATATATGAAAACTTTGGACGAATTAGCCTTCAAATGTGATCCAATATATGCTATGGTAACAGATGTTAAAACACTATATGAATATACAAAGTATCAACATATAGAATCATATGAATTAGATGATAGCAGAATAAAACCATTCTATCTAGTAGATGATGACAGATGGGAAATAAAATTGCCTGCTATAGATGAAGATGATAAGAAAAATTTTGCTGCAGGTGCTAGAAAGATATTTAATAATGGTAAATTAGTGCATTACGATTATATGTATCATTTAGACCGTAGTTTTTTATGCCCGTTTACTCTTGCAGAAGAAGTAAAAATACAAGGATCTGGAGCATACGTTTATGATATAAAAAAGGAGTGAATTGTAAATTGGATATATTAATGAATAACTCACAGAAACCAAATAGTTTGCGAAAAGTACGTTGCAATAAGGCGATGTGTATAGATAAGATTTCTATTACTCGTTTAAATTTTAAATCTATACGTAATGGACAAGAATACATTAACAAATTAAAGTGTCTACCAAAAATACAACGCTCTATTCGTGATACGTATACATGTGCAAGAAAAATATTTGTGAACGGTGTTATGGAAAGTAACCGATTTATGTCAAATACAATGAAAACTCCGCATCATGGAGCTTTTACTTTACAAGAAGAGGCTGATAAGCAAGAATGGACAAGATACTTATTGCGCAATAGTACAGAAATTCGATAAATATAATTTTTCTCAAAAAGTTGACAAGAAATAAGGCCAGCACGTTGCAATTAAGCAACGCACTGAGATCGAAGATTAAGATGATTTTAGATTCGCCGATTAAGTTCGGCTTCATCTTATGTATATTAAAAAGATCTTAGAGTAATACATCGCATGAATTTCTTATCAAGTACATTAAAACGAATGAATTGCTGGAAATTAGAGGAGTACCAATATTACGTACTCCTCTTTCTTTGTGATTTTGTGCTATGATTATCAATCTAAATAAACCAGAATAATGTCGTCGTCGTCCTCATCATAGCTTCTAATTACTGTACCTTTGAAATTCATCATTTTGTATTCTCCTTATCTTCTCTAAAGTTTGGATAGTATTAAACCCATAATACTCTGAAGATAGAAAATATATAAAATGATGCTAGTGACTTTTCTTGTTCAGAAGTATTCTGAACCCATACTATCAATAAGATAATATATAATTCATATATTCTGAACTTACAAAATGACATTCAGAACCATTAAGAATAGAAAAATACTTAATCAATTACATATTATTAACATGACTACTTGTATGTATTATATTAAGGGAGGTGGTACGTACAAGTATTAAAAGTTTCGAAAAGCAGGAGGCAGGACAAAATGAACAAAGATCAAGAACCATTGACACTCGCAGAAGAGATAGCTAAGAAAAGAGAAAACCCGTTATATTTAAATAATCCATTGGATAAACATAAAGGGATATCTGATGAGTTATACAATCCAGCAGTTTATCATGCTGATGATCCTACTTATAAAAGGCCATTACCACCAGATTGGGAATATGTAGATTTATGGATTCCTAATGTAGAAGATGTATTAGTTACGTCTTGTAAAGGATTTTTGTACGTTCCGTTGACGAAGATTTTTAATCTTTGTGTAGATGACGGACAAGCAGAAAATGCATTAAATAGCTTTATATTAACTTCAAAAAGATGCTATAATGGTAAAGAGATGGTATATCATTTACCACAATATATCAATTATTTTGAGAAATTTTATGATCGAGATCATGAACTTTTATCTGGAATGCTTAGGATAAAATTGGTTATAGATAGATTCATCGATTATAATAAAGAAATGTTTATAAACGATTTATTCAAGTACATAATTACTCCATCAATAATGAATAAAGCTCAATTAATGAATGAAGATAATTATCTACTTGATTTGGATTCTAAGAAATATAAGAATGTAAAAAATCCATCCTTAACTTATAAGGATAGACATAGTAAGTTATTGATATGGTATTCATTATTACAAAATATGATTATTCCATTAATTACGCATTATATCTTCGTACACAAAATTGTTTCAGATGCAAATAATTTTCTGTTAGAGATATTTGATAAGATTATTCATCTAGATAAGCATATTGATATATATAATAAATTATATGAGACATGTTTATCTAACGTTAATCAGAGTTTCCACAGAGAAAAAGTATTATGGGATATGCAACCTATTAGAGGTAAATCCCCTACAACTCAAACATTAGTAAGCGTGCAAAATATTTTATTAAATATTGCTCCAAAGTATACTTATGATAAAAATAATATCTTATTCAATTATGTGTCAATCAAACAATCAAACGGATTCCAAGTAATTGATATTGGATATGAGTATGATTATGTATCATTATCAAGTGCTAAGAGAGATGCAGAGAATAACTCAGCATTTGATAAATTTGAAGCTTATATGATTAAATCAGATGACCAGTTATATCTACTCAATAAAACAGCAGCGGAAGAAAGTATGAGAAAAATAGATTTAATGTTTGGTCCATTTGATGATAACGAGATTGATTATTATATTACAAGATTATCTGATATTGAAGGAAATATAATTAATCAATTCCAAAAGAAGTTGGTATTCAATTTATTTGATAAATATTTTGGAGATCCAATTACAATTGCAAATATTAATAAGAGAGATTATGTAAAACTTATCATTGCTGCAAAGAGAATGTTGCAAGCAAATGGATTAATAGCAATGCCATTTATTATTAGTAGTAAGATTGAAAAGATTGTGGAAAGAAAGAGTATCAATAAGAAAGAACTAGAAAAGCTTAAATCTAGTAAGATTTATGCGTTAGCTAAATCAAACTATATGGAAAACGATACCAAAATTGACAATGAAATCCTGTCAATTATTGCCACTGTATTATCATCAGATTTTAGAATCATTTCATATGATGAACCTAATGTAGATGGTATTCTATTAGATAAATCTGTATTATCAGATTATATCGGCGAAGAGATTTTAACTTATATCTGTATTATTAATTGCAATTAAAATATATCCCGTATATCTATATAGATATACGGGATTTTATTTATCTCCTATTTTTATTTTTTCTATTTCTACTATTCTGTTGATGATTTGTAGCAGTTTCTTCTGTAGATTCTTCTACATTAGTTTCTTCTTCGACTGTTTCAGGTCCTTCTACTTCTTCTGGAACCTCTACAGATGCTGTTGTAATAACACCATCTGATTCTTCTACAGGTATTCCTGTATCTACAAGAGTGCCATTTTCATCTTCTGCCATAAGATGCGGAAGACATACACCATTAGGAGCTGAATATACATGAGGAATACTGGATACAGGTTCTTCTGTAACATTAAGTATTTCTCCTTCTTCTTTAGAATCAGCCGCATACATAATTGGCTTTGTAAGGCCTCTAGCTTTATTATTATCAGCTTTTAAAAGAAGCTTTTTGAACTCTGCTTCTGTAGGAATAATATATTCTTTTCCATCTATTACTGCAAATACATTACAGTCTCTTTTAATTCTTGAATAGATACGAAGTGGAATTTCTATTCCTAATTCATCTCTTACTATTGTTTTGCCTACAAATAATCCTCTGATAGGTCTTTTTACATTTCTTAAATTACAAGTTAATCTATCCATGTTTAAACACTCTTCTCCTTATATTTTATTCTGCTTCTACTAAGTCGATGCATTCACCATCTTCGTCATCATCGTCGATGTATTCTGCATCTCCACAGTCACTAGCAACATCTAATCCATCATCTTCGTCTGTCATAAGATCAAACTGAGAATCAAAATCTTCGTTGCCTACATAAAGATCGTCTTCTACTTCATCAGAAGATTCGTTCATAAAAGATAAATTAAAATCACTAGATTCTTCTAATGATTCATGTTGATTTCTTCTACCAAATGATAAATCAAAATCATTCGAAGATTCATCAAACATGTTAAATTCTGTATCTCCAGAATCTTCTGGTACTGATCCGAAAGATAAACCTAATGAAGATTCTTTCTGTACTGTATCAATACATTCTCCATCTTCATCATCGTCTACTTCTTCTGCAGCAATTGCTTTATCAAATGTATTATCTACATCTATTGAGAAACTCTGTCCGAACATCTCTTCAAATTCTTTAGTTGTCATTTCAAAATACCTCCTTGGATATTATTCGTTATCATTGTCGTACAATATAGATTTATCACCATCCGGTTCATCTTCTATATCGCCGATAATGTCTGTTGCTACGCATTCTTCATCATTAAAGAGATTATGCTCCATCTCTTCGCATATAGAATATGCTAGTAATTTATTAAGGTTACTCATATCAATATCTCCTTAATCCTTAAATTAACTATATGTTCAGGCTTTGATTGTATACTGATCTTGATCCTTTTATACACTTTTTGGACAGATCAAAGTTCATACATTTACAATCTTCTTTATTTTTTGCTTTATCATCTATATATCTTTCTATACAGAATATTATAATTGGAATGCCATAGAATAATTCTATACAAGCATCCCATCCTATACAGTCAAAAGCTTCTATATCTTCTTTAGTAATTTCTTCGTTATTAAAATATTTAATTACTATATTAAATATAGTATATTTACATTCAGTGTATTTAATATTATTTTCAATATTATAAATTAAGTCATCTCTAAATGATGGAATAGTACACTTCTGAGCTTCGTAACAAGCGTAGCAGACATAATAATATTCTTCCTGTCTAGTTACAAAGATAGACCTACTATCATCTATATGAATAGGAAAACCTCTACAAGTATATTTTCTTATATGCTCTAAATCTTTTAATTCTAAGCATCTGAAGAAAGTATTATTATATACTATAGGAAATTTAGATGGTGGTCTCATTTGATGACATACGTGAATATAATCTGAAGCATATTTTAATAAATTATTTTTCTTTATAAATTCTATCATAAAGAAATCATACAAAGGATTATCATTTATATATTTATAAATGAAAGTTTGCACTCTAGATGAATAGAATAATGCTTGAAAATAATCTTTTAATTTAATAGAAAGATTATCTAATTCATTTATAGCATTATAAGCATCATCTTGCATTATCATACTATATTCAGTATCAAGATTATCTATAATAAATGTATAGTTATTTACTATACGAGTTCTTATTTCTTGATACCTAGATTCTTGAGTAGTTTCAAGTTTATAGTTTATTCTATAAAAGTTTTTATTATTTTTTAAAGTATCTCTATTTACTGCAGTTACTTTAAATAAACAATAATCTTGCTTAATATTATATAATCTAAATACATCACCAGGATATGGTATAATAGTATCTGGTAATACATAGAATTCTCCTTCTATTATATCTCCTGATACACCAAACTCTTCTTTATTTAAGTTTATTTCTATTCTATTTCCAGGACCAAATAATACAAAATTCTTTATTAAATCGTATCTTATTGGAGAATTTTGTCCTTTAAAAGCATACTCTTGCTGAGAACCTTCATCAAGAGTAGTAAAATTTTTATTTATATGAAGATAATCACAGGTCCATGGATGCTTATCTATATTATTATAATACGGGTTATCTAAAAAAGAAACCATAGCATCTGTGATATTATTTACAGTGTCTACATATTGAGTATTTTGAAATCTACCCATATCTGTACCTCCTTTCGAATTATTTAATTGTTTCGGGATACTATATAATACAAAAGCTGAGGTATTAAGTATGGCAAACTTATAAATAATATAATTTTTTATATTAATAAAAAATAAAAGGAGCTTTGCTAATATGGGATTTTCTAATAGAAAAGGAATTGCTATGGCAGGCGGCTTTAAATTACAAGCGGAAGTCCCACTTGACGTTAGAAGTAGAGTAGATACTATAACTGAAAGAGATGAGCTTGTTACTATTAATGCCGCCTGGGAAGGTATGCATGTATATGTAAAAGCTGATAAGAAAACTTATGAATATAAAGGAAATAAAACATGGGAAGAAGTCCTTACTGGAAGTAAATATATACATCCTAAATATACTAAAAGAAGCAATTGCTTATATAAAATAACAGTAGACGACACAGGACATGTAAGCGATGTATCGTCTGTAACTAAATCTGACATTACTGCATTAGGGATACCAGGAGCTAATACTGATACTACTTATACTTTAGTAACTGCAACAGATCCTGGTTTAATGAGTTCTGCCGATAAGGTTAAATTAGATGGTATAGCTAAGAATGCTAATAATTTTACTTATACACATCCATCATACACACCTAAGACTTCCGGATTATATAAAATAGTAGTTGATAATACCGGCCATATAAGCGATACAGCTGCTGTTACTAAATCTGATATTACTGCACTAGGAATACCAGGAGCTAATACTGATACTACTTACAGTAATTTTAGAGGAGCTACATCAAGTGCCAATGGTACTAATGGATTAGTACCTGCTCCATATTCAGGAAATCAATCACAATTTTTAAGAGGAGATGCTACTTGGGCAACTCCACCTAATACTACGTATGGTGTTGCTACTACATCTAAAGACGGTTTAATGAGCACTACAGATAAATCTAAGTTAGATGGTATTGCAGCTGAAGCAAATAAATATGTACATCCTACTTATACTGCTAAATCATCTGGTTTATATAAAGTAACTGTAGATGGTACTGGACATGTAAGCGGTGCTGTAGCAGTCACTAAATCAGATATTACTGCATTAGGTATACCAGGACAAGATACAGTTGTAACTTATGGTGCGGCAACGACGACTGCTAATGGTCTTATGACTGCAACGGATAAAGTCAAATTAAATGGTATAGCAGAAGGGGCAAATAAATATGTACATCCTACATATCCTGAAAAAGCATTAGGATTATATAAAGTACAAATTGATGTAAATGGTCATATTAAATCTGCTACAGCTATCAGTAAATCGGATATTACTGCATTAGGAATACCAGGACAAGATACTAATACTACTTATACTGTAGGTACCACATCTTATTCTGGTACAACTAAATTATACACTGGAACTGGATCTGCTACAGATGGTACATTAACTCAGAAAGCTATAGATGCTAATTATACTGGTAAATCAGCAAAGGTTAGTGTTACATTATCAGCTTCTGGATGGAGTGGAACAGCTTCTCCTTATACTAATACTATAACTGTATCTGGAGTTACTGCAACTAATAATGTTGAAGTACTAATTCCAAGTACAATTACAGCAGCTCAAGCAGAATCTTGGATGTCTGCTGGTATATTATGCGGATCACAAGATATAGATAGTATTACATTAAAAGCATATGGCGACAAACCATCAATTGATATACCTATAGAATGTATTATAAGAAAAGATATTTAGGAATAAACCATCTTACTCTAAAAAATGAGTAAGATGGTTTTTATTTAACATGGACTTTTGTGCACATCTAAGTAATATTAAATAATATGGAGGTTCCGAAATGGTTAACTATACGAAAAATAGATGGAATAACTATGATGATTCAAAGACCTTCTCAGAAAACTTAGAAAATGATGCTATTCTCACTTTAGAGAAAGCAAATCACATGGAGCAAGGTATCTATGATGCGAATAGACGTATCGAGATTGGTACTATAAAAGTCGCAGAAAATACGGAGAATCCTAGTATTACTGTTACTTATAATCAAGACAATATTACTATGGATTTTATATTACCAAGAACTAATCTGTCTAGTACAGATATGAAAACCATACTGAATAATAGTAAAGAAGAATTTGTAAAGCTTTTCAGTAAAATATATATAGGAGAGGATAATGAAGCTTCTCCTAATGATAATGATGTAATGTTCATATTGAGCAGAGACGGTAATAGTATAGAAAAAATTCGTACTTTTAAACATAATGTAGATGGATCTGTTACAAAAACAGATCTGAGATTACAGGTAGATATTTCTAATATTATTACAGATGCTAGTCATCAATTTATTACTCAAGCCCAATTGAATAAATTAAATAATATTGATGATAATGCTAACCATTATGTCCACCCTACAGGAGATGGAAATATGCATATACCTGCTACTGGAACTACCAGTAAAGGTAAGTTTTTAAGTGCTGGTTCTATGCCTGGGGAAGTGGATTGGAGACATTTAGAAAAAGATGATATTACAAATGCTTTAGGGTATACACCAGCTAATAAGAGTGATGTAACCACAAGCGTTGTTGATAGTACAAAATCAGGTCTTATGAGTCCTGAAATGTTTAAGAAGCTTAATGGTATTGAGGAAGGAGCAAATAATTATACTCATCCAAATACCCATTCTGCTGATATGATATTAGAGACCGATGAAAAGCAGTTTATAAGTAAAGCTGATAAAGGATTATTAAGGTATACAAATGATCAGCCTACTTTAACTGCACATGGAGGAATTCCTGCTGGTACAACTTTCAATAATAAAGCATTAGCAGAAATTCTTGGAGATATTTTATATCCTTATGTAGCACCTGTTGTAACTTGTACGGTTACAGCTCCTGGTAATGGTGGTACCTATGAATATGGAGCAAATCCGACAATTACTAGTGTAAGGGTTGGAGTTACAAAGAAATCAAAAGATATTACTAAGATTGAAATATTCAATTCTGAAGATATTAGTGGACCATTAGCAACTCAGACTGACGGAGTTAAAGATGGTGGCACATTCAACTACAGTATCTCTAAAGTATTGGACAAATTGACAAGCAATCTTAGAATTAGAGCTAGAATTACTGATGCTAGTGGTAAAACAGTTACAGCTGATTCAGGAGCATTCTATGTAATATATCCTATGTGGTATGGAGCTATTGATAAAGATGCTACTGTAGATCAGGCGGCTGTAAAAAGTACTACTAAATTAGTACAAACGAAAGCAAATAGATCTCTGACTTTCAGTTCTGATAATCAGAGATTAATGATAGCATATCCTGCATCTTATGGACAGATTACAAGTATTATGGATCCTAATGGATTTAACATTACGGATACATTTACTAGATATGCTGTTTCCATGAGATTTGGAGATAATGACGTACAATACTTCGTATATGTAAATGAAGCTTCTACAGTAAATAATTTTACAGTAAGCATCAAATATTAAATAAAGGAGAATTGTAGATATGGGATTTTCTAGTAAAACCGGTATCTCTCTCGCAAGCGGATTCAAGTATCAAGCTCAGAGTCCGCTTGATTTAAGAAGAGTTGTAGATACTATAACTGAAAGAGATGAGCTTGTTACTATTA
>ENA-OPSJ01002120-OPSJ01002120.1-human-gut-metagenome-genome-assembly--contig:-NODE-2120-length-13376-cov-2.941596_pt1 | contig 13376 bp, 6 predicted proteins | sample MGYA00241801_ERZ501893 | MGnify/ENA primary metagenome ERZ501893 (study PRJEB25962, sample SAMEA2042219) | human gut metagenome | biome: human gut; feature: human-associated habitat; material: faeces...
CCGAAAGAGCACACAAGATGGTGGCAAAGATATAGATGCCACCTGCAAGGTCTATTGTATCGGTTAATTTTGAACAGCTACTTATCTTTTCAAGACTTTCACGCCGTTTACAATGTACAGGCCTTTCGGAAGGTTGTCAGCCGAATTGCCTGAAGACACTTTGCGCCCATCAATGGCATAAACACCCTTGTCATTTGCCGGCATTGCCGCAGATGTGCCTTTGATGCCAGCAGTTTGGTCGATGTCTATAACCATGGTTGTCACCGAGTTCTTTCTGATTCGGAACTGCCCGCCGAGCCTCCGGGGGGCGTAACTTGTGTTTTTGTTCAGTGTGAGAGTGCCCTTTTGCGTGCTTAGCTCGTAGGTCTCATAGCACTTTACCGAATGGGCGTCGCTGATTCCGGCAACGTTTGGCACTATGCGCCTGACGCTGCCCATGTTTACGAACACCAGCACTATGCGGTTGCCGTCGGGTGACAGGTAAGCCGACCCCATGAGGCCATTGAGGTCGGTGTCGTCGATGGCCATGTCAATGCGCTTGAAGCCGGGGCGGATGAAGCGGCTGTAGTTGCCGAGAACCCAAAGGTTCATGTCGGCATTTATGCGACCGCCCTCTGCCAGGTCGCCATAGCTCTCGTTGCCGTTGTCGCCTTTTGCATTGAGGCGCAGCAGGTAAAAGCGGTTTTTCTGGCTCCATCTCTCCTGGGCCATCGCCGTCCAATAGCTCCACGACGCCATGTTCCCGTATACAAGGTCGCAATGTATGAGCTTCGCCATATACAAGGCTATGTCCATGTGCCCCGCGGCATCGTAGCTTGCGGGGAAGCCGGCATCAGCCGACGGCGCCTTGTCAAGCATCGACCACTCTGTCTGGTATACATCAAGTCCATACTTGGCGGCTTTTTCGGCAACAGATGTGCGTATGTTCTTCAGGTCGGCATTGTTTCCAAAAGTCCAGTAGCTGTGGCCTGCAATGGCCTTGCCGAGATGGGGCAGGTTGCCGATGTAGGTGTTTGTGTTGGCAGGGTTGAAGAACGCTTCCACCTGGTTGTTTGCGCGTTGCTCCGTGCCCTCCTTGATGAGCGCGTTCCATTGGCAGGCCTCAGGTATGAGTATTTTCTGCTGAAGGCCATAACCTTCCAGGGCGGCATCTATATGGCGCACCAGCTTGGCAATGCACTCATTTGTCCATGGCGACCCTTCCTGGCCGTCGGTCCAGTTGTATTGAGGCTCGTTGACGGGGGAAATGAAAGAGATGTTGTAGCCCTCGTCGACGAAGTGCCTTGTGGTGGTGGCGAGGAATTTGGCAAATTCAGCGTAGCATTCGTCCTTCAGGTTGCTCCCTCTTACGCCTGCGCCGGCATGCGCAAGCCCGTTTTTCGTGAAGTAAACGGGGGCAGAGTTGGAGAACAGGACGAAGTGGTCGACGCCATACTTGCGTGCCTGCGCCATGAAATACTGCTGTCCTTCGGCCTTCGTCCAGTCGTATGTGCCGTCGGCATTGAGGAAACAGTGGCCGCGGCGGGTCTTGTCGGGTATGTCGCTTCCGTCGCCTTGCTCTGCAGAACCTGCGCCAAGGTTTACGCGCCAGGCCGAGAGGCCAATGCCTTCAGGGTTGCCGCCGGCATCCATCTGCTGGGAGAAGAGCCACCGTGCGGCATTTTCCTTCTGTCTGTCAGAGAAATGCTTGCCCACGAAATCAGCCGTCCAACAGTCGCTCGCGCCAAAATCCCTGATGGTCTGGTACGTGGTCTGGGGATTGACGGTAACGTTGGTCTGTGCCGCGGCAGCCGGCGGCAAGGCCATGAGCATGAGGGTAAAGATGAATTTCATATCATATCAATCCAAGTGCCATGGTGAATGGAATGGCAACGAGTTGCCAACCAATTCACCATGGCATCATTATCAGTATGTTTTGTTATTTCCAACCCGGGTTTTGGGTGATGGTTCCGTTGGACATGGTTATCTCATAGAGAGGTATGGGGAATAGCAAGTCTCTGCTCTTGTCGAAGCTGATGCCCTTGTCGCTCGCCTCCTTCTGGTTGTCCCATTCGTAAGAGTCGCGTGTGGCAGGGTCGGTATTCCATTTTACGAAACTTCCGTTCGGCCCCATAATCTTGGCGATGAGCGGTTCGCCATCCTCTTTCCACCGGCGCAAGTCGTCGAGGCGATGGCCCTCTAGGGCAAGCTCCAGACGGCGTTCCTTGCGGATGTCTTGTCGCAGGTCGTTGCCCGAGGTGGTCACACCGGGCAGTTTTACGCGGTTGCGAACCTCGTTCAGATACTTGCGGGCGGTGGCGTCGTCGCCGGTCTCGTTGCAGGCCTCGGCGTAAAGCAACAGTACGTCGGCATAGCGGAGGATGCGCTGCCCGAGCGGTATGCGGCCTTTCTCGAATTTCTCGGGCCGCTTGGCGTAAGGTATGAATATCTTTCGGCTTATGCGGGCCGACTTGTGCGACTTGGGAGGTATGCAGTAGGTGCCGTCGCCGTTCTTGTTTCCCTGTGCTTCCACGAGCTCAGCGAAGTTGTCTTCGCCCGCAATCTCGGTGGCACCGTTCTTGATGATGGTCCATTTCAGGCGTATGTCGTCGCCGGCCTCCTTGAAGGCAGCTTCAAGATTTGCCGTTGGAAGCCCCCATGCCCAGCCGTCTTGGTCGCTGACATCGCGAGGGCCGCTTATTATTGAGCGGAAACTGCCAAGCGCATAGGTCTCGTCGTAGATGGCTTGAACCTCGAAAATGGACTCTTTGTTATTGTTGTGGTCAACGTCCCAGATGTCGCCGAAGTTCTCCATGAGCTGATATTCGCCGGAGTCGATGACCTGCTTCAGGCATGTTTTTGCCTCTGCATACTTGCCCTGGTACATGTAAGCTTTGCCAAGCATGCCGAGAGCGGCGCCTTTGGTGGCATGGCCCGTCTCGCTTGCAGCCTGTTTGCTGCGATTGGGCAGCACCGCGGCAGCGTCCTTGAAGTCTTGCTCCACGAGCGCCCATACATCTTCCTCGCTGGCCCGTGTGATGCCGCTGATCTCTTCAGGCATTACGAAGCCTTTGACAATGGGCACCCCGCCGAAGTTCTTTACGAGTTCGAAATAGAAATAACCGCGAAGGAACTTGGCCTCGGCTATGAGCAAGTTCTTCTTGTTCTCGTCGGCTATGTTGGCTTGAGGTATGCGCTCTATGGCGATGTTGCATTTCAAGATACCCTTGTATCGGTATTGCCAGAAATTGGCAATGGTGCCGTTTTCCTGGCCGGTGCCCTGATAGTGGGCCAGCGAGATATATCCGCTTTGATCCTGGGTGGTGTTGCCCATCCAGTAGTCGTCGGTGCACATGTCGCACAGATTCCAGAAGTTGTCAATCTGCCACCAGTCGTCGAAGGTGATGGCTTGGTAGCAGCCGGTGAGGAATTTGTCGGCTTCAGCCTCGGTCTGGAAGTATGTGTCCAGGTTTTCCTGGCCTCTGACATCCTCTGTCAGGAAGTCTTCGCATGAGGTAGTCGTGAGCAAAGAAGCTACGGCCAATGCAAGAATATATGTCTTTTTCATCTTATTCAATTATATATGTTTAGAACTTTAAGTCGATTCCGAACAGGAATGTGCGTGGGTTGGGATATCCTGCGTTGTCAATGCCCTTCTCGATGACGCTGCTTGAGTATGCTGCGCGCTCAGGGTCCAAGCCGCTGTAGCCGGTTATGGTGAACAGGTTCTGTGCAGAGAGGAATAGTCTGAGGTTGACGTCTCCGAGCATTTTCTTCGGGAATGTGTAGCCCACCTGCAGCATCTTGCAGCGGAAATAGGAACCGTCTTCCACATAGAAGCTCGACACACGGCTGTAGTTCTGGTTGAGGTCGCTATATGTCAGGCGTGGAATGTCTGTGCTTGTGCCTTCGCCGTTCCATGCCTTTTGAAGGGTTCCGGCATACACGTTCTCGCCATTCTGGCCGCTGTAGCGTGCCTTGGTGGTGTTGAAGATGTCGTTGCCGAATGTGCCGTAGAAGTTGGCGGAGACGTCCCAGTTCTTGTAGTTCAGTCCGAAGTTGAATCCGAGCATGAGGTCTGGATATGGATTGCCTATGTATTTCTTGTCGTCAGCGCTTAGCTTGCCGTCGTGGTTGAGGTCAAGGAAGCGGATGTCGCCGGGCTTTGCGTTTGGCTGTATGATTCTTCCGTGCTCGTCGGTGTGGGCGTATACCTCTGTCCAGTTCTGGAAGATGCCGTCGGCAACATACCCGTAGAAGCGGCTTATCTCGCCGCCATCCTCGTTGCGGATAATCTGGTCGCCGTTGAAGCCGCCTGTGTATATGGGGCCGTCGCCGGATAGTTTGACGGCTTTGTTCTTGACTGATGATAGGTTGACGCCTACGTTGTAGTCCAATTCGCTGACCTTGTCTTGCCAGTTGATGCTAAGTTCCCAGCCGGTGGCTTTCATCTCTCCGATGTTCATCGTTACTTCGCTGTTCCAGTTGGGATAACCCAAGGCATATATGTTTTGCTTGTTGTAGAGCATGTCGTGGCTCTTCTTGATGAAGTAGTCGGCTGTTATGGCCAGGCGGTTTCTGAGGAAAGCCATGTCGATGCCTATGTCGTAGTCCTCGACAGTCTCCCATTTCAGCTTGTTGTTTCCAACGCTGCTGACCGTGGTGCCTATGGCGCGGTTGCCGCCAAAGACGTAATCGGCGGTGCCCATGAGGGTCAGGGTGGAAGAGTTGCTGATGTTCTGGTTGCCGACGCGGCCCCAGCCGACGCGCAGCTTGAGGTTGTCGACGACGCTCTGGTCTTTCATGAACTCCTCGCCCGTGACGCGCCACGCAGCAGAAACAGAGGGGAAGGTGGCCCACTTGTTGCCTTTGGTGAACTTGGAAGAGCCGTCTGCGCGCATCGTGGCGGTCAGGTAGTAGCGGCCGTCGTAGTTGTACATGATGCGGCCAAGATAAGACACGAGTGTGTTGAAAGATGTATTGCCATAGGCTTTCTGGGCCGTCGTACCTGCGCTGACCTCGCGCAATGTCTCTATGTCGCTTGGAACGCCTTCGCGCGAGGCACTTACGGTATAGTCGGCGAAGCGCTCAGAGGTGAAGCCTGCCATTACGTTGAGGTTGTGTTTCTTTGCAATGGTGGTGATATAGTTCAGGGTGTTGGTCCAGTTCCAGTCGACCCACTGCTCTGAAGAGCGGCTTATCTGGCTTGCTTCTGTTTTTTCGAGAGCGTCAATCTTGAACAGAGGAGTATAGTTGTCAGACAATTGGAAGCGGGCATTTGCACCAAATTGAGTGCGGAAGGTGAGCCCGCTGATTGGTGTAACCTGCAGGAATGAAGTCATCAGCATGCCATACTGGCGTGAGTGGCCCACAGGACGGTTGACAGAAGCGACAGGGTTCCATGTCTGGTTGTTGTAGCTTCGCTGGTAGCGGTCATAGACGTTGTCTGTCCACTCGCTCTCCGGGCGGAACACGGGAGTAGTCGGGTCCATGGTCATACAGGAGTTTAGCTGGTTGGGAGTGTCGTCCCAAGACTCTGTGCGGGGAGCGAGGTCTATGCCGAACTTCACATATTTGCTGAAGGTATACTCTGTATTCAAGCGTATGTTTATCTTGTCCCAGTAGCCAACCTTATACTGCGAGTTGTTGCGGAAGTATCCGGCGCTAAGGCTGTAGACGAGTTTGTCGTTGCCGCCGGAAACGCCTAACTGGTAGTTTTGAACGAGAGCGGTGCTGTTTACCACCTCTTTCCACCAGTCGGTTCCCTCTGCGTCGGTATAGCCTTCCTTGGGGCTGTTCCATACCGGGGCCTTGCCTTCGTTGGCATAGCGTGCCTTGAACACCTGCTCGTACTCTCCTGCGCCGGCCATCTCGGGCTTGCTGAGGGTTTGGAAACCAACGCTCGAATTGAAGTTGAAGCGAGTCTTGCCCGCGCTGCCTTTCTTTGTGGTGATGAGGATGACGCCATTGCTGCCTCGTGTACCGTATATCGCAGCGGCAGAGGCATCTTTCAAGACCTCCATTGACTCGATGTCGTTGTTGTTTAGGAAGTTGATGCTTGTGCCAACAGGCATGCCGTCGACAACATATAGCGGGTCGCTGCCGTTGACGGTCGTCACACCCCGGATGAGCACCTTGGGCTGGTAACCCGGTCCGCCGGCAGATACGATCTGCACGCCGTTTACCTTTCCCTGTAGTGCATCCATGGCATTGCCGGTTGTTACCTCGGTAATCTGCGCGCCCTTCACTGTGGATATGCTACTTGTGAGGTCGCTTTTCTTTACCGTGCCATAACCGATGACAACCACCTCGTTGAGGTCGCTGCCTTTGTCTTCGAGTGTTACGTTAATCGTTGTCTGCCCGTCGACAGCCACTTCTTTCGTTGCAAAGCCAATCATCGAGAAGACGAGAGTGGCATTCTTGGCTGCATTGATTGTGTAGTTGCCGTCGTAGTCGGTGATGGCGCCTGTTTGTCCGCCTTTCACCTTTACCGTTACTCCGATTAGACTTTCTTTGTCTGATGCCGATGTTACTTTGCCCGTGACCTTCACGTTCTGCGCACTTAGTGCCAGAGAGAAGACGGACACCATGATGAATAAAATATATCTCTTCATAAGATTCTTGTCTTTTTTGCTCCTGTTCCGCAAGCCTTGCGTTGTTCCGTTGCCTGTTGTCCGGTTGACCACAATGAATAATAATGTGTAGTCTGTTCGGTATGCTTGGCCCATTGCAGCCTGCGCAGTCAGTGTTGTTGTTTTATTTAACCAGAGTTATTCGTGAGCGAAGCAGGCTGTAGTCGAACTCAAAGCGGTAGGTTCCGTCAGCAGGAACTGTTACTGCCTTCATGTTGTCGCCGCCGTTCAGCACATTCTTTTCGTTGCCGTTGCTGCCGTCGAAGCGCCAGAACGGTTCCGGCCACCAGCCCCAGCAATGTGTCTGTGAGATGGTGAAGCTCACTTCGGTTCCTTTCTTTAGTTCCATCTCGCGGTAAAGCAGGTATGGGTTGGCCTTGTCTTGGGCCAGTATGAATGCTCCGTTGTTCTGGTTTGTTGTCCAGCTCGGCGTGTTTGGCAGTCCGCTACCGGCAAGGCATATCTGTGCGGGCTGTTCGCCACTGCCGTCGCCGAAGTCAATGGTGGCAGTGCCGTCGAGGGTCATAGCCTTCGTAGTCGGTGTGTATTCGCTCACACTGTATTCGCCCTTCATCGTGTTGAGGCTGATGGCATAGTACGTATTGGCCTTTGGCAATACGATGGCCTGCCCGTCGCCATAGCTTGAGGCGAGGTGTCCCGGGCTCTTTGGGTCTTCGCTGAAGCATATTGGCTCGAAGTCGGTGGTCTGAGGGATGAAGCGAATGCCTGTGTTGGCTTTCTTGTTGTAATAGCGAGCGGTGTACATGAACTTGCCGGTGTGTTCGATTGCCATGGGCACGCCATAGAGGTCGCTGGTCAGTTCCTTGGCTTCGGTAACGTCAGCAAGGTACATCTTGTCGAAGTCTGGCAGTTCGCTCACCTTGATTGTGCTCGTGGTGGTGGTCTTGTTGCCTGTCTTGTCGTAGACGGTCATGGTGAGTTGGAACTCATCCTCCTCGGCCGGGAACTCGTAGGCTTTCTCGAATGAGTCTTCCTTTGTTCCGTTCAGCAGTATAGAGTCTTTCTCGACGATGCGAGGGATGCTTACCACCACGCTCTGCAGAGCCTTGTTGTCGGCCATTGCTGCGTTTAGTTTCAACTTAGTCGCCTCCTGTACAAGGACTGTGATTTCGCCGGCCGGGGCTTGTGTGAATACCGGGTTGCTGCTGTCGCCGTCGGCTTTTACATTCAGTATCTCGGTGGTCTTGTTGCCCACCACGTCTTCTGCGGTAATCTCGAGAGCAAACGATTTGCCCTCTTCCCATGTGTCGGCGGCTTTGAAACTGTAGTCGAGATCGTAGTCGTGAACCAGCGAATCGCCATAGATGTCAAGCAAGTCGATGGTTTTAACCAGTTGCATCTCAACATTACTCAGTCTGATGCTCTTGATGCCATCGGCATCTTTCACATTTCCCTTGATGCTGAAGGTCTTGCCTTGTTCCACGTGTATGGTCTTGGCGGCAATGTTTATGGTAGGGTTCTGATTGTCTACAGGGTCGAAATCAGAATCGCTGCATGACTGGAAACCTGCTCCAGCCAATGCGAGAAGAATCCAGATGGGCACTTCCCTCTATCTTTTTGCTTTGTACATAATTGTTTTGTTAGCATGATTGGTTAATGTTGTTATTATCGGTTTTGGTTATTGTCTGCAGTTGTTTTGCCTTGCCTCTAACGCTTGCCCGCTGATGGTCGAGGCGTCGGCCTTGGCAGTTTGTTGCTTGTTGACGCCGATGTCCGTCGGGCCAACGATGTCGCCGGCCTGTAGCGTGGCCTGAGCGGTTGTGGCCTGGGCATGGGTTTCTGTCGGCCACAGCGTGCTCCTCGGCTGTCGGCCTGCGTTGGCGTCAGTCGGTCGCGGCGCGTTCGGCGTGATACGACGATCGCACCAGCGGGCCGCTCTCCACGTGCTCAAAGCCCTTGGCCAGGGCCGTCTTGCGGTAGTCGGCAAACTTGTCGGGGTGAATGTATGCCGCCACGGGCAGGTGGCGGGCCGTTGGTTGCAGGTATTGGCCTATGGTCAGGCGGCGGCAACCGGTTGAAAGAATGTCGTCCATGGTTTGTTCCACCTCTTCGTCGGTCTCGCCCAGCCCCACCATGAACCCCGTCTTGGCGCTTATTCCGTGGGCCGCGATGGCGCGCAGCACGTCGAGGCTCCTGTCATAGCTGGCCACGCTGCGCACCGACGGCGTGAGCCTGCGCACGGTCTCCAGGTTGTGCCCCGCCACATACGGCCTTGTGTCGAGCACCATTCCCAGCAGGTCGGCGCGCCCCATGAAGTCGGGCAGCAGCACCTCGATGCGTGTCTCGGGGTTGAGCCGCCCTATGGCCTTTATCGTCTCCACCCAGTGTGCGGCCCCATAGTCGGGCAGGTCGTCGCGGTCTACCGACGTAATGACGGCATAGCGCAACCCGAGAGCCTTGACCGTGGCGGCCACATGGCCGGGCTCCATGGGGTCGAGTGGCTTCGGGCGGCCCGACAGGGTGTTGCAGAAGCGGCAGTTGCGCGTGCACACGTCGCCGCCAATCATGATTGTGGCCGTGCGTGCCGCCCAGCATTCGTGGCGGTTGGGGCAAAGTCCGCTGGTGCAGATGGTGTTGAGCCTGTGCCGCTCTATTATTCCGGCCGTCTCGCCCGTGCTCCCCTTGGCGCGCAGGTCTATCTTCAGCCAGTCGGGTTTCATCACGTGGGCAGGCCGCCCGAAGAGCAGGCGGAGCAGCCTGTCGGCCGTAAGACCCCTGACAACGGCCCCCACATCGGTGCCGGCCAGGGCCTCGGCCACGCTGGCGTTGATTGCCACTGCGCCTGTAGCGTCCTCAATGATGATGGTGCGCTCGCCCTCTGCATACGGGTCGATGCCGGGCTCTTCGTCGCCGCCGGGCTCCTCGGTGCTTGCCTCTACGGTCTCGTCAACCGTAACAACGGCGCCCTCGAGCTTCAGCTCAACGTCGATGCCGGTTGGCATGTCCTTCAGTGCTGCAATGTTGGCAGCCACCTCCGGCTGTACGTTGGCTGCGTCAACGATGTCGTCGGCGCTTACGGGGTATACCTCCTGGGCTGCTCCGTCAGAGCCGCCTATGGCAAGGATGCTGCCTATGTTGGCAGGCCATGAGTAGTCGGCCGGCAGCACTCCGAATGCGTCGTCAATCCAAACGGATGTGCCTCCGAATGAAAGCCAGTTGCCCTCTACAGACATTGATCCGACAAGCTTGATGAGCCGGTTGGTGTATTGCATGCCGTTGAGGCCCTGCACAGTGGCCAGGGTCGGTGTGACGGTGGTCTGCTCTGCTGTGAATTCCGAGCTTGCGGTCTGGCCGTTGGCGCTGAGCTGAGGTATGCTGCCGCGTGCGTAGGTAGCGTAGAGGTTGCCGGTGAGGGCGGTGTTGGCTGTCAGTTCGAGTCCGATGTTGCTGAGCTTGATGGCTCCGGTCTCGTCTTCGATGAATGCGATGTCATCCTTTACGAATGTCACCTTTGCCCCGTTGAGCGCGAGGTTGATGTTTTCGCCGCTCTCAATTGTAGAAAGGGCGCCGATGTTTGCCACCTCGGTGGCCGGCTCAACATAGTCGCCAACGGTGAAGCCGGTGAATGTCGACTGGAAGACGCTGAACGTGAAGGTCACTGTCTCGGCGTCGCCTGTCCATGTCTTTGTCGTGCCGTCGAGTGTGCCTACGTCGGCCTTGACGATGCCCCATGTGCCTGTGCAGTCGAGAACAATCTTGTTGATGTGCTTGCCGTCGACGCCCTTGAACGTGAGCGTGCCGTTGGTGATGTCGAGATACCAGTTGCTGTTGTACGTGCGGAACTCGCCGTCGCCGTCAACGGTCACTGTGAACTCGCCGCCGTCGAGCACCGTGCCGTCGGCAATGCTGCCGGCCGTGATGCCTTCAATGTCGGCCAATACCAACTTGCCGGTGGCGTATGACGGCTCAGTAATTTCAACGTCGCCGGTCTTTTGGAAATACACATAGTCGATGCTCTTTTGGCTTGAACCGCCACCTGCTGCCAATGTTATGGTATTTGAATTGGCTGTCAGTGAGAACTCTTCGCTGGTTACTTCGCCTAAATTTGTGTTCGGGGCTACAGCTGTAAATATGGTTGTGCTGCCGCAGTTGAAGTTGAACTGAGCACTTGCTGTCTTGCCAGCATCAAAGATGCCTGCAACCATCTTGTATTTTCCTGCTGGCAGGGTTGCAACCGTCAAGTCTTGCTCATCGTTGTAACCTGTCTTGGAGTTAGAGGCTCTGACTGCAACATTGCCATCTGAAATGACCTTTGCGCCCTCGATATCCTCTCCTTCAATAAGGAATTTAACGTCAGTGCCCACAGCGGTGTATTCCAGATTCTCGGTTTGTCCGTTTTCGTTGAGTGTGAATTTGTGGTTGTACTCCTTGTTGGTGGGTTCTTTCTTGTAGAGAGTTCCGTCTGCACCGAGAATGTATCTAGGATAGGCAACGGTAATCGACGTGCCCTCGTTGTTTTTGTCCTCGGACAACACCTTAAGGGTATTTGTGCCGTCTGTGGCATTTACGGTGTAAGTGTATACGGGCTGTTCGCCTGTGTATAGAACCAAAGAAATATTGGAAATGGCTTGTTCGCGGGCAGTGCCAGTGAAGAGTCCGAATGTCAATATTTTGTCTTCATCGGCCAGGAAGTAGTCGGTGACTATGGCTTCTAGGTCGGCACCGCTTTCCTTTACCCATTCGTCGGAAGTGTATACGTCGGTAACTGCAGAGCCAGACGATGTTACGCTGGTCCACGTTGCCTGGCTAAGGTCTATGTCCCCGCCTTCTACTGTTGCAACGTGAATCTGGGAATTCTTTCCTGCAACAGTGCAATAAGAATGGAACTTCAATACAGCCTTGGTTATTTCCTGTCCTGAATAGTCGGAAGCGTCTACTTTAACAAGTGCTACTGATGATGAACCTGCAGTCCCGATAGCGAAAGTTCCTCCGCTTATTTTGCCATAGTTTATTCGCCATTCGGTTGCTCCCTCATTGTAGAGCACATCGTCGGGAGTGTCGCCAGAGATGGTTGTCACTTGGCTTGGGGCAATTTCAAAGTTCTCTGCCGTAGCATTGGTGCCTGCGCCAAAGAGGGCAAACACGGCTGCAAGAGCCGAGAGTAATCTTTTATGCATGTTATTTTTATTTAGTTAGTCGTTTGCGCCTTGCGGTCCGTTTGCGCCTTTACTTGTTTTTGGTCTTTCTGTCCGATGCCGCGGGCCGTTCAATTCGTCCAGTCTCAGTGGTACGAACGGCAACGGGGATAGTCATTCTCCTTTTGCTGTTTGTTATTGGTCTTTTTTGTCGTTTTAGTTGTATAAAATGTACATTACGTGTTATCTTCCGGCCTCTAAGTTACTTATTATTTTATAAAATGAACGTTATAGTGTTATATATTTAATGTTTTTTAAACATATAAGAGTATTGATTTTGCCGTATTTATGGACAAAATACAGGACAAAGGTCATCGTTTTGCATTTCGTTGCAGCATGGTTTGCCTGTGGTTTTAGTCCAGTGTTTAGGGCGTAGAGCACAAAAATGTTGGCGAAACGTTTGGTGTTTACGGGAAATAGTGATAACTTTGCACGCGGTTGGGCGAAAGCCCGGCTTCGGCGGTTGCCGCAATGGTGGAATTGGTAGACACGAGGGACTTAAAATCCCTTGGCCAGAAATGGCTGTGCGGGTTCGAGTCCCGCTCGCGGCACCTTAAAGTTTTTCCTTATGAAAAAATTTGCTTACATCCTCATTTTATTCATTACGCTGGTCTTAACATCATGTGGTGTTAGCAGTGGGCATTTCAAGTTTGAAGGCAAATTTCTCAATATGAATCAAGGCGAGTTTTATGTATACAGTCCTGACGGGGGCTTCGAAGGCGTTGACACCATCAAGGTAGAAGGCGGCCGTTTCACTTTCGAAACCGAATGTAAGGAAGATTTTACCATTATGCTTGTTTTCCCTAATTTCTCTGAGCAGCCTATCTTCGCAAAATCGGGCAAATCAGTAGAGATCAAGGCAGATGCTTCGCACCTTAAGGAAATGGAGGTAAGCGGAACCGAGGATAACGAACTGATGACTAAATTCCGCCAGAACATCCTGAAAGATACGCCACCTGAGGCTAAAAAGCATGCTGAAGACTTCGTCAGAGAACATCCGAATTCTGTGTGCAGCATCTATCTGATCAGAAAATACTTCATCACTTCTACACAACCTGATTACCGCAAGGCGCTCTCACTCATCAATATCGTAGAGAAGGAACAGCCTAAAAACGGACAGTTGGCTAAGATGAAGCAGTTGGCAGAAACCATGAAGAATGTAGGCACCGGTGCAACCCTGCCTTCATTTACAGCATACGATATCAACGAAAAACTCGTTTCCAGTACAGAAATGAGCAGCGCTCCGGTTGCCGTAATCTACACCTGGGCTACCTATAACTATGACAGCCAGGACATGCAGCGCGAACTGAAGAGCCGGCAGAAAAAATCGAACGGCAAGCTTAAGCTGATGGCTTTCTGTCTGGATGCCAGCAAGAGCGAATGCAAGAACAACATCAAGCGCGACTCTATCGCATGCCCTATCATTTGCAACGGCGAAATGCTGGAAGACAAGACCTTGAAGAAGTTGGGATTGGAAAACCTTCCTGACAACATCATACTTCAAAATGGTAAAATCATCGCCCGAGGCATGAAAAAGCAAGAGCTTTACAATAAGCTCGACCAACTGCTAAAATAAATACTTTCGAGCTAGTCAAGAACCCATAAAAAG
>ENA-OPSJ01002121-OPSJ01002121.1-human-gut-metagenome-genome-assembly--contig:-NODE-2121-length-13368-cov-2.491474_pt1 | contig 13368 bp, 10 predicted proteins | sample MGYA00241801_ERZ501893 | MGnify/ENA primary metagenome ERZ501893 (study PRJEB25962, sample SAMEA2042219) | human gut metagenome | biome: human gut; feature: human-associated habitat; material: faeces...
TGGTGCGCATATTGCAACTCTGATGCTGACCTTTATTTACCGGTTTATGCCGGAGCTGATCAAGCAGGGACACGTTTATCTGGCAAAGCCCCCGCTGTATAAGCTGGAAAAGAATAAAAAGGTTTGGTACGCCTACAGCGACGAAGAGCTGGCGGCGATTATCAACGAGGTCGGCAGAGATCAGAATAACAAAATCCAGCGTTACAAGGGTCTGGGTGAGATGGATGCAGAACAGCTCTGGGAGACGACTATGGATCCTGAGCACAGAATCCTGTTAAAGGTCTGCATGGATGAAGAGACGGAATCCGAAGTGGATCTGACCTTCACAACGCTGATGGGCGACCAGGTGGAACCCCGCCGGAAGTTTATCGAAGAGAACGCTCAGTTCGTAAAGAATCTGGATATTTAGAAAACTGATTGGAATGCCGCCTGGGCGGCTGGATAAGAGGAAAGATGGAAGATAATATTTTTGACAAAATAGAAGAAGTCGATCTGAAGAAAAAAATGGAGGAATCTTATATCGATTACGCAATGAGCGTAATCGCTGCCAGAGCCCTCCCGGACGTCCGCGACGGCTTAAAGCCGGTACAGAGACGTGTTCTGTACTCCATGATCGAGTTAAATAACGGACCGGATAAGCCGCATCGTAAATGTGCGCGTATCGTCGGTGATACGATGGGTAAATATCACCCGCACGGCGACAGCTCTATCTACGGAGCACTCGTCAACATGGCACAGGACTGGGCAACCCGTTATCCGATGGTGGACGGCCATGGAAACTTCGGTTCCGTCGACGGCGACGGCGCTGCGGCTATGCGATACACCGAGGCACGTTTAAGCAAAATCTCGATGGAGATGCTGGCGGATATCAACAAAGACACCGTAGACTTCGCCCCGAACTTTGATGAAACCGAAAAAGAGCCTGTTGTTATGCCGGCCCGCTACCCGAACCTTCTGGTAAACGGTACTTCCGGTATCGCTGTAGGTATGGCAACCAATATCCCGCCGCACAACCTGCGTGAAGTGATCAATGCGGTTGTACAGATTATCGATGACCAGATCGAGGATAAAGAAGAGACAACGATCGAAGAAATTTTGCAGATCATTAAAGGACCTGACTTCCCGACGGGTGCAGAAATCCTTGGTACAAGAGGTATTGAAGAAGCATACAGAACAGGTCGTGGAAAGATTCGTGTGCGTGCAATTACCAATATTGAGCCGATGCAGAATGGAAAAAACCGGATTATTGTAACGGAACTTCCATTTATGGTAAATAAAGCAAGACTGATTGAGAAGATTGCAGAGCTTGTAAGAGATAAGAAAATCGATGGAATCACAGATCTGAGCGACCAGTCGAGCCGTGAAGGTATGCGGATCTGCATCGAACTGCGTCGTGATGTGAATCCGAATGTGATTCTGAATCAGCTTTATAAGCATACACAGTTGCAGGATACATTTGGCGTTATTATGCTGGCACTGGTTGGCAATCAGCCAAAAGTAATGAATCTCCTGGAGATGCTGAATTATTACCTGAAGCATCAGGAAGATGTAGTTACGAGAAGAACAAAATATGATCTGAATAAAGCTCAGGAAAGAGCCCACATTTTAGAGGGATTACTGATTGCACTGGATAATATTGACGAAGTGATCAAGATTATCCGTGGTTCTCAGAATGTTCAGATCGCAAAGCAGGAATTGATTAAAAGGTTTGGTCTGTCAGAAGTTCAGGCTCAGGCAATCGTAGATATGCGTCTGCGTGCATTGACCGGTTTGGAAAGAGAAAAGATTGAAGCAGAATATGCTGAATTGATGAAGAAGATTGAAGAATTTAAGGCGATTCTTGCAGACAAAAAGCTTCTGTTAGGTGTAATTAAAAAAGAAATTCTTGTGATTTCTGAAAAATACGGAGATGACAGAAGAACCCGTATCGGATATGACGAGTTTGATATTTCCATGGAAGATCTGATTCCACGGGAAAATGTTGTGATTACCATGACAAAACTTGGTTACATCAAGAGAATGACGATGGATACGTTCAAGAGTCAGAACCGTGGCGGAAAGGGAATCAAGGGAATGCAGACGCTGGAAGATGATTATATCCGTGATTTGTTCGTGACAACGAGCCACCATTATATCATGTTCTTTACAAATACAGGGCGTGTTTACAGAATGAAAGCATACGAGATTCCTGAGGCAGGAAGAACTGCAAGAGGAACTGCGATCATTAATCTGCTTCAGTTGATGCCGGAAGAAAAAATTACAGCGATCATTCCGCTTCGCGAATATGAAGAAGGAAAATATCTGTTCATGGCAACAGAAAAGGGACTTGTCAAGAAGACACCGATTCAGGATTACGCAAATGTAAGAAAGACCGGCCTGGCAGCGATTGCACTCAGAGAAGATGATCGTCTGATCGAAGTAAAAGTAACGGACAATACAGAGGATATTCTGCTTGTTACGAGAGATGGTATGTGTATTCGTTTCAATGAGACGGATGTACGTTCTACAGGACGTGTATCCATGGGAGTACGCGGAATGAATCTGACGGATAACGATGTAGTGATCGGAATGCAGACTGCAAGTCAGGGAACGGATCTGCTCATCGTATCTGAAAAAGGTATGGGCAAACGTACCAATATGGATGAATTTACACGACAGAACCGTGGCGGTAAAGGTGTGAAATGTTATAAGATCACTGAGAAGACCGGAAATGTAGTCGGTATGAAAGCAGTAGATGAAGACAGCGAGATCATGATTATCAATACGGAGGGAATCATCATCCGTATGAAGTGTTCTGATATTTCTATATACGGAAGAATTACTTCAGGTGTGAAGCTGATTAATCTGAAAGAAAAAGATAAAGTTGCAAGTGTTGCAAAAGTAAGAAAAGCTTCTGCAGAAATTGACGGAGAGCAGGTAGAAATCTCTGATGGAGAAGAACCTGAAAGTGAAGCGTCAGACAATTCAGAGGAATCATAGATTCGGGAAGAAGAAGTAATTCTACTTTAGAAATAGAGTAAGAAAAGCTGATCGCACGACAGAAAAAAACTGCCGTGCGATTTTCCTTTTAAAAAGAAAAAGATTGGTGTATGATAACATCAAAGACAAATAAAAAGATCAGAGTCGGGATAAGAGCGGCAGTGCAGAAAAGTAATTTAGACAGAGGGGGCGAAAATATGAAGAAGAAAGAGCAGAAAAAAGTTCTGATCCAAAAAGGAATGACAGTAGGAATGATATTTTTTCTTTTACTGGCGGCAGAAGGATGTCAGAAAAAAGATACCTCAGTGACAGATCCGTCGGATTCCAATATAAAGCAGGAAGAAACACAGAAAAATACAGATCAGAAAAATGAAGATTCTGATACTGAAAAATCAGATCAGAATAAAAAGGATGAGTCTTCATCTGCAGAGGATAATGTAGATAATGAAGAGAAGGTTGACGATCAGAATCTGGAGAAGGTTGCATTTTTAACTTATGAGGAAATACTGTCAGATGAAACTTCTATTTATGATGAGGATCAGTTAAAAAAAGCAAAAGAAGTATTGGAAAATGGAACTTATGAAAATGCCTCAAATACCGTTATAAAGGATGGTTCTTTTATTTGGGTGATGATTCCGCAGGATTCAGGTATGCAGAAGACCTATTATCTTGTGTGCAGATCAGAAGATGCAGGAAAATCATGGGAATATATGCAGGAAGAGTATGCGGTGACAGCCGGGATTGACGATATCTGTTCCAAAGATGGATTTATTTTTCTGACATCGGGTTCGGGAATGAACTGGTCGAAACTTGAAATTTTTGCTGAAAACGGAAATAAAAAATATACAGGTTATGACCGTGAAGAAATTCTTCCTGAAAAGTATCAGTTGCTGGCGGAGAGAGCGTGTGCAAAAATTAAAAAAGTTGATACTAAAAAGAAGCAGATAGAACTGGAATGGTATGGAGTTGAAAATCAGAAAGAAGCATTTTTAACAGAGAAGTTATCCTTTAGTGGTAAAAATATAGAATTTGATTCAAAAGTAGAGGATTACCGTGCGTACCGTGAACAGGAAGAAAAGACAGGATATACTTTTGCAAAGGCAGATTCTGAAGTACTGAAAGAAGAGGATCTCAGAAAAATTTACGACCAGGAGAAATTGATCGGTGAGGTTTCTCCTGCGTATTCAATCCGAATTGCGATTAATGAAATTTATGCCAGAAAAGGATATGATTTTACAGGTACGGCTTATGAAAATTATTTCAGTCAGAAGAGCTGGTATGCTCCGGTAAAGGGAAAGATCGTGCAGGAGTCGGAAATTAATCAGTACGAAAAAGAAAATATCGATTTACTCGTAAAACTGGAAAAAAATTATAAATAAATGGTAAAAAAATGGTTGGAAAAGAGACTGACCGTTGAGAAAAAAATAAACGGCATCCGCAGTAAAATGTGGATGTCGTTTTTTCACTTATCCAATCTGATTAAAAGTAAGAAAAAAGTTTATAGTGTGGATAAACCGGGCAGAGGTTGAAGATAACTGTTCTGAAAAAATCAAAGGATGTGGAAAACGTATGAAAAAATTGTGGAAAATAAAAAAGTGGAGTTCTGCAGTATTTCAAAGCATAGGAAAAAGTTCCAGGGAATAAAATAGAGCAAGGAGTAGTCATGGAATATGAGGAACGGGAAAATGAAAAAGAAGATTACAGGACTGATCCTGCATTTTTTCGCAAGGGCAGTGGTTGGAATGATGTTGATATTTATAATAAATCAGTGGGTGCTTCCGGCTGATTCTTCAATTAATGTGGGATTAAATCCTGTCTCCTTTTTGACATCCGGAACCCTTGGTATTCCTGGGGTCTGCCTGCTTTACGGAATTACTTTCTATCAGATTTTGTGAGATTTTAACAAAAAGTAATTTTTTGAAATCAGGGACTGGACAAACGAAAAAAGGCTGTATATAATGCGTCTTACACGACAGGCAATCACCTGTTGTCGCACCGGTTGAAGGGGAAAGACCGGTGTCTCTAAGTGCCGGAAGTGGACATCCGGCAGCTTTTATCTTTATTCGATGCTGCAGGTTCGCAGCAGTAATTCAAGTTATGATATGTGAAAAAGCAGAGGAAAGGAGTGGTCAGGCTCAATTTGTAATCTGCGATGTTCAGAGAGAATATGCAGAAAATCTGATGAACATTATTTCGGAAAAATTAAAAGAGGAGTATCAGTTTCACCTCTTTTGGAATCTTCAGCAACTGAAAGAGTTTTCAGAGAAGATGCCGATCAGCAGACTTCTTATAGCGGAGGAATATCCGGTAGAAAAGAGAAAAGAGATTTTAGCAGAAAATCGTTATCTTCTGACGGAAAAAAGGAGTCAGGAAAAAGAGCGGGAAGGAGAGGATGACTGGTTTCAGGAAGAAGTTCCGGTTTACAGATATCAGAGTGCAGAGATCATTTTGCAGAAAGTAACCGGCAGGATGGAACTGAAAGAAAAAGTGGTAGCGGATACATCGGTACGCGGGCTGATCGGAGTTTATTCGCCGATCCATCGGATCGGGAAGACCAAATTTGCTATTCGTACTGCGAGGCAGTTGGGAAGAAGTGTCCCGGTATTATACCTGAATCTGGAAGGGAACTCAGGAGATAATTACTATTTTCAGAACAGGGAAGGAAATGACCTTGGAGACCTTTTGTATTATATGCGGCAGGACAATATGAATCTTGGCTTGAAGCTTGTCGGTATGATCAGGCAAAAAGGCGGAGTGGATTATATCCCGGCGATCAGAAATGAACAGGACTTCAGGAATGTGGATCGTGAAGAATGGCTGCGTCTGTTTGAGGCAATTCTGGAAAAAAGTATTTATGAGATCCTTCTTCTGGATCTTGGGGACAGTATCAACGGACTTTATCAGATACTGGAAAATTGCGGAAGAATTTATACACCGTATATTGACGAGGGAATCGCAAAGGCAAAGCTGGATCAATATGAAAAGAGTCTGCGGATTTCCGGTCATGGAGAAATTCTTTCCCGGACAGTGAAAAAGAGGATTGGACGAACCAAAATGCAGGAACGGTATCTTCCAGGAAAAAGAGGGGAGGCTCAGAAAGATGAATGAAAGAAGGGCTGAACTGATTTATGGACAGGTGTTGCAGCGGATGGATATGACCAGAGAGACCGGAGATGAGGAACTTCAGGAACTGATCCGTATGACACTGGAAGAAGCTTCAGAAAAAGAATATCTGCCGTTGAATGAAAAGATTGAATTGAGCAGGGAACTATTTCATGCATTCAGAAAGCTGGATATCCTTCAGGAATTACTGGAAGATCCGAAAATTACAGAAATTATGGTGAATGGAACGGATCATATTTTTTATGAAAAAGGCGGGCGGTTGTTTCGGTCAGAACGAAAATTCATGTCAGAAGAAAGGCTGGTTGATGTGATCCAGCAGATTGTAGGTGAGGCAAACCGGTATGTTAGTGAGGCTTCACCTATCGTGGATGCAAGACTGAAAGATGGATCCCGTGTCAATGTAGTCATGAAACCGGTGGCGGTAAACGGACCGATCCTTACGATACGAACATTCCCGGAAGAACCATTGACGATGAAGAAGCTGATCGACTGTGGAAGTATGACAGAAGAAGCGGCACAGTTCATCAGAAAATTGGTTATTGCAAAATATAATATTTTCGTGAGTGGAGGAACGGGTGCAGGAAAAACTACATTTTTGAACGCAATGTCGGATTTTATACCGAAAGATGAGCGAATCATAACGATTGAAGATAATGCGGAAATGCAGATCAGAGGAGTGGAGAATCTTGTGAAACTGGAAGCGAGGGGAGCAAATCCGGAAGGAGAAGGAGCTGTGACGATCAGAGATCTGATCCGCTCGGCCCTGAGAATGAGACCGGACAGGATCATTGTAGGAGAAGTCCGTGGAGATGAAACGGTTGATATGATTTCATCTGCCATGCTGAACGGACATAGTGGGTCAATGTCCACAGGACATGCAAATAATCCTACTGATATGCTTCACAGACTGGAGACGATGATGTTGATGGGGATTGATCTTCCTTTAGCGGCAGTTCAGAGACAGATTGCTTCGGCACTGGATATTATTATCCATCTCGGAAGGTTAAGAGATAAAAGCAGAAAAGTACTACAGATTACAGAAATTGAAAAATATGAGTCTGGCAAGATTCATACAAGGACTTTATATGAGTTCAGGGAGGAGGGAATGGAGCATGGAAAAATTAAAGGAAGACTTATGAAAGTGGCTGAGCTGTCGAATCAGGAAAAGCTCATGGCTGCAGGATATAAAGAAGCATGAATATCTGATCGGTCTTGCAAAGAGTACGGTTATTTTCGGACTGATCCTGTATTTATTTTATGAGTCATTTCTGCCCGGAATCATCCTTTTCCCGGTCTGGGGATTTTACATGAAAGAGTGGCTGGAAGAAATGACGGACAAAAAAGAAGAAGAATTTCGGGTTCAGTTTAAAGACAGTATTCAGATTATGGCGGGAGCTTTAAAAGCCGGATATTCAGCAGAAAATGCGATCAGAGAAACCTGCCATGACTTAAAGCCAATGTACAAAAGTGAGTCAAGGATCATCAAAGAATATGAGATTATGATACGAAAATTAAAAATCCATATACCGGTAGGACAAGTACTGAGTGAATTTGCTGAAAATGTAGAGCAGGAAGATGTAGATAACTTTGTGACGGTTTTTACTACTGCCCAAAAAAGTGGTGGGGACAGTATTGTGATTATCAAAGATGCGGTAAAAGTCATCAGTGAAAAGATGGAGACCGAGAAAGAGATTCAGACAATGATCGCATCAAAAAAACTGGAGTTTGAAATTATGAGCATGATTCCCTTTGGAATGATCGGGTATATGAAGCTGACTTTTGGTGATTTTCTAAAGGTACTGTATGGGAATCCTGCAGGGATCATTGTGATGAGTATCTGCCTTGCTTTATATTTTACAGCGTATATATGGGGAAGGAAGATGATCAAAATTGAAGTTTGAAAAGAAGACAGTTTACAGAGCAGGCAGTATTTTCATTGTCTCTGTTGTCATTAGTATTGCTGTATTTCTGAGTGACCGGGGAGCAGGATTAGAAAGAAATCAAAATGGACAGGTGGTACTTTTGCGTGAAGAACACGGAAAGGGAAATAAGACAGAAGAATTGGAGGCGAAAATAGGAAATGACTGTGAAAAGATACAGATCGATCTATCAGAACAGGAATATAGTGAGACTGAGATTGCAGATGTATTTCGGGATGCGGAACAGAAACTTGAACAGATGATTCTTGGGAAAAATACAAGTCTTGATGAAGTGAGATCAGATCTGAATCTGTTCAGTTCCATTCCTGACACGGGAATTTCGATTGAATGGGATTCTGATCGTCATCAAGTAATAGACAGTCAGGGAACTATCTTTCAGGATGATCTGACAGAGGACGGAACATTAGTGAAGCTGACTGCAAAGTTGAAGTATAAAGAACAGAGCGAAAAATATGAATTTTATGTTCGGATATTTCCGGCAAGGGAAAGCAAAAAAGAAAAAATAGTGCGGGAACTTAAAGAGGCTGTTCAGAAAGAGGAAGAAGATACCAGGACAGAAAAATATTTAATCTTACCGGATGAAATCAATGGAACAAAAATCACCTGGAGTCATGAGAAAAATTCAGGAACTGTCGGAATCCTTATAGCCGGGGGCGGGGCAGCAGTGATGGTCTTTGTATCAGAGAATCAGAAAAAGAAAGAAAAAAAGAAAAGAGAAAGTGAAGAGATGAGAAGGGACTATCCACAGATCATAAACCGGTTCAGCCTGTATATCGGAGCGGGGATGTCCGTAAGAAATGCATGGCAGCGTATCACAGAAGATTATAGAAAAAATAAGGAGCGTACAGGGAGAAGAAAAGCTTATGAAGAGATGATTTATACAGAAAATCAGATGAAAAATAAAGCGGCAGAGTCGGAGTGTTATGAAGAGTATGGAATCCGGTGTGGATTGTCTGTGTATCGTAGATTTGGTACACTGCTGTCCCAAAATCTGCGTAAAGGATCAAAGGGATTAAGCGAGTTATTGAAAAGAGAAACCGGGGAAATGTTTGAAGAAAGAAAAAAGCAGGCAAGAAAGCTTGGAGAAGAGGCGGGAACAAAGCTGATGATTCCATTATTTATGATGCTGGCAGTTGTATTTATTATTGTGATAGTTCCGGCATTTTTTACAATCCAGATTTAAGGTCAGTAAAAAGCAGTGATATAAGAATAGACAGGCAGCAATATAAGAATGAACAGGCAGTGATACAGGAATGGATAGGTGGTGATACTAAAATGGATCATTCGTGCAATAGCAGGAGCAGAAGAGAAAACTATGTAAAATGCAGATGAACGGAGGAAAATACAGATGAGAAATGTTGTTGGTGAAATGAAGCAGAGAATGCACCCGAAAATAGAACGGTTTACTACAGGTTGTAAAGCATTGGGTGAATCTAAAAAAAGACAACTGGTGGGAATGCTTGCAGGGAAGGAGTATGTATCAGGAATTACGGTAATAGAACTGGTATTGATCCTGGTGATCATTATTGCTCTGCTTGTTATTTTTAAGGAGCAGTTGATTGATCTGCTGAATACTATTTTTGAAAAGATTACATCAGAAAGTTCCGGGATCTGAGATGAAGAAAGGAGAAATCACGGTCTTTCTGAGTCTGACGGTTGTGTTGCTGGTGTCTTTTATTTTAGGAATGATGAATGCAGCGAATATCCAACTGATGAAAAATCAGGCAAGAATTGATGTAGACAGTGCGTTGTATTCTTTGTTTGGAGAATATCAGACAGATTTGCTGGAAGAGTATCATATTTTCGGTATAGAGGAAACTTATGGCACGGGAAATCTGCAGGAAGAAAATCTGCTTAGACGAATGCACTATTTTGGAACGAAAGGAATCGTACATGAGATAAAAGGAATCCAGTATCTGACAGATCTTGATGGCATGGGATTACGGGAGCAGATCATTACATATATGGAACAGAAATACGGGATTGAGTATGCACGTAATCTGGCAGGTATGACTGGAGAATGGGAAGAAGTTGAAATTCAGGAAAAGGAAGCGAAAGAAAATCAGAATCAGTCAATAGAAGAGATGAAGCAGATGTCTGAAGAGATGGAAAAAGATCATCAGGAGGAGATAGAAAATCCTTTTGACTGCATGGAGCAGATAGAAGCAAATGGGATCATTTCTTATGTGCTGCCGAAAGATAAAAGGTTGTCAGGCAAAGAGATAAATCGGGACAGGCAGGTATCCGTGAGAATAAGAGTTGCAGGAAGAGGAAATTTTCCAGCAAGAAAAAATCTGAGTGGGACAGAGGAACGACTTTTATTTAATGAGTATGTCCTGAAAAATTTAGAGAATGCAGAGGGAAGAGAAGCGGAACCAGATGAGTTGGAAGATCAGGCGGCTGTGAGTGATGGAAATAAAATCTATCAGGAAGAGAGAAAAAAAAGTCTGGATTATGAAGTGGAATATCTTCTTGCAGGAAAAAAATCAGATAAAGAAAATCTTGAATCGGTTTTAATGAAACTCTTTCTGATCCGAATGGGAGTGAATTATATCTGTCTGCAAAAAGACAGTGGAAGAAAAGCTGAAGCGGAAGTGCTGGCTGTAACAATCTGTACGTTACTGCTTATGCCGGAAGGGACAGAAGTTGTAAAGCAATTAATTTTAGCTGCCTGGGCAGGTGGTGAAAGTGTTGCAGATCTGAGAACGCTTCTCGCAGGTCAGAGGGTACCGGCAATTAAGACTTCGGAGAACTGGAGCGTGTCCCTCGCAGAACTTCCATTGATTTTGAGCAGTGACAAGAGAGCAGAGGTCAAAGAAACGGAAAAAGGATTATCCTACAAAGATTATCTGCGGATACTGCTGTTCCTGAAAGATACAAAAGAAGTGACCATGAGGCTGGCAGACCGAATTGAAGAAAATATCAGAAGCCTGCCGGAGAAAGAATATTTTCGCATAGATCAGTGCGTCACGAAGCTTGAAATAGAAAATAAAGTGACTGTATATGGAGATATATCCTATACATTTCCTGCTTATTTTGGATATCAATAAATCGAACCGATTTACTATAAACAGTCATACGGATTTACATAGGTTCATAGAGATTATCCCCGGTGCAGATGTCCTTTCCGACACCCATTTTTAAAGTACTGACGATGAGTCGGTACAGTCTTATCCCGTACCCCTCATACGGGAAACCTCACAAATTTATAGAAAGGAAAAACTGCGATGATAAAGCTGAATAAAGATAGCAACAGTCCAAAAATGGAAAGGGCATCTGCACCGGGGGCAATTCTGGCTTCATTCATATCCGAAATAAACCGGATATTGGTAATTTAGATTTTTATAAACGATTATCTTATTCTGTATTTCTAATTTAGTCACACATTGATCTGCCTGAAACAAAATATGTTTGGAATGGAGTGCCTCTTCTACACAATCTAAAGTCTGCATTGTAATTTCCGGCACCGATTTCAAAAAGAGAAACATCCTGATATAATCGGAATATCCGACTCCTTCTCCGGAATCATTTCCCCTTACACTTCCACCATCTGTCAGAAGAAGTGGCAGCTGTGACAGAGAAACAACCCATTTATCTGCACTTTTTACCAGTGGAACTTTTCTTCCATCCAAAAGACAACGAAGATCCATAACACTTTCTCCTCCTGCCCACGCAACAAGTATCATCTGTTTCAAAGCTTCTACCGCTTCAGGCATCAGTAGTAGTGCAGATATTGTCACAGCCAGTGCTTCTGCCTCTGCCATTCGTCCCATATCCTTTGCCAGACAGCCATAATTTCCTGATATTCTCAGAAGAAAAAGACGAAATAACACGGATTCCAGATTTTCTTTATCTGATCCTTTTCCTTGTAGAATATATTCCAGTTCGTATGCTAAAGCATCTGACCGATCAGACTGCCATTCCTTCTCTCCACTTTCATCCGTTCCTTCTGATTGTTCTGAATCCTGCCGAAATGCATAGCCGAATGTTTTGAGAAGATATTCGTTGTACAGAAGTTTCTCCGTTGTCTGATCAAGTCCTTTTCTTGTTGGGAATGTCCCATATCCTTTTTTCAAAGTTCTCTTTGATGCCTGCCCCGACAAATCAACACTCTTTTCAGATACTTTTTTTCCTTTCGGAATCACAACAGAAAGAATTCCTTCTTTTTTTATTTTTTGCATAATACGAAACGGATTCTCCTCATCTGGCAGACTTGGACCTTCTTCCATGTCTTCTCCTTCCGTTTGACTGCCGGATGCGTCAAGACTGTCATTCACCCGTTCCATTGCATCTGTCATTTCATCTGTTTTCTTTTCCATATCAGATTCTTCTGTCTCTGTCTGTTCCCATTTCTCTGTTGTTCCGGTAAACTTTTTAACCAGATCCATTCCATACCTTTGTTCCATATAAGCCAGCACTTGTTCTCGAAATGCCTGTCCGGATTGATCTGTCAAATACTGAATTCCCTTGATTTGATGATCTGTAGAACCAGAATTGTAATAATGCAAACGCTGAATCAGATTTTCTTCTTCATAATTTCCTGTCCTGTAACCAAGATCAATTCCCAAAACATGATATTGTTCCATAAGTTCCTGATGATATTCTCCGAAAACGGAATAGATTGCCCGATCTGTGTCAATTCTGCTGAGATTTTTTGATCCTTGAATCACAGCAGACTCTAGAATTCCAAAGATAAATGAAAGTAACAAAGTAAATGATAAACTTAAAAATACAGTAATTTCGCCTTTTACGGACCGCATGCTATATGCCGGAGCTTTCTGATGTCACTTTCTCAAAAATCGTAGTGATCAGACTAATCAACTGTTCTTTAAAAATCAGCAGAAGCGCAATTAATATAACTATAAATCTAGACCCATCTCTGGAAACCGCATGGATACTGGGCGTAACCACAGCCTCCTGCATGCACCTTGGTCATTTTATCTATTAAATAAAGAAATACGGCAACCTTAATTTCCCAATCAAGCCACCGTATTGTCCATAATTTTCTATTTTATTTTTATATGTTTATTTCTTTTCTAGCTGCAATTTTAATCTTTCAATCTCTTTTAAAAGTTCTTCATTTTGTAATGTTAATTTTATATTTTCCTTCTTAAGCTTGGTAACTGCAATCTTCAATGTATTTAACTTTTCTTCCATAACTTTATCAAAAGAATCTTTTGCAAAGCCAACGCCATTTCCCGTCAGAAGACGGTTATCTTTGCGTGCTTCAGCCAATATTTTCAATATGACTCCGAGGTATTCTAAGCTTTCTTCTTTTGTGTATCCTGCTGTTGCAGCAATATCACAACGAACTTCCAATGCGTAC
>ENA-OPSJ01002123-OPSJ01002123.1-human-gut-metagenome-genome-assembly--contig:-NODE-2123-length-13361-cov-2.040658_pt1 | contig 13361 bp, 8 predicted proteins | sample MGYA00241801_ERZ501893 | MGnify/ENA primary metagenome ERZ501893 (study PRJEB25962, sample SAMEA2042219) | human gut metagenome | biome: human gut; feature: human-associated habitat; material: faeces...
CAAACTCATTGCAAGCCTGTGATCGTGATAAGTTTCGACTTCGCATCCGCCGGATAAACCGGTTTTCCCGAAGATAACAAACCCGTCTTTTTGTTCTTCAATATCCGCGCCGATTTTTTTGAGTTCTGTTACAACCGCAGTGATTCTGTCTGATTCTTTATTCCTCAAATCACCTGCATCTCTAACAATAGTTTCGCCTTCTGCCTGAGTTGCAAGAACAGCTATTACCGGAAGCTCATCTATCAAACGGGGTATAATATCGCATTCAATCACACAGCCTTTGAGCTGTTCTGTATAGTTAATTTCTAAATCTCCAACCTCTTCGCCAGCCTGCTCTCTTTTATCAAGTATTTTTATGTTGCCTCCCATTTTTTCTACGACTTCCAGTATGCCGGCGCGTGTGGGGTTTAGACCAACATTTTTCAGGATAATTTTGGAATCGGGCACAATTAACCCTGCGACAATAAAATATGCAGCAGAAGAAATATCACCGCAGACATCTATTTCAAGAGGATTAAGAAATGATTTGGCTATTGAAACCGATGTTCCTGAAACTTCCAGCTCAGCACCCATAAACTTAAGCATAAGTTCTGTGTGATTTCTTGATACATAAGGTTCTGTAAATACAGTTTTACCATCAGCAAAAAGCCCTGCAAGCAGAATACATGACTTCACCTGTGCAGATGCAAGTTTTGAGGTATATTTTATACCTGATAAATGACTCCCCTTAACCAAAAGCGGAGCGTGTCCGTCAACAGAATTAATCTCAGCTCCCATTAACGACAAAGGTTCAATGACCCTCTTCATAGGTCTTTTAGAAAGACTCTCATCCCCTTTCAGGACAGAATTAAAGCTTTGTCCTGCAAGAATTCCAGTCATCAGCCGCATAGTTGTTCCGGAATTACCGCAGTCCAGTTCAGAAACAGGAGCATTAAGATACCCATTTGAATTTACAAAAAGGACACTGTCAGAAAAGTTATACTCCACACCAAGAGCACTGCAAACCTTCAATGATGAATGAGGATCCTGTCCGTTTGAAAAATTTCTTATAACAGACTTACCCTTTGCAAGCGATGCAAACATAACCGCCCTGTGTGATATTGATTTGTCTGAAGGGATGGTTACTTCCCCTCTTAGTCCTTTTGCTGTTTTTTTTATAATCTTATCCATAAAAGTTTCCTGTAAAGCAATTTTATCATATAATCGAATTTATGGAAGAGATTTTTCTTGAAACTAAACGTTTAATACTCCGGGAAATGGATGAAAAAGATTTTGGCGAACTTGCGAAAATGCTCAAAAACCCGCGAGTAATGTATGCCTGGGAGTATGACTTCGATGATAATGACGTTTTTGGCTGGATAAAAAAGAACAAGGAATATTATAAAAAATATAATTTGGGATATTTTCTTGCAATAGAGAAACAGAGCTCAGAAATTGTCGGACAGTTTGCTCTATTACCTGACATTATTGACGGGAAAGAATATTATGAAGCAGGATACATTTTAAAAGAAGAATTCTGGCATAACGGGTTTGCTCGTGAAGGGGCACAGGGAATTGTTGATTATGCTTTTAACAAATTAAAAATAGACAGCATAATTTTTGAAATACGACCGGAAAACAAAAACTCAATACATGTTGCAGAATACCTTGGTGCAAATGTTACCGGAGAATTTTTAAAAAACGTCCGCGGGCGGCAAATGAAACATTTAATTTACACATTAAAAAAGTAATTGAACATAAAACTTTTTCATGTTAGACTGAAAAAAGAGAAAAAGAGAGGTGTCCGAGCGGCTTAAGGTGCAATCTTGGAAAGGTTGTGTGGGGGCAACTCCACCGTGGGTTCGAATCCCATCCTCTCTGATTTAAAAAGCAGGATTAATTATAATTAATCCTGCTTTTTAATATTTATATGAACATTTATTTTAATAACTATAGTTTATCAGGACATTTGAGATAAAAGTTTGGGGGCGAAAGTGCCGAGTTGTTGGGAGTTTGAGGCTTGTTTTGAGTGTTGAGATTTGATGGTCCTTTCTTGCACTTTTGTCTTATTTTTTGCACTAAATTGCACTAATATTCTGTCAAGCTGAACTTGTTTCAGCCTTTATCATGCTTGGTGCTTGAATTTCAACCCTGATACTTTTAGTGCATGAAATGTCCGTTTTGAATTGCCTTTCAGTTCGATATGTGTCTTTTTGTCTCTGAGATTGAGACAAAACACTTGATGTTTCCACTAAAACGAGTGATTAATGTGTCTGTAAGGATTTATAAAATGACACAAGAAATCAATTTTACACCAGAAAAATCAAAACAAATAGCTTTAGCAAGATTAGATTTAATCCACAAATGGCTTGAATTCAGAAAGAAATCAATAAATAAACTTCAAGCAGATTATGACTTTGTAAAATTGCATAACACATCTAATTCTCATTTGTTTGCAATTCTAGGGAAAATATCACGTGGAAGTTTGCACCGTTGGGCTGCGATGCTGAATGGAACAGAAGATTATACAAAGCTCCTCCCACAGTATAAATATTCCAAAGTAGATGAATACAGAACGGTTTTGACGGATGAAGAAGTTAAAATTTTTATGAATCTGCTATTACATCCCAACAGAATTTCAATCGGTAAAGCCACCGCCCTCACTAAATACAAATTAAAAGAGCAAGGGCAAAGTTTTATTCCGGCTGATATTACATTCAGAAGATATGCAAAATGGTTTAAAGATAATAATTATGACAAGTGGATTCTCGTCCGTGACGGCGAAAAGGCTTTATCAGATAAAGTTGAACCGTACATAAAACGTGATGTTAGTTTGCTTGAAGTTGGGGATATTTTAGTCGCAGACGGACATAAATTAGCTTTTCAAGTAATAAATCCATTTACAGGTAAACCATGCAGAGCAACTCTTGTCGGATTTTTGGACTGGAAATCTACAGCACTTGTCGGATACGAAATCATGCTAGAAGAAAATACGCAGTGTATAGCAAGTGCTCTTCGGAACGCAATAATCAATCTTGATATGGTACCAAAAGTTGTGTATCAAGATAACGGCAGAGCCTTTAGAGCAAAATATTTTACTGATGATAAAGGTTTTACTGAATTAGGGTTTCAAGGTTTGTATTCAAAACTCGGGATAGAAACAGTTTTTGCAAGACCTTACAATGCAAGGGCAAAAGTTATTGAAAGATTTTTCAAAGAGTTTCAAGAAGGCTTTGAGAAATTATTACCAAGTTATGTTGGCTCATCAATTAACAATAAACCTGCATATATGATGAGGAATGAAAAATTTCATAAAAATTTGCACTTGGATTATATTCCCACAATTGAGGAAACTATAAAAATGATTGATATGTGGTTGAGTTTTAAAAATTCGCAACCATGTCCAAATGTTCCCGATAAAACAATTGCAGAAGTTTTAGAAAGCAGAAAATGTCAGAATATTGATATAAATTTGCTTGATGACTTGATGTTAAAAACCGAAGTTAAAACAATTCAGCGAAACGGCATAAGGTTTTTGAGTTGTGATTATTTTGATGAAAGGTTATACGGATTTAAGGGTAAAGTATTGATAAAATACAATCTTTTTGACCTTACAAGCATTAAAGTATTTACCACAAAAGGCGAATATTTATGCACGGCAGGACGTGTTACAGAAACACATCCAATGGCAAAAATTTTAGGAACGGTTGAGGATTTAGAAGATTACAAACAAAAAATTGTTAAACAAAGGCAACTGAGAAAGAAAACTATTAATTCGGTAAAACAATATTTAAGCAGTGAAGAAATCAAGTTTATTGAACAAAATTACCCCTCACCCCACCCCTCTCCCCAAAGGGGCGAGGGAGCTAACGTTCAAGCTTCGTTTAAACAGTGTTCAAATCACCTTCAAACTCTGTTCAAAAATAATTCAGAAAAATATGAATATTTGATAGTACATAACCCGCAAGATAAATGGATAGAACAATTTAAACAAACAAAGGAGTACAGGCTTTTATATGAATAAGATTTTTGTTAAAACAACTAATGTCAAAAACTTTATCGGAATTGTTGAAAATTTGATTAATAAACCAAAAAATATTCCGCAAATGGGACTGGTTTATGGCGAACCGGGACTTGGTAAATCACAAACGGCTTTATGGCTTGCTTGTAAATATGATGCAATATATTTAAGGGCAACAAATTTAATGACAGGCCGGTGGCTTTTGGAAGAATTAGTTAAAGAACTTGATGAAATTCCAAGATATTTAACATCTGATAACTTCAATTTAGTAGTTAAAAAATTAAAGCAGGAACCGAAAATAATTTTCATTGATGAGATTGACTATTTGATGAATAATTACAAATCTATTGAAACTTTAAGGGATATTCATGATGCAACCGGCTGTCCAATTATTTTTATTGGCATGGGATTGGTACACAGAAAACTTGAAAGGTACAAACATCTTTATGACAGGTTTTCAGAGACTTTGAAATTTGAAACATTTGGGGTAAATGATTTATCTCAAATTTTTAGACAACTTTCAGAAATCCCTTTTACCCCCGATGCGATTGAATATACCCACAAAAAATATAATAGATTCAGACAAATAGTTCAGTTGATAAATCAGATAGAAATTTTTGCAAAAGATAATAATTTAAGTGAAATTACCATTGAAATCATAAAGGAGATTTTGTGAACATAGAAAAATTAGCGAAACATTTGAAAGAATTTACCCTTGATGAAATCGAAATAATTGCAGAGTGTGATTGTAAAACAGAACTTGAACGCCTTTTGCAGAAAGGTAAAATAGTTTTTGAACAAGGCTTGTATAAATATGTAGAGAAACAAGAAACGAAAACTTTTGAATTATACCCAAAACCGGCTTTTAGAAAGAAACGCAAGGTCTTATTTAATGATGTAGCACAAGATTATCTTGCGAATAGAAAACTGACAAAAGATACTTTGAAAGGCTACAAATCACAGTTAAAATACAATATTTTACCATATTTTGGCGAAATTCAAATTAATAAAATCACTTATGAAATGATTGTTAATTTTATGCAGAAAATGAAAGAAAAATACAAACCTAAAACCGCAAGCAATGGTGTTACCTTGCTTGGAAGTATTTTGAAATATGCATTTGAACAAGGTTATATAAAGCATAATCCATATTATGGTGTTAAAAATTCTATGTGTAAATAAGGAGAAATTTATGAGTAAAATGAAATATTATAAACAAGCTGAAACTATTTATATAGAAGGGAATATGTCACTTGATAATATTGCACTAAAACTTAATATCTCCAGAAGAACTTTGTTTTATTGGAAGAAAAAATACGAATGGGATAGGAAAAGATATAAAACTCAACGTAATCAAAAAATTTTTAGCGAAGAACTTTTAGATTTTGCAAGAAAATTAATGCAGAAGATTTCAAAAGACATAGATAATAAAACTCCGACTCCACAATCTGAGATTTATTCTTTGATGAATATTTTGAAAAAACTGCCACAGGTTAAGCAATATGAAAATTCTAACCGCAAACCTAAGCAGTCAAAAACAACAGGCCAATTAACTTCTGAAATTATTGAACAAATTCAAAGAAATGTGTTGGGGATGGATATATAATTTATTTTAATCTAAGCAATTCTTGTTCACTGGTAAACTCATCTTTATCAACCCAGCCGTTATATAAGTCCATGTAAATATTGTCACAATCAATGTCACCTAAGAAGCTGATAGTTTCATTTTTTCTAGGCAAATCATGGCAAGGAACATCATTATACGAACTACTCATAAATATCGGTGTATTTTCTCCTCCAGTAACTTCTTTTGATACATTTGCCGCATATTGAACAATAGCATCTCTTAATTGCAAACCAACATTATTGGAAGGTTTTGCACTATTATTAATTTCAATATTGTCTACGATAAATGCCGGTTTGCCATCTGCTCCGGTTATAAAATAACATAATGCATTACCAACAGTTTTACCTGAAACATTATCTACAATTTCAATCATATTGTATGCAGTGTTCATAACAAAGTGCGGCATTGCAGAGCCGCAACCTCCGCCCATTGCGATACAACAAGTTGAATAGTTGCCTTGGAAAATATCTTTTTGTGGATTTCTATCCCACATTTTTACAGTCCAATCACGTTGTTTTTCAACTTTTGACTCAGATATATTATCAATATCACTCAGACGTTGATTCAAGTGGTCTAATATTGTAAGAGTTCCTCGAGCTGTGGCAGAACGTTTTGGATCTGGATTTTCAGCATTTCCTTTGGCTCTGTTCCAAACCGCTGCCATTTGTCCCTGTTCTGAGGTATCAGATAATATTTTAACCAATTTTTGCAATTTTGTTTTATTTGATAAATATTCATTCGGAATAACAAATTCTTCACCTTTAATAAATTTAGGGAATTGTTTTTTCAAAAATCCTTTAACGGGTGTTTGCATTAATGTGTTCATATCCTCTGTTATTTGAGCTGCAACCTGTTGTAATTGTTCAGTATTGGCGTCTTTTGAGACAGAACGGACTTCGTTTTCTTTTGCAGGCTTAACCCATTTATCATAATTCATGCCTAACTCATTATATCTTGAACGCGTTTCAGCATTTGCCTGTCCATAGACGTTAGAGGTGTCATGGATATATTGATTAAAGTCAGGTGCGAGATTGCCGGCACGTAGTACATCACTAAATGCAACATCGTTTTCCACATTAATTTCTTTTGATAATAAATGAGCATATTTTGTATCCCAAGCAACAAGTTTTTCTTTTGGGATAGATGCAATTTCTTCATCTGTTAATCCTGAATCCTTCATTATTTGATTAAACAAATCGATATGTAATTGTGCTAAATCTATTTTGCCTGACTTAACCATTTCTTCAATTTTGGTCATTTCAAGATTATTTTCTTTATATGCATTTAATAAATCTATAAATTCAATTTTTTGTGTTGGCATAAACGGCTTACCGTCAATATTAGTGGATTCTGTCAACCCTTTAAGCAGCCCAAATTCTTTTGTGCTAAAACTATCCATTGTATAAAGATATTCTTCTGCATCATCTATTCTCATGCGAAGTAAGTTATTAATTGCTTCTTTATCATAAATTGTACATAATGTTAGCATTTTTGCATATTTTTTATCAAATATTTTGCCAATTTCATGACTTATACTTGCCTCATCATTAGCTTCTCCATTAATATACAATTCCGGTTTTTCTTCAACTTTTTGTCTTTGAGCTTCTAATTTTGACAATGCAGGTTCTATATCTTGGCTTGTAATCCAAGTCAAGTAATCTCCTGTATTTTGTTGAATTAGGCGAGTAAGATTTTCGCTTGATAAATTTTTATTGTTTAGTAAAGTTTTAATACTTTCTACATTATTTTTATTTACAAATTTTAAAATTTTTAAATTATCTGCTCTATTAATTCCAAATTCATTATTTTTAATAGATTCAAATATTTCCTTTTGAGCTTCTATATTCGCAAGAGAAGCTTTTGAATTTTCTAAAAATCTAAATAATCCATGCAATGTTATGACACCTTCTCTCGGTCTTGATATATCCCCCATATATGGATTATCAACAATTGAATCAAATATTTCAAAAATTTCGTGTTGGCATAATAATCGTTCGTCACTATATTGTTGAATATCTTTTATAAAATCTTTTAAAACTTCACAAGTCTCATTGTCAAATTTTTTGCCGAGAAATAATATATCAGCAACTCTTGCAGTTTCTTCTGTCGAAACATAATCTCCAAAAATAGTTTTTAGACTTTTAAGTTGATTGAACACATTTTCGTCAATCTCAAATAATTGAGCATCTTGTGGCAATGAGCTTTCTGCTGCTCTATTTTGGCTTAAGACACCTCTGCGATGACCAGGTTTAATTTCGCTATTTTTCATAATGGTATTAAGTAAGATTATTTCGTCTGTTGGGTTTTCAATTTGTTCTTTAAATTTAGAATACGATTCATCTGTTAAACTTGCTACTCTTCTTATGAAATCCGGAGTATTATATAAGTTTTTAACGTTGTCATTACCATTCGGACGAATTACCAAAAGGCTTCTGCTTTGTATGTTTTTCCATAAGTTTTCAGGAAGACTTGCAACTTCTCTAACCATATCAACAGGTAAATGGTTATCAATTTCAGACTCATAAAAATCTTGCAATAAACCGCGTTCTTGAATTTTTGCCCAAGTTGCATCATCAACTCGAGCTAATTCTAATGCTTCTAACCCTGTTAAATGTTTTTCACGATTAGGAATAGTTTTTAAAAGATTTCTTGAATCTATTGTACTTAGAACTTCTTCAGATGCTTCTAATAAATATTTTGCATCATTGACGGACATAGAATCACACCACTTGTATCCATCTATCATTGAATCAATACGGTCAAGATTTGTTAAGTCAAGCTCTGACGGATCCATTTCAAATAATTTGTAAAATTCTATACGGCTAAATAATTTTGATTTGTAAATTTTACTCAAAATCTCTCTTTGTTCAGGTTTACACCGCATGATAGAGTCAATTTCTTCAAAATTTATCGGGCCCTTACCGCCTCTTGGTTTATCTAAACCTGCTTCGGTTACTTTTTCCAAGTATTCAACGGAAGTTCTATCAATACCTCTACTATTCATATCTGCACGCATAAATAATGAATCAGGTGTTTTTAAAATTTCACCAATTTTAGGCGATTCAATAATATCAACAAATGTTTCAATATCTTCCGGAGTCTTTAATTTTGTTAACATATTCATGATTTTATTTGCTTGGAATGAATCATCTTTATATTTATTTAAATATTCGGATAAAACTTTTGCAGTATGTGTATTCTTAACTAAATCAGCAAACTTCTGTATTTGAGCTGTCGGTAATTTTAATTCTTTACCATTCAATGTTTTTATTGTTATATTAGAAAGAATACTAATCATTTCATTTTTTGCTCTTTCAGCTCTTCCTAGGTGTAAATTGTTTAAAACAGTTCCGGCAGGAAGTGTAAGTCCATCTGCATTTTTTTGCGTGTCTTTACCTGTGTCGGATTTTGTAATAATATCTTTTATTGATAATTGCCCTTTTATTTCCGTACCTAATTTACCGTTACCAAGATAATATGCCTCATTCTCTATAACCTGTTTATAGTATGCTTCTGTTTCAAATGCAGCCATATTTTCATTTTCACTTTTGTAAATTCTTGCAAGATATTCATTTAGACTACCTTTTTCTAATGGATGTTTTTGTGCAAAGTCACGTAATCCGGCATTCGCTTCAAGTATGTTTTCTGCTATTTGATTAGCAACAGCCTCCACATACATTGCTTGATCTTCAGGAGTTTCTAAATCATAGTTAAGACCGTTATCCTCTAAAAATTCTTTTGTTTTCGTCTGTATATATTTACCATCGTTATTTTTCATTATTATTTCACGAACACCGTCTTGCCCTTTTGCCGCAACTATATCCTTAAATTGCATAACATGTACAAATTCATGTGCAATTATAGTTTCAATGTCTTTTGGATTAGTAATTTTTTCACTTATAAGCAATTTACCTTGTGTCCAGTCAAAATATCCGTCAGCATTTTCATCTTTTGTTTTTACAATTTCGATTTTTGGTTCAATACCTGAAACACCCAGTTCGTCTGCTAAAATATGAGTAAATTCTTCTGCAAGCTTTTGTTTATCATTAGCATATTTTTGTTCTATTTTTGAGATTTTATCAGCATTTTTTGTCATAAGCTCGCTAAAGATTTTTCCTGCTCGATCATATTGACTTTTTAACATTTCACCCAATTTGCCGCTAATAACTAATGACAATGTTTCAAGATTTTCAACCGGAGTATCCGAATTTTTCATTGCAAAATCAAGTTCTGCATCAAGTGATTCTGCCGTATTTAAACGCATACCTTTATCAACAAATTCTGTTTTTGCAACTTCTGACAAAATCCTTTTTTCAGCATTTTCAGCCGGATTTGTAGTTTTAGCTCTTTCCAACCATTGTGCTTCGGCTTCAGAGGTTAATGCTCCCTTTGGCAAATTTAATTCTAGTCTTGCATTTGGTTGTATATTACTTTTTACTGCACCTTTACCTACCCCTGCGACATCTTTAATATCGCCGGACATACCAACCAAGATACCTGTTAGGTTAGCTTGCAGCAATGACTTCCAATCATCTTGAGTATCTAAAGTACCCATCATTGCTAAGTCGCCCATATATGAGATTAAGAAATCGGTACTGATTTTAGTCCCTGCAGCTTTTGTAAAACTTTTTAAATATTCTGGATTAGCAAATACCGTTTTTAATGCTTGCAGTTTATTTCCTTGTGAAATCTGTTGTCCGAACACCGCAACAAGTTTTTGATCAATTAACTTATTGAAAGCCTTCATCCCCGCTTGACCGGCTTTCATACCTATGATAAAACCTCCCGCATCCATTATGAAATCTTTTGCGAGTCCTTCTAATTCTTCTTGAGTTTGAACATCTTTAGTCGCATAATCTGCAACACCAAGTCCCGTTTTGGCAACCATACCACCGCCGATAGCAACGGTATTACCTGCTGTTACCATAACCGCACCTAAAGGAGCTGCCGGAGTAAAGCATAAAATACCCCCCACAACAGTTAAAGCCATACCTGCCATAGAAGCATTACCCGTATAGCGTTTAATCATACCCATATTATCATTAACCATTGCATCAGCTAAAAGTTTACTGTTTTCTTCGCCAAGCACGTCATTTGCAGTTTCTTCAAATGATAACTGGTATTCTTCTAATGTTTTGTCATCTAAAAATGCCTTAAAATCTTTTTCTTTTTCTTGTCCTGCAAGTTTTAATAATTGGTTTAATATTCTGTTTTTACTTGCATCGTCAGGAAATGCAGCTAAATCGAACTTGCCGTTTTTAATAGCAATCGGCAATCTTGATTTATCAATAATCTTTTGAAGTTGACTTAGCCCGCCATCTTCTGATAAGGCATAAAATTCAGCAAATCCTGCAAGTAATTTTTCTTCTTTTTCAGAGAATGTTAATTCTTCTTTCCTTAATGCTTCAGTAAAATCAATAAATTGTTGTTTTTTGTTAAACGCATGAATTACTGTTTCCATTTCAGTTTTTGCTTGAACATATTTTTCAACTTCATATTGAGAATATTCAGCGCCCCGCTCAAGTTTATACACTTCTTCAAAGCTAATGGGCTTATCACTATCCAAATAAGAAGGAATAATACCCTTATCAGTACCCTTTAAAGTTCGTGGCTTTCCTTCATTTCCGAGAGTATTAATAGTAGTATCTCGCCAATTTTCTTGAAAGTCTTGCGCATTTTTAACGAAATTGCTTAATGCTTCTGCTTCTTCAACTTGGTTGTATGAAACAAATTGTAATTGGATATCTTTTAATTTTTCAATAGATGCATCTGAACACAATCTTTCAACGTATGCGTTAATGATTTCAGTCATTTTTTCTTTTGAATATTTACCTCTAAAAGAATCAATGTAGCTTGCACCGCTTGGAGTTTTTAAAACATTCAGTCTTGTAAGAATCATATCTTTGATTCTTTGTTTATTTTCTTCATAGTATTGTCGTTTTGTTAAATTCTGATTTTTAGCCTCAATAATTTGAATGAAACCAGCTTGTTGATAGTCAATAACTTTAGCAATGTTAGAAGTTTTTAACTTATCATTTTCAGCTTTTGCATTATCATAAGCACCTGAAATACTTCCTAAATGTTGAGATTGAAAAACTTCTGCTGCGTCTCTTAAGTTTTCATCAATAATTTGACAAGCAACTTCTTTGCATTGTTTTTCTTTTAAAATACGTGTTTGTGGTTGATACTGTTGGGGTTGAACAGGTTTAGCTTGAGGTAGTGTAAAAGTTCTTTCTACCACTAATCCCATATCCCTTGTGAAATTATTACCTGCAATAGCCTTTGTCAATTCGGCTTGTAGCTCGGTTTCAGACATCTTAGCAAGACGTGTTTTTAAATCTTCAAGAGCTTTACCACTGAGTCCGGAAACTGTACATATTTGATTTATTAAGTTTGAATTGTTATTTACTTCCATCGCACTACCTCTTATGATTTTTCATTCCTGTTTAGCCTGAATGTAACAAAATAACAATTTTGTTACATGTTTGAATATGTTTTAAATATTCAGAGGTAAGATGTGTAACAGTAAAGGAGAATGGTTAAATGGTATGCGTAGAGCCGATTAGAGATAAAAAGAAAATTGAAGTTGTAAAACGAATTTTGAAAGAACGCGGAAGTCGTGATTACTTGTTGTTCTTAATGGGAATAAACAGCGGGTTGAGGATTTCAGATATTCTTAAGTTAAAGGTTGCAGATGTTAAAGATAAAAAATATATTGAGTTAATTGAGCAAAAGACAGGTAAATACAAGCGTTTCCCTATAACCAAGTCTTTTAAATCAGAACTTGAGGAGTTTATTTGCGGTAAATCCGATACCGGATGGCTTTTTTCTAGTCAAAGAGGCGGAAAACCTATCTCAAGAATTCAAGCTTACAGGATAATATATAATGCCTGTGCAAATGCAGGAATTTCAGCACATATAGGCACACATACACTAAGAAAAACATTCGGGTATCACTTATACAAAGAGAATAAAGATGTTGCTTTGTTGCAATGCATTTTTAATCATTCTGCACCCAGTGTTACATTGAAATATATAGGCATAAATCAAGATATCATTGACTCTCGGCTTAATGCTTTTTGTTTGTAAATGAGTTTGCGGAAAAATTAAAATTTTTCTCGCAAACTCTGGGGAACGGTGTCAATGCAGGTTGTGTGCTAGGGGCAAATCTTTAAGCTTTTAGATTAAACTTCTAGCTTGAAAGTAAAGCGGAAAGCACACGACCTGCATTTCACACACCTTAGGTCGGATTTGAAAAATCTCAAAAATTTGTCAATTTTTGGATTTTTCCGCATCCTCAAATTGTAACAATTTCTTTATAATTGTAACAATTTCCACTAAATTTCTAAAGTTTTAAAAAAAATGACGTTAACAATGGGGTAAGCAAGATTATACATGTAACAAAATTGTTATTTTGTTACTTTTTATGTAACGTTTTGGATATATTAAAGCTTGACAATTAGATAAAAATAGCATATTATTAGGTCATATTAGGTCTAATTGGGTATTATTATGCTAGGAAATGTCGATATCAAAATCGCATTTGGTGGCTTCATTTACAAATTCCTTTACATCTTCCGTCGCATTTAATCTAATATGTCTTTCAACCATATGCTTATCCTCCTGTATCAGACTTTAGGCGTATTTTGTCACTACGAGGAGAATTTGTCAACAGACTTAAAATTTTATTCATATTTTTCAATAAATTTCATAATTTTGAATTTCTATAGCACA
>ENA-OPSJ01002128-OPSJ01002128.1-human-gut-metagenome-genome-assembly--contig:-NODE-2128-length-13344-cov-2.766950_pt1 | contig 13344 bp, 27 predicted proteins | sample MGYA00241801_ERZ501893 | MGnify/ENA primary metagenome ERZ501893 (study PRJEB25962, sample SAMEA2042219) | human gut metagenome | biome: human gut; feature: human-associated habitat; material: faeces...
TCTTCAGCCTTGATGGCGTCGGCTTCTGCCTTCAATTCGCGCACGTAGCAGGCCGTGCCCTCGAGCTTTTCGGCTGCGGCGGCGTTGTACTCCGCGTAGGCGGCAAGGGCTTCGCCATCGACCTCGCCAGTGTCCGGGTCGGCGTCGAGGCGGTCGAGAAGGTCGCGCAGCGCGCCGGGGATTTCGTAGATTTTCATGGTAATTTCCTAAAAGACATCAGCCGGATTTAGGCGGCGAGTTCAAGGTTGGGGTTGCGATCAATTAGTTCTTCGGCGAGGAGGCGTTGATAGAAATAGAAGAGACCAGCGCCCGTGATATGCGGGGTCGAAGAGGTGCCAGCGGTTCCGTCAGAGTGGTTGAAGCTCGCAAAACGAACGACCATCAACCCGCGTCGGATGCTGATTTGCATAGCCTGGTTGGCGTTGGCATATAGGAAGCCGTTTTTGCGCAGCCAGTCTCGGAACTTTTGTGGGGGCATCCCAAGGATTTTTGCGGCGACTGTGATGGTTACTTCCTTACCGCTAGCAACAACGTCTTCAGCAAAAGCAACCTTCGGTGCGTTTTCCCAGGCTTGATGTTCAAGTGCTAGTTTTTGAGACTCAAGCACACCGTTTCTATCTATGGCGTCTGCCAGCTGTCTGAGGGCCTCAGGATATGAGGGCAGTGCTGGTACGGCAGTCTTCGATTTCGCGATTCGCTCGCAGTCGATGAAGTAAAGGCGAGCCTCCTTGCCCTTGGCGTTGCGCTCTACCATGGCAAGTTCTTTCGCCATGTCGAGACTAATGTAGTAATCCTTCCGCTTGCCGCCGCTTACTAATAATCTAGTAAGCGTTATGAAGTCTTGATTCTCCTGAAAACCGAAGTCTTCAACACGGTTTCTAATCCAGTCATTAAATCGCGCCTTGACTTCAAGGAACGCGTGCAGATCGCGCGCGTTGCACGTCTGAATAGCTTCTCCACCGATGTGGGAGGGTTCGATCTTGATGAGTTCGGTCATTGATAAGCCTCAAACGAAAAAGCCCCGGTGGTTGGCCGGGGCTCTTTGTTATTAGAAGGGCATGTCGTCATCAACGGGAGGATCAGGCGGCATAGAAGCCGCGCTGGAGGCCTGTGCCTGCGTTCCTCCGTCAAGCTTGCGCACCGACTTGGGATGTTCCTTCAGGTTCTTAAGAAGCGCGGGGATAGCCGTGGCTTCAGTCGCGCCCGAATCGACCTCCTTAGCGGTTCGACCGGTGGCCGGATCGAATGCGCGTCGGATCGTCATGTCGTTGGCGATCTTTACCTCCCCTAGATAGAGATATTCGCGGGGCTCCGCTTCAAGCACGAGGCCGATGGGCTTTCCTTCGATCGCCTTTCCGCGATAGCCCTTCACGATTTCGCCTTTCATGGTGCGTACCTTGCCTTCGACCCATTCGACCGACTCGGTTTGGGAGCAAAAAAGCATGGACTGGAAGATACCCATACCAAAAGCCTCTTCGCCGTCGCTTTTGACGATGCAAAGCGAGAGCCACGCCGTGGCTCCATCATTCGATTCGAAGTAAAACCGGAGCATCGCGGCTCCGTTCTTCGTTTCGTACTGCTCTGCCTGCAGGATCTTTCCTTTGTAAGCCCCAGTTTCAAAGATGCGGGCCGGGGTTTCGCTCCTGATGGCAGATACCTTGTCGGCCTTGATAGTTCCGATGATCATTTAGATTCCTTTGCCGATTCTTCGGCGGGTGTTGAAATTCCGTAGTACTCGCAGATGGCCTTGTCGACCTCTGCAAGGTCGTTGTCGATCTCGTCTTCTTCGAACATCCCAAGAGGAGATTTCACGGTGTCGAAGCCTGAGTTGTGAGTGCGAAAGAGGTACTTGCCCTGATCGACCGCTGTTCGAAGGACGGTTGTGAACATCCCTTCAATGACGATCTTTTCGTCCAGCATCTTCCCGATCGTTTTGATGCGCGTCACGCCATCATTGACCACCGTGTGCGCAAGGAGATAGACGCGTTTTGCATCGTCGAGCTCTGAAGCGGTCTTGGCGAGATCGAACCCGCAGCCGCCGATCTGATTCCACTTGTCATAGCCGCCGACGTTCCGCAACTCCATCATCCTGAAGGATAGGAAGTACTGCCAATCGTCGATGACGATGATCTCCTTTGAGGTCTGCTTCATGGACTGAAGGATGAAGGGGACGTTGGACGTACAGAGGATGTTGCCGCCACTCAGGCGTGTGAGCTCTTCTCGCTCTCGCTTGTTCTCGACAACTTTTTTAGTTCCGAGCTGAACAAACTTCCATCCAGTTGACCTGAAAGGAAGCGGCTTTTTGACCGGTTGGATGATTAGTGTTTTGGTTGGATCGATATTGCGAAGGGAGCAAGTCTTGCCCGACCCACTTTCGCCCAAAACAAGCGTTCCGTAGCTCATGTATGATTCTCCACGTGGTTAGAAACAGAAGACTTCATCGAACTCTTTCAGTTCCTCGGCGTTGTCTTCGTCTTGACCAGAGGTGTGGGCCGAAGCACGTTCTGCTTCCCACACCTCTTTTGCTTTCTGCTCGTCGTCCGGATCGAAGAAGTCCGGAGAGACCGAGAGGAGGTAGCTTTTGCCCTTCTGGGGGGCGAAGTCGCTAGCGGTAGCGGTTGCGTTCATTTGAACCACCTTTCCAGCAGGTATTTCAGGAAAGCAAAAAACCCACCTTGAGAGACGGGCCTTGCGGGAATTTTGTGCGGGTGAGCGGGGATCATGCTAGGGCCTCCTCATCGCGGTTGTAGTCGTTGTCTAGCACCCAATTCGTGAGGTTACAAAGGCGAGCGATGGTCTCGTCGTCATATCGTTCCCAGTCTCCATTGAAGTAGGCGAGTAGCTTGCGATTCGCGTCGAGGTCGGTGCACCAATGCGGCGCAGGGATCTCTTCAGCGAGTTCGGTGCTGAGGTCAAGCATCCAGTCGGGATCCTCGTCGTAGTCTGGAGCACCCTCATAGTTTCCGGGATAGCTTTTCATTCTTCGTCCTCCGGGACTTCTGAAAGAAGTTCGTCGATCCTGGCTCGCAGCTCTTCGTTCTCGCTCTCGAAGCCGGCGATATCGTCTTTGAGAGAGTCAATCTCACTTTGAGCGTCTTCAATGCGGCCTTCATTGCTCTCGATCTCTGATTCGAGATCGTCGATTTCTGCTTGGATTTCGTCTCTGGTCATGCTGCGTTCTCCTCATCCTTGTCCTCGTCGTCCTGCTTTTCGAAGTCCTCGGCCACTTTGTCGGCCATGTGGAGCATCGAGATGATCCGGCCCTCGACGCGGATGGCCTCGTCCGAGCAGTCGATCGGGCGTGCGCGCTCGAGAGTGCGCAGAAAGCCCTCCGGGTCGCGCGCGGCGCAGTCGGTGATTACGTGGGAGGTCATTGAGCTAAGACGAACAAGCCCTTCCTTGACGCGACGCCAGACGCAATCTTTTTCGACCATCAGGACGTAGAAGTCCTGCACTTCCTTCGGTTCACGCCGCAGGCAGTCCGGCGTGCGATAGCCGCTGTAATCCATTGTTTGGCTCCTTGTTAGTGCGTGGCGTAAAACGCCATCGCGTGAAAGATTCCTGTCATCAGCGCCCACCCCGCGACGACGGAGATGAGGCCCCAGATGACCGCTTGAAGTTGTGCGAGGCGCTCGGCGTTCAGTTCGCTGCGGCTGAAGCCCTTGGCCGGGCGTCCCGTCAGCGTGTCGAGCAGGAACGTTGTGAACTTGGTCATTTGAGGCTCCTTCTGTAGCGGGCCATTGCGACGCCGGCGGCGTAAGCGAATCCCTTGGTCTGCTCGTCCTCTTCGTCGATCTCGAGCATCTGGGGACTGAAGCGGCAGAGAACTTTCCGGAGATCGTTCTCTGACACGTACATGGCGCGGTGGTGGACTTTCCGGAAGCCCTTGCACGCTTCGCACATATCGGCGTATCGCATGGCGCTGAAATCGACCGTGGTGAAGTAGCTCATTTCGCTTCTCGCAAAAGAAAAGGCCCCGGCGCTTTTCAGCGTCGAGGCCGTGTTGGTTGTGGCGATGTCTGCAGCATCAGATTCAAGCTTCCTCCCGGAGAAGCCTTAAATTTTTCTCGCTCTAGGAAGAAGCTTGAATCTGATGGGCATAAAAAAGCCCGCACGTGGCGGGCTTGGAAACCTATTTTGTCAGCACATCAAACGTTGTTTTTTGAGGCGAGCTCTTTCTCGGTTTCCCTGTTTTCTCCTGGTATTGGGTCAGCAGTCCCGGAAGGAGATTGTTCGGTAGTCGACTGATTTTCAGTTGTTGTAGCCGCTTGCTGTGGTAACTGTTGCTGATTCTCGGGCTGTTCGTTAAAGAGGTGCTGTACATTTTCAAAACCATTCAAATTTTTCACAGACTCTTCAGTTAGTTGATCTACTAGCCGCCTTTCAGGAGAGAGGAATAGATCCGTGAGAACTTGAGTAAGAGCTACCTCCTGCTTATTCATGTCCCTGACAGAAGTAAAAAGCATTTTCGCTTCTTCTTTGTCAATTACAAAGCTATGTGCAGGGTAAGACGTAACAAGTTTGTTGAGGTTCTCCTCAGTCATGGCCTTAGAGAACTTAAGCAATCGAAGACCATAATGGTTCGTTATGTTCATTGCTCGTTGAAGTTCGCCTAAACGCTGAGGATCGATCTGCGAGTATAAGGGGGCCGCAATGGCGGACGCCATTTGTGTAGCAAAGTTTCCGCAAAGTTTCGTGGATATCCTTGCGCCAACCCGAATATTGATCAAGGCCTTAGCGAACGAGTTCTGCATTTGATCGTCAATAAAGCGCATGGCCTCTACCAGGTCAAGGCTTGAACTGAGCTCGGAAAACTCATCTTTTCGTTGTACTTGAATATCAAGAGGTCCGAACTCAGACCTATCATTCATGGCGAGCTCATGCGCCCCGATCGCCATTAAAGTGCCAGTGCTTTTGCACATGTATGGAATGACAAATCGAATGTTGGCGTAGTTCGCCTGAAGAAGCCTAGAAACTCTGTACCCAGAATTGGGTTCGCCGCCGTAAGTCGATAGGAATAATGTGCACGCAGGCTTCTTGTTTGGGATCCTAGCCAACAAGGCGGAAAATCTTAAAAAGACCTCCCGATCGATATCCCCAGAAATAATGAAGACATCTCTATTTTGGAAGTACATGTAAGCTCCTTGTCTCCAAATGAACATAACTCAAGGTTAACGCAAACCGATAGAAAACATTGAAATGCCAACCTCAACCCACTCATGGAATGGTCTCAGGTTGGCCTCCCCGTCCGGGTGCTGAGGGCTTCGGAAAGCAGGCTCAGCACCAGGTCGGGGGCGTGTCTGGAGGGATCGACCCGACGCCCGTTTTCGGCGTCTTCTGCTAGGTAGGCTGCACTGCCTCGATCCCGTCCGGCTCCGGCTCTTCACCGTCGCTTGCCCCTCCCGGCTTCCGGCCGGGGGAGGGATATATCGGCCTATATGTGTGCCGATAGATGTGACTATAAACACATCTATCATCAATGTCAATAGGTATAGCTATACAAACATGCATAAAAAAAGCCCGTATAGGTAACGGGCTAAGAAAGGTTCGGGAGCATCCTATCGTCTTCGACGATATGACCGCCGGTGTTCAACCATCACCCCAATGATTGAAAGGCCTTCTGTGCGAGAGCTGTATACAGGATAATCTTCGTTCAGGGGAATCAACTCGAAGATTTCATTTCCATATTCGTCATACCCGCGGGGACGATATTTTTTGAAGGTTGTTTCCATGTCGTCTGAGAACTTGCTGACCCTTGTCGCGATCACAAAATCACCAGGCATCGGATGAATGGTCGGATCAATGACAATGATGTCCCCTTCTAGGAAATCAGGCTCCATCGAACTGCCAACAACCTTGAGGGCGTAGCACTCGTCGGGTAGTTCCATGTCCACCCATATGAAATCCCCGCATTCAATAGCTTCCTGCCTAGCTGCGATTTGGCCTGTTGAGGTAGGATTCCCGGCCTGTACATATGAAAGGATTGGAATCCTTTTCATTCGTCCAAGAATAGGTTCGACATTGCCTCGGTTAGCGGGCGGCTGGTCGTTCGATACGAGTGGGTCTCCTATGCCGTTGACGATCCAGTTTTGATTGAGCGGCAATTTCGAACAAATGGCGAGCGCCGGTGCGGATTTCATGTTCTTCGTCTTGCCCGACACCCAGCTAGCCACAGAGGGTTGTTTGATGCCTGCTAACGCAGCCAATTCAGACTGCGAGAGATTGAAGTGCTGAAGCACCCAAGAGATTCTTTCTGAAAGCGTTGTCATGATAGACAAGCCTATCTGTTAGCGTGAATGGAATGTCTATTACTTGTGCTATAGTTGCATCTATTGTTATCGACAAAGTAAAGAGACGCCTATGTCAAAACAGAGCAATGTGCGTGCTACTGCGATCGCTCGCGATCTCGTTCGCGAGGTCGGTAGTCAAAGGAAGACCGCCGAACTTGTGGGTGTGAAGCAGCCGTCAGTATTTGCATGGACAAAAAACGGGCTCACAGCGACTCGTGAAAACGATCTTCGATTCCGCTTTCCAGAACTTCGGGTCTGGAAGCGTTACCCGCCGCTTACCTCTGCTGAGGCCAACTGATGTTCATTCGTCCAGAACTTCGCAAGGGCGATATCGATGTTCGCGTGAAGGCTCCCAAGGATCTTGTCGATAAAGTCGACCTGATCTCTCTTGCGCTTGGTCTGACGCGGCAGGACATCGTGCTTGTTGCTCTGGATGCCTACCTTACTGAAACGCTGGCAGTAGCAAGAGTACTGGGTCAAGTTAAGGAACCGCAACGGAATCCGAACGGAATCGCGACGGCAGGAGATGCGCGATGAGTTACGCCGCAGAAAGGTGGGCAAGAGCTCAGACCGTTGGGGATGCGCGCGCTAAGCAGGTCCTTATAGAGCTTGCCCATTGCGTGAATTCCCGTACCGGACTTTGCAATCCGGGTCGCGAGTATCTGCACGTCGTCACAGAACTCAAGCTTTCTACGATCAGTGCGGCTACCACTCGACTTGAAAAGCTTGGGTTCATCAGAAAGATCGGCTCTAAAGGAGTTTCTCTTCGATATGAATTCCCGAAATTCAATCCGGCTGAATGGCAGGATAGTGGAGCCAAAACCGGACTAGGTACGGAATCGTACTCAGTCCAAAACCGTACTAGGGGTGAGGCCGAAACCGTACCTACCACTAAGGCCGAAACCGTACCTAGGGTAGGGCCGAAACCGGCCCACAAACAGGGAATTAACAGAGAAGAAGAACAAGAAGGGAACAGGGAAGTTATGTGCGCGCCTTCCGGCGCTCCCTATCCCGAAGACTTCGACCAGTCTCTTTTCGACGAAGCGCAGCGCGAAGCTCAGCTCGCGGGGGAAAAAACAACCGACGAGCCGCCGATGAAGGAAGAGAAGCCGAAGAGAAAGCGCTCGTCCAACGTGCAAAAGCCCGAGTCAGTCTCCGAGCAAGTTTGGAACGACTTCACAGCCCTCCGCACGAAGCGTCGAGCACCAATTACCGAAACAGCTCTCAAGGGCATTCAGCGAGAGGCCGAAAAGGCCGGGATCACTCTGGAAGAAGCTCTATCGACATGCTGTGAGCGTGGGTGGCAGGGCTTCAAGGCTGAGTGGTACAGACGCGAGAAGCTCGAGCAGAAGAACGCCTCTAAGGCTGAGTACCAACTTCCATCTAACGACGACTGGGACAACTTCGATACAGCGCACTACGCATGAAGAACAAAATGACGAATACATCACCGAAACGAAGCTTCACCCGCGCGGTGGCAGGAACAACCTTCTGCACTATCGGAACCCTGACCGACATCATCGAGATGGCCGAAAAGATTAGGGCGATCGCGAAGCAGAATCCTAAGACGAAAGCGCCTGAGAAGCGTCAACCCTCGCTTGAGGAACAGGCCAAGGAGCGCCGATATCTCTTCTCTGTCGCCTTCACCAGATTTGAAGACGCGCTGCAGACTGACGTTCCAACCTGCGCCGAAGAACACTCCTTCAACGACTACGCGCCGACCTGCGCTGAAGCCGCTCGCGTCCTCAGGCTCTGCCGTCGCTTCGCTGAGGGCCTTGTGTCCCGCGTCGTCACGCAGCCGAAGGAGCGTTCGCGCCTCGGCATCGCTCTTTGTGGGCGCACCGGAACCGGCAAAACGCATCTCGCGTCGTCGATCTATTTCACCCTGAAGGCTGAAGGCATCGAGCCCGTCTACATGCGCGCCTCGACCTTCTTCGCTCTCTTCCGGGGTGCTACTGGAGTGTCTGAGGTCAAGATGATCCAACAGCTCGGACGCGTCTCCTGTCTCATCCTCGATGAGATCGGGCGCTCCGCCCTTACACCTTTTGAGGCGAACAAATTGCAGGAAGTCCTCGACGCAAGAGCCCGTAACGGATATCCGTCCATCCTCATCACGAATCTCCAAATCGACAAGCTGAAAGACGTTCTGGGGAGTGCTCTCGCTTCCCGCATCGATCAACTCTTCTTCCCCATCGCTTGCATGTGGAGCGACTACCGCGTGAAAGAGTCGGCTGCGAACCTGAAGCCCGAGGAGGTGTTCTGATGGAACCTACTACCGGAATCCACAAACGCTTCATCCACGCCTTCTCACGGTGGATCAGCCGGACGACCTTCATCATGAGGGAGCGACATGAGTGAGTGCCTCCGATGCCGCAACTGCGGGCAACTCGAACCGCTGCCGAAAGGTGATCCTCGTCGGTTGCAATCCGGTCAATGGGGAATGCTCGCGCGCGGTCTCGTCTACTGCTCCCTCCCCGGAGAGATCGGAGGCTACAAGCGATTTCGCTCTGTTGACTCTAAAGACCACTGCAAGTTCTTCAACCCAGAGCCAGATGCTTCACGTATCGAACGTCGGTTTCTAACCGTCAAGCTCCTTCGCGCCGCCTTCGACGAGTGGCGCATCAACCAGCAACGCAAATTCAAGACCAAGAAATGACGATCAAGAACGAACACGCTGCCAAGCGACTCCCTTTCAAGTTCACCGAGGTGGACATCGACGACATCTCCACCTATCCGCCTGAAGGTGCCGCGCTCTTCTTCGTCCTAAAAGAAGGAGCCTGGGATCGCTTCTACGGCGAACGACGCGGCTTTACGATCTTCGCTGACCTCTATGGGCTGATGTTCAAACTCGATCAGATCAAAGCATGGAGCCCAGCCGGCTTTACGAAGTATGAAGAACGCACTCGAGAGGAGAGGAAGGTCCGTGGTTAAAGTCGTCATCCCCGGGCCTCCTCGCGGGAAGGAGCGTCCTCGACACACCCGCACCGGCGTCGTCTTCACGCCGAAGAACACGCGCGCCTACGAGAAGCTCATCGCTATCATGGGCAAGCTCGCCATGTCCGGAACGCCCATCATGTCCGGACCAATCCGACTCACCATCGTCGCGGCGTTCCCGGTTCCTGCTTCCTACTCGATAAAGCGACGCGCGGCCTGCCTCATGGGAAGCGAGCGCCCCGCCAAGAAGCCGGACGCAGACAACATCTTGAAGGCTGTTTGCGACGGCCTCAACGGGATCGCGTAGGAGGACGACGCTCAAGTCGTCGAGGTCTCCGCTTCAAAGACATATGCTGAACAACCATCTGTCACCGCATACATCGAGGAGCTTGCATGATCGACCCATACTTCGAACGCCGCCTCGCCAACTGGTCGAGGTACATCCGAGGCGGCAACGGCCCGGCAGGCATCTCGTCAATGGCTCAAGCGATGGAGGCGCTTCGGCTCTACGGCCCCAACAAGCCGGCAGAGGAAGAGGGCACCGGAGCAAGCCCCTCCAGAAAGATTGACGTGCGCGACGCTGAAAAACTTTGCCTCGCTTACGGCGGCCCGTGGCTTACGCCGAACGAGAAGAAGACTCTGCGACTCAAGTACGGCATTGGACTCTCTGACATGACCTGCGCACGCCGACTGCGCGTCGGCTATCGGTTCTTTCTGAAACAACTCGACAGCCTTCTGTGGAAGTTTCAGCGCATCGTCGAAACAAACTTCGACGAATCCGATGTATAATGACGCCACAGTTAGAACACCGCTACTTCTTCGTACGCGAGACAATGATCCCGGTTGGGATCATTGTTGCACCCGGAAGAAACGTAAAGCCTGATCAGAGATGATTGGGCTTTTTCTATAAGCGGAGCGGCTATGCGGCGTAGTTGGAAAACTCTCAGGGTAGTCCTTGAAGACGTTGAAGAAGATCGCCTTGAAGAGAAGCTTGAGTCTTTTGACGAAGAAAAGAACCAAGAGCGGCTTGCCTCTCCCGGAACGCCTTCCAAGATTCAGGAGGCGGAGGACCTTTATTACGGCCATCTGCTGCTCGCTCTTGATGCCGGATTGATCGAAGGCGTAACGGTAAAAACTGCGTCTCCGTACTGGAACTACGGTGCTACTTCTCCTCGACTGACGATGCGGGGGCACGACATGCTCGATGCCATTCGCTCGGATACCGTGTGGAGCAAAGTAGAGAAGGCGGCTTCTAGCCTTTCGATCCCCATCACGCTCGATCTCATCAAGACGGTTCTCGCCTCGGTGTCAAAGGCTATTTGAGCACCCGGAAGAAACGCAAAGCCTGATCAGAGATGATTGGGCTTTTTTGATGCGCAACGAATAAACTATACACACTAAGTGTTGACGGGTATGCATAAGGTGTGTACAATTACTCCTGTAACTTGATAGGGGGCGTTATGACTAGCGCAGAAATGATCAAGTTGCTTGAAAGCCTCGGCTGGAAGGTGGATCGACAAAAAGGATCCCACGTCCAGCTTAAAAAAGACGGGGTTCCGGAATTGATCACGGTTCCGCATCCTCGTAAAGATCTGAAGAAAGGTCTAGTTCAAAACCTTAAGAAGATCGCAGGCATCAAGTAACGATCAGGTAAGAGGGACAACCCCGTCCCTCTTACTACTGCAATAGCGCGCTTCGAAAACTAGGAGTGAGCATGAATTACGTTGTCGCGATCGAGCCGGGAGATGCAGAAAATCCCGACTTTGGCGTCATCATCCCCGACCTTCCCGGTTGCTGCTCTCAAGGGGACGATCTCGATCAAGCCATCCGGAATGCGACTGAGGCCGCAGGGCTCTGGCTTGACACCGCCTTCGATGAGGGAAGATCGGCTCCGAAGGCCACTCCGTTTGCCACGCTTTATGCCGAGCATCCGGAATGGCGCGACTGGATTTGGGCGGCTGTTGATGTAGATCTCAGCAAGCTCAGCGATAAGGCCGAACGCATCAACATCACCATCCCTCAGCGCGTGTTGCGCCGCTTGGATGCCACAGCTCGTGCGGCTGGCGATTCAAGATCGGGCTACATCACGCGCATGGTTATGAGCGGAAATTGGTCATAATTAACCATCCGAGGCCTCTCAGGCGCTAGTCACTCGGATACCAAAGGGCTTCTCTCCGGAGAGGCCCTTTCTCTTTGAGAGGAAGGTATGGTCAGAAATTGGGGCGATGTGCGCGAAGTCCTTGAGGACATCGAGCGCGATCGGTTAGAAGAAAAGCTGAAGAAGCTTGACGACAACCTCACCATTGCTTCACAGCTTCCAACGACTGACCCGGAGGCTGTGGCCGCCCATGAGGCAGAGAACCGGTACTACGAGCATCTGCTCATGCTGATTGAAGCCGGACTCGTTCAAGGCGTGAAGGGGCGAACGAAGCCGGCGCCTCCACCGTGGTATTACGACATCGAGTATCCGCGTCTCACCACGGAAGGGCATGACCTGCTGGCCGCTTTGCGGTCTAAGACGGTTTGGGCGGCTGTCAAGGAAAAAGCTTTCAGCCTTTCCATCCCGATCACGATCGAGCTGATTAAGACTGTTCTGTCATCTATTGCAAAGGGGATTTGATGCCGCTGCTGTCTCTCTGCTCCTATCCCGGCTGTCGGCGTCCAGTAGCTCGCGGAGAAAAGTACTGCGAGAAGCACAAGGAAGCAGGATCAAAGCGGGAAGAGCTGCAGAAGCGGGAGCGCTGGGAACGGCGCTTCCGGAAGAAAGGCTCGTCGGCGGCCAGAGGCTATGGCGCTCGTTGGAGGAGACTTCGCGAGCGCTTTCTTTCAGAACACCCTCTTTGCGAGGAGTGTCTGAAGCAGGGGCGCGCGGTGCCCGCTACGGACGTGGATCACATCAGACCGCATCGGGGAGATGAGGCGCTCATGTGGGATGAAGAGAACCTTCAGGCCTTATGCCACGCCTGCCACAGCCGGAAGACGGCCGCGGAGGATGGTGGGTTTGGGAACATCAAGACTTCTTAACCTGCTCCAGAAACCGCTGAGCTTGAATACGCGGAGAAATTTTGATCATCACGATGATGTTGACAAACTGGGAAAGAGCGCGAGCAACAGGAAGACCGTTGTCGTTCTTGAAATCAATAACCCCGGGGTGAGCGGCTTGGTTGCCCATTAACCGGCAGGCATCGAAAAGCGCCGAGACATCAGAAGGCAGGTTCAGGCTTTCTATCCGCTCGTAAAGGCTTTTCCCGGTTCCTCCGAGGTGGCTTACCAACTCCTCCAGGCAAAGCCGCAGTAATGCGCATGCTGAGCGGGGAGACTTCCCGATAACGGACTGAGCTTCCATGAAGAACGCACGAGCCTTTTCGGGCATATCTTCGGCGGGTTCTATAGCCGGGGCGTCTGGATAAACGAGCTCGCCCTGAATAAAGATAGTCAGGCCCTTACAGCTGATGCATTCGGCAACCGATATTTCATGGTCATCGCTGTCCTTGTTCGAAAGAACTCTTGTTCGGACAGGACGGCGAAACATTTGTGCAAGGGTATGGCAGTGCGGGCACGTAAATGCTGACGCACCTACCTTGGGTTCTACAAAAGCATTTTGATTGAACATCTCCGGAGATCTCCATGAGCAAGAAAGCAAAGATTGAAAACTATGCTAAAGCATTGAGCGCCATCGACAGGGCTAGGGCTTCGCTCGATGAGCTCGAAGCGCAGATCCTCGAAGACACAGAAGCCGACCTCGACTTTGTTAAGGCGTTCGTCGCGCTTCTCTCGCTTAAGGATGAACGCGAAAACATTCTCACGGCGCTCGTTGAATCGACAATCCTTGAAGCTGCTAGCGAAGAATCGGACAAATAGGCCGCCAGCTTGGCGGGCTAAGGCGGGATGGAGGGTCAAAAGTTGAACGCGTATGCCTTCAAGACCGCGCCCCTACCTAGATTTTTACGCGTGCAAAATTCGAGGAATTTCAATGCCCGGCGGGAGACCCAGAAAACCGGATTCGGTAAAGGCCGCCCAGGGCACTCTTCAGCCCTGTCGGTCGCTTGAAAAACTGGCTGCAACGACGACGCCCGAGCTGGCTCCGACCCCGCCGGTTGGGCTGACGAAAGAGGCGCGG
>ENA-OPSJ01002131-OPSJ01002131.1-human-gut-metagenome-genome-assembly--contig:-NODE-2131-length-13340-cov-3.682650_pt1 | contig 13340 bp, 12 predicted proteins | sample MGYA00241801_ERZ501893 | MGnify/ENA primary metagenome ERZ501893 (study PRJEB25962, sample SAMEA2042219) | human gut metagenome | biome: human gut; feature: human-associated habitat; material: faeces...
TTGACCAACCTCGCGGATAGAGGCGCTTTCAGTAACAAAGATTGGTTTTTTATTCATAACAAGAGAAACCGGGAGGTGTTGAGCGTTGGTGTCAGCTGGGAGGGATTCCATAACATAGCTTGCTTGTGCACTTGGCTCAGTTTTGCGATCACGAACAAGGGTGAAAATAATTACCGTGGAAATGCAGGTAAGAAGGCAAACAGCTATAAAGGCAAGATGGTCGCCTTGGTAGGTTTGCTCAAGAACACTTCCTTGTGGCGCAATAATCCAGCCGAGAGCTGAAATTGACACAATGAGTGCGGTCATAAACGAAGCTGAAACTTGATTGAGCGTATTGGTTACTGCATTGGCATGCTGGATTACGCGGTTGTCAAGTGAATTGATGCCCCAAGTATTGATGGGGGTTGTGAGAAATTGATTTCCAATAGTGATAACTGCATAAACAATGACAACAAACAAAATATTGGGATCAAGGCTGAAAAACGTTGTGCCAATGCCGCCAATGAGGAAGGTGATTACGCCCGGAATGGCGCATTTGCGCACACCCCATGAATCAAATAAGCGTCCTGCAAGCATGCCAACAAAGGCACCGAGGAGCGCGCCGGGGAGCATGGTGAGACCTGTTTGAAGGGCATTGTAGCCACATACGTTTTGCAGATAGAGGGGCAAAATGGTGCTCATGCCAATAACAGTACCAAAGTTGATCATGGCTAAAATAACAGCGATACGGTAATTGCGTGACGTTAATACGCGGATACGGAGGAGAGGTGTTTCAAGACCAAGTTGACGCTTAACAAAGATAGCGCAAATGCCAATACCTATGACGATGAGGGCAAGCGGAATAACTACGTTATCTGATGAGGTAAACGATGAGAAACCGTAGAGGAGAGCGACGAGACCCAAGGTAGAGAGCACAACTGAAGGTTTATCAAACGTGGTTCGTTCGAAATTACCGTAGTTCTCAAGATTGGCGATAGCGGCAACAAGAATGAGTGCTGAGACTGCAGTTACTACGACAAAGAGCATGCGCCAGCCAATGCTATCGACTAATAGACCTGAAAGAGTGGGTCCAACTGCAGGGGCAAATCCAATGACAAGCGTAACAAGGCCCATGCCGGCACCGCGTTTTTCACGAGGGAAGATAAGTAATATAACCGTGAAAATCATCGGCATAAAAACGCCTGCAGCAATAGCCTGTAATGTTCTGCCAAGGAGCAATACAGGAAAACTGGGGGAGATAGCAGCTAGGACTGATCCTGCGATAAAGATGCCCAGTCCGGTGATATAGAGTTGGCGGGTGGTAAAGCGTCCCATCAAATAGGCGGAGAGCGGGATGATAACTGCCTCAACCAAGGAATACGCACTCATAATGTATTGCACGGTTGTGGCATCAATGGAAAGGTCGCGCATGATGACGGCAAGAGCGGGCGAGAGGAGCGTTTGATTTAGTACGACCAAAAAAGTCCCGACCATCAAAATAATAACGATGATCGACTGTTTTTTAGCGAGTCCCATCATGTGACAATAATCCTCTCTCAAGTGAACGTTTGTTTTCTATTGGAGCAAAATAACGTTCATGGATACCGTTTTACTATAAGCAGAAAATAGCCAGGAGTGCATCGGGTAAATGCATGCCTGGCTATTTAACATGCGTGGGCATTTAACGGATGGGGGATTAGTCATGTTAAATGCACCAAACGCAGTATGAATACACCTACGCAACATGAGTGTGATGTGGTAGGTAGTGGAGATGTCCTCTATCCAGGTTGTAAGTATATAAATTCCTTGTATATTCCTTTAAAAGTAACGCATTATTTTTGTTAATGGCACGATGAATGTGTTCAAGCGCGCAAGAGATTAACGTAAATGTTTCAATAAAGAAATAAAACGACACACTCAACTGGATAGCATCGTCGTATCTAAAAGTTAGTGCTAGCATACATAACGATATGACCGCAGAAGCAATTGGAATAGTAGTACTTATGACCCTTATCGCAGGCGTGGGTGGAACCGGCCTGGGAGGTCTTTTGGGTGCGCTTTTTAAGACGGAGTCTAATCGTGTCATCTCAATGCTGCTCTCTATTACTTCAGGCGTTATGATTTCAATTGTGTGTTTTGAGCTTATGGAAGAAAGCATTGAGGCAGCTCAAACGTTTGCAGGTGATAATGCGGTCTTTGTCGTAAGTACAGCGGTTGTTATTGGTGTCGCTGTGATTGCCTTGCTCAATCACATTATTGACACCCGCACGCGCACGCAGGTTCCTCACACGGCAGAACCTAATCATCCCGCTACTCATGATGCAATTGATGAACTCATGCATGTTGATCATTACAATGAGCACGTGCAAACGCATGGGTCAAAGCGTGATTTATGGGTTGCTGGAGTGGTGATCGCCTTTGCGATTGCTCTTCATAATATTCCTGAAGGCATGTCAATTGGCGCAAGCTATAACGTAGATTTGGGGTCGGTTGGAAGTGCTGCGCTGGTTCTTGCAATACTTATTGGTCTTCATAATATTCCTGAAGGAATGGCGGTTGCTGTTCCTTTAATTGCGGGTGGCATGAGCCGTCCGCGTGCAGTTATATTGACAGCTTGTTCAGGTCTTCCGCTAGTATTAGGTGCCCTTCTTGGTTTTTGGTTAGGCGATATTGGTCCGCTGGGGCTTTCCGCCTCTTTAGGTTTTGCTTCAGGCGCCATGCTTTATGTTGTCTTCGGCGAGATTTTGCCGCAAGCCATTTTGATGTATCGTTCCAAGATGCCAGCTTTTTTCTTGATTGCTGGTATGCTGATTGGCGTCATTATTATTAACTTTTAATGCATCGAAAAAACCAATGCATCTTCTCTCTCATTTTGCAGTTTAATGCACTCTAGAAGATAAAAGCGTCTTCTAGAGTGGGGTTTTGCTACAAGGAGAAGGGGATCGTATGCAAGACGAAAAAATCACTGAGACCATTGCTGAGGGAGTTCCTGTTTTTAGTCTGACCGATAAGGTTGCTCTTATTACTGGTGCAGCACGGGGTATTGGTAAAGGGATCGCCGTTGCGTATGCCGGCTATGGTGCACATCTTGTGCTGGTTGATATTCTGGAAGAAGAGCTTGCGCAAACCGCGAAAGAAATCGAAGAGACCTTCGGGGAAGCACCACAGATACATTGTGGTGACGTGCGCGATGGGGATTTCATTGATCGTGTTATCGCTGATACGCTCGCGCATTATAGCCACATCGATATCTTAGTCAACAATGCAGGTGTGGGCATGACGCAACTTGCACAAAACGTGACTGAAGAAGAGTTCGACGAGGTAGTTGACACAGATCTTAAGGCTGTGTTCTTTATTGCCAACAAGGTCGCAAAAGTTATGATTGAGCAGAAATACGGTTCTGTGATTAATATTGGTTCGGTGGTAGCGCGCGTTGGTTCATCGCGCATGACGCCGTATATGGCAGCAAAAGCGGCCGTTGTGCAAATGACGCGCGGCTTGGCTTTTGAGTGGGCGCGGTTCAACGTGCGGGTAAATTGCATTTGTCCCGGCTACATTGAAACAGGTATGACAGAAGATACTCTTTCAAATCCTCGCGTGTATGAGGCTATTACTCGTATGATTCCTCATAACAGAAAAGTGGGCGCCCCTAAGGATATTGCGGCAGCAGCGGTCTTTTTGGCGTCTGATGCAACTGATTTGATTACGGGTATTCCGCTCTATGTTGATGCGGGGCGCTCTATTTGGTAATTTCTTGTGCCGATGGGGTTATAAGAGGGTTATAGGACAAAATGTGTGTCTGGAGACTAATCGATAAAGCGCGAGTATGAAGCTTTGTGATGGAACTCTTCCCATACAACTCCATCTCCCCATTGGGGTTTATCGTATTCCTTAGGGTTACTTGTATACATCTCATAAAGAAGGTCGATGTCTTTATCAGTAGGCATTGACCTGATTATTTCTTGAGCACTTTTAGGACATTCAGTATGCATATAACACCACCAAAATACTGCCTTGATTCTACGGATATCACGCATACCTCTGTGTTCTCTTAGTAGGTTTCTAAGTTGGGCATTAACGCCACCTTCTATGCGGTTATTAGTTCGCGGTAAGGATCCTTCTCTAGTTAGTTCAGGATCAAGATAGGTAAATAGATTTCCTTTATTAATAAGCCTCGAAATACTGTTTTTAGCCTTAACTAAACGCTCATGAGTGTGTTGGTATTTACCGTCGATATAACTTTTCTCACTAAGAAAATCATTCCAGAATTCACACCAATTAAAGTACTGCTCTACCCACCATTGTGCTTGATATAAGGTATCAAGATGCATAAGCTCTATTGCAAGCTGATAGAGCTCTTGTCCTGCTAATAATTTAGGCTTTGACGTGGTGTAACGCTGTGTTTGCTTATAGACATGAAAGAGACATTGTTGAATGCGAGTTTGCGGCCAAAGGTGTTTTACTGCACTAGCAAAACCACTACCACTATCAGTTACTACTACTTCAGGGGGAGCGATTTTTTCAAGTAGTGCCTCCCATGCTCTACGCGTTTCACCACGTGCAATATACCAACCTAAAACATACTGATCACTACAGGCAATTAAGACAACAAGGTTGCGTTTAAGATAAATCCCATCAACATAGACCACTCTATGTATCTCATCTACTACTTCTGGCATAGGCCATATGTCCCAAAACTCTTTTGTTCTTCTCCTAAACGTTCTTCCTGACCCAGGCATAGAACTTTGCGTATCTTTTGAAAACAGCCAAGACAAAAACTCTTTTAATCGTATAGAGGTGTTGTCTTTAGAGTGTGCTCGACTCATCCCACACCCCCTACAACGCCACCTTTGTTTACCTGAAGAAGTAAACCCATTCTTCTTCATTGGCGTACCACAAACAGGACATGATTTACTCTTCATAGCAAGATCCCTATTCTTAGCAAAAAAATACTAAAAACAGGGTTGCTGAACTGGGGATTTATAGCAAACCAGACACACATTTTGTCCGAGTGAATTTTTGTTTTAAAAGTAAAAATTTTAAGAAAAAAGGGAGCTGACCTGCGTCAACTCCCAAATCCAGACACACATTTTGTCCTATAACCCTTAAAATGCCTATTTCAGACTAAGCCCTCTTATAAAATGCGGATGCTTCTTTTTAGAAGCACCCGCATTTTCTTATAACGCGATATTCCTAGCGTCCTTTCCAAACAGGCTTAAATGCCAATAGGGATGCGTTTATTGCCTCACTGAGAGAGCATAGTCCACCTTTGCGCTACTGATCCTGTCCTGTCAAAATCGCAAGAGGATCAAATCCAATACTTGATTTGGTTCCTAGAGTGCCATTCTGTACATAATCGGAAATATTAATACTGTCAGTACTCGCAGCTTGATTTCGGCTTTTCGTCATGTCGTTTTCTTCAATACGGAGATCAAGCCCAAGAACTTTAAAGACAGCCAGGAGCTTATTTAGTTGAACGCCATCATTTCGCCCTAATTCAAGAGACCATACACTTCGACTCGATACACCAACAGCTTCAGCAACTGCAGATTGTGTCAAACCAAACTGAGCCCGTCGGTCTTTTATCGCATATCCAATTTCAAGTGCGTCAACCATCAGAACACCCTCACAAACTTACATAACAGCAATAAAAATGATTCGCATTATTTTGCTTATATGGTAATTCACAACATTTTGCGAATTCTGAGATTAAACAGCAAGCTCAGCTTTTACAGCACACGAGAACGAAAGATGCTGCGTTAAAACAGCGCAAATTGCTGTATCCGCTTTTCTTCGAATTCAGACAAACGTCGAAGCATATCAGCTAAACCTTCGTAGTCACTTGCCGCTAGATGTTCCATATATTCAGCGCGCTCTTCAAGAGGGATAACTACAGGAGCAACACCACTTTGCATCAGCCCTCTATTGATCAAAATTCGTCCTGTTCTCCCATTGCCATCCTCGAAAGGATGAATTCTTTCGAATTGAATATGAAACTGAGACTCTTTAAGAAAAGGGTTCTCTATAACGCTGTGATTGTAATCATAAACAAGCTGCATCATGCGCTGATTAACCTGATTTGCCTCAGGAGGAAGATGCTCTGCACCACGAATGTAAACGGCAGTTTTTCGATACGTATCTATTCCGCTGATATTGCGGTTGATATCTTTCGCAATTCTTTTAATAAGATTCTCCGAAAGATCCTCTGTCAAATTTTCTGAAGCAGTAGCCATTGCGTATTTATAAGAGCGCTATTCGTAGAACGTATCCATAGGATACGGTGGCTCAATGGCACGCTTAAAGGCATACCCATCAACACGCTTAATTACATAGGCGACTTGTTCCTCATCAAAGCCTTGCGCAACAAGACACGGGATATCAACGCCCTGCTCGTAATACTTGATAAGAATCTGATCAAGCGTGGCATAGTCGATACCCATTGCCGTCTCATCCTTAGCATCAGGAGAAAGCTCAGCCGAGGGAGGCTTGATGAGTACGTTTTCAGGAATAGGAGGAATTTCTCCTGCAAGTTCAGCGCGTTCATTGAGCATGTGGCAGATGGCAAAGACATCTGTTTTATAGAGACCGCCGATGGGAGCAAAGGCGCCCGAAGTATCACCGTAGAGGGCCGAAAAGCCCATCGCCGCCTCTGACTTATTGCCGGTGTTAATCATCATCCAACCATAATGGTTAGAAATGGCCATAAGACACACCATGCGACAACGTGCTTGTGTGTTCTCAGAAGCGAGACCGGCAAGTTCACCGTCAAGCGCCTTAAAGAGTACCTCACTAAAAGCCTGATACGGTTCAACAATAGGTACGATCTCAGTCGCAATACCTAAATTATCTGCCAAGTCTTGCGCATCCACAAGAGAATGATCCGTTGAATAGGGGCCAGGTAAAAGATAGCCATGGACGTGGTCGGCGCCAAAGACATCAACACACATTTTTGCTACGAGCGATGAGTCAATGCCACCTGATAAGCCAATGACGATGTCAGAAAAACCAGCAGCCTGCGCATAATCACGCAAAGCATTACAACTACGTTCGTACTTTTCTGCTAATTCCATGGGTATCCCCAATCCCCTCGATCGGCTCATAGCAGCCTCATTGCATAACCTCGTTACACAGTAGAGCCTCATTTACATAGCCTAGTATGGCGCACTTAAAGCAAAACTGCCGCACTGTAATCAAATGTTAATAGCGCGTTCATCGTGATGCGCTTTTTAGAGCGCACGAATCTGCCCAGCTAACCACTCTGCCCACGCCTCTACTCCCTCACCATTAGTGGCAGAAATAGGGAAAATAGGAGCAGTTGGATTTAAGTTATGGATATGCTCATCAAATAACGCTTTATCAAAGTTAAAAACCGGCAAAGTATCTACCTTATTGAGCACAATGGCGCGCGATGCCTGAAATACACCCGGATATTTCAGTGGTTTGTCGTCTCCTTCAGGAACTGATAAAATCATAAGGTTTTTATGGGACCCCGTATCAAATTCTGCAGGACAGACAAGATTTCCTATATTTTCTAGAAAAAGAAGATCAAAATCATCGACCCCAAATTCATCAATAGCTCTTGTTGTCATTTCTGCATCAATATGACATAAACCTCCATTATGAATTTGAATAGAAGGAACACCTGTTTTATCCGCAACCTTTTGAGCATCTAAAGATGTTTCAATATCAACATCCATAACACCTATTTTATATTGGTCTTTAATTCTATTGATGACATCTGAAAGAAGGGTTGTTTTTCCAGAACCTGGTGAAGACATCACATTAAGCATGGTTACCTTTTTTTCAGATAATCTTTCACGAAGTTCATCAGCTGCTAGATTATTAGCGTTAAAGACATTTTCATGAACTTCTATGACTCTTACTTTTGACACCTATTTTTCCTCCCATTCTTTCATTTTTTCTTTTAAATAATTGATCCAAGATTCAAATCCTTCATCTTTTTTAGCAGAAATATAAAAGATTTGTGCTTTTGGATTTAAAGTATGAATTCTTTTTTCAACCAACTCTTTATCAAAATCAAAGACTGCTAAAGCATCTACTTTATTAATTAAAACAACATCAGATACAGTATAAACAAGAGGATATTTTGCAGGTTTATCATCCCCTTCAGGAACTGATAAGATCGTTATATTGATTCCTGCACCGGTATCAAATTCTGCCGGACATACAAGATTTCCAACATTTTCAATGAAAATAAGATCAACATCATCAATCCCCATTTCATTTAAACCTTGTTGTGTCATTGCTGCATCCATATGACACATTCCACCCGTATGAAGTTGAATGGCCTTAGCGCCCCCTTCTTCAATGGTTTGAGCATCAACACTGGCATCAATGTCACATTCCATAACACCGACACGACAAGTATCTTTTAATCTTTCAATGGTACGAAGAAGTGTTGTGGTTTTCCCTGATCCCGGTGAAGACATCACATTGATCATTAATTTTCCTTGTTTTTTAAATTCATCACGAATTTTATCTGCAGTGACTTCATTTTCTTTAAAGATATTTTGTTTAAGCTCCACTATCTTCATAAATACCAATCTCCTTAATATTAAACTCATTTCCTTTGAGTAAATAAGTATGTTCACTATGGCAATAAGGACATTTTTTCCCATAATCAATGGTTCTATATTGTCCTTTACAATCTTCACAATAAGTAATCGCTTCTAATGTTTCAATATAGATTTTTGCATGTTCTGTCACAGCTTCTTTTTTTCTTGCCCAGTTCCAACAATCTACTAATTGATCATGAATGACACCAGAAACTTCTCCAATTTCTAGTGTCACATAATCTATTTTTTTTACATTGTTTTCTTCAGCTACTTTTTTTACATCTCTTACAACATAAAAGGTTACTCCTAATTCATGCATCTTAATGTTCTACCTTTTTCTTTAAAATAATATTTTTTACACGTTTTAATTGATAAGGAATAATTGCTTTAAATTTATCTTCAGCTACTGTCATTGTTGAACATTCAGGATGATCACGATGTAATTTAATAGCATCAAAATCACATTTTGTTGTACAAATACCACAACCAATACATTTATTAGCATCAACAATCGTTGCACCACAGCCTAAACATCTTGATGTTTCTTTTTTAATTTGTTCTTCTGTAAGTGCTAAAACATTATCTTTAAACTTATCAGTTACTTTTGAATTAATACCTTCTACTTGTTTAGGTCCTCGATCATAACTTTCCACTAAAATATCATCTGTATCAAGTGGTTTAAATTCCCAACGATTACGTCCTGTTTCCATATGTCCATGATGAACATAACGATGTAATGATTCAGCTGCAATCTTTCCTTGTGCAATAGCATCAATAGCGAATTTAGGTCCTGTATAAACATCTCCACCTGCAAAGATATCTTCAACACTTGATTGGAAAGTGACTTTATTTAATTCAATGGCTGGTCCATTAAACTTCACATCTTCACCTTTTAATAAATCTCCCCAAACGCTACGTTGACCGATGGCAAAGATAACACGTTCACAATCAACTGTAACTGTTGTATTTTCATCATAAACTGGCGCAAATTTACCTTCATCATTAAATACGGAAACACATTTTTTGAAAACAATAGCACTTACTTTACCATTTGTTTCAATTATTTCTTGAGGTCCCCATCCACAATGAATCGTTACACCATCTTCTCTTGCTTCTGCAATTTCTTCATTAGAAGCTGGCATATCTACTTCTTGTTCTAAACAGAATTGTTGTACTTGACTTGCTTTATTTCTTGATGATACACGAGAAGCATCGATGGCCACATTTCCACCACCAACGACAACGACTTTACCATCAAACGGTATATTTCCACAGTTAGATTCATGTAAATAATCAATCGCTGTCATTACACCTTGTGAATTTATATTTTTAATATCAGGTAAGCTACCCGCACTGCAACCAATGGCAATATAGAACGCTTGATACCCTTGTTCTCTTAATTGTTGAATTGTTACATCTTTTCCTACTTCAATTCCTGTTTTGATTTCTACACCCATTTCTTTTGCGACATCTATTTCAGCATCTAGAACATCTTTTTCTAATTTATAAGATGGAATACCATAACGTAACATTCCTCCTGGATGTTCGTTCTTTTCAAAAACAGTAGGACGATATCCTGTTTGTGCAAGATAGAAAGCTGCTGTTAAACCAGCAGGTCCCCCACCAATAATCGCAATCTTTTCATCAAAATGATCCATATGAATACTTGCTGGAATAACTACAGGTGGAATATATCTTGTATCAGCATTTAAATCTTGTTTGGCAATAAATCTTTTAATGGCATCAATTGATAAAGCTTCATCAATTTTACCACGTGTACACGCATCTTCACATCTTCTATTACATACCGCTCCACATACTGCTGGGAATGGATTTTGTTTTTTAATTGCTCCTGCAATACAGTATTGAATACATATATAAGTTAATTGTAATACAAATAATTAAAGCCAAAGCATCTTTGTATCTTCCTTGAGAGGCCATTTTAATATATCCTTGAACAGCAATGTGTGCAGGACAAGCACTTTTACAAGGAGCAGTTCCTGTTTCATGGGTATTAATTCTATTATTATCACGATAGTTAAAATCGTATTTTTCTGGTCCCCATTTAACAGCATCAGGTAATTCTTGTTTTGGATATTGTACTTCTGTACCATCTTTTTTACATAATTTTTGTCCTAATCGTACAGCCCCTGCTGGACAATATTCCACACATCTACCACAAGCTACACATTTATCTTTTTCTACATGAGCAACGTAAGCAGAACGTGACATATTTGGGGTATTAAATAATTGTGATGTTCTTAAAGCATTACAAATTTCAACATTACAGTTACAAATACCAAATATTTTATTTTCTCCATCAATATTCGTAATTTGATGAACAAAACCATTATCTTCCGCACGCTTTAAAATAGCTAAGGCTTCTTCTTTAGTAATATCATGTCCTTTACCTGTTTCTCTACAATAATCAGCAAAGTCACCAACACCAATACACCAACCAAAATCATCATCAGCACAACCATCATCAATGGCTTTTCTTGAAGCTCGACAAGAGCATCTTCCTACACCAATTTTACCTTCATATTTTTCTAACCAGTAAGAAAGCTTTTCAATATCAATAGCTTCATTTTCCATTGAAATAGCTTTTTCTACAGGAATAACATGCATTCCTACTCCTGCCCCTCCAGGTGGAACCATTTGTGTAATACCGGCAAGAGGAATATAAGTCATACGTTCAAAAAATGCTGCGACATCAGGATGATCTTCTAGACGAGGATTTGAACGATCTGGTAATTCTTCCATATTAAATAATTCAGCACTTCCAGGTACAAACATTGGTAGAATATATCTTCTTTCACTTTGTGGCGCTGTGCGTCCATGATGATCATAATGATAACCATAATCATATTCTAACAATCCTAAATAACTCATTTCATCTAAAGTTTTTTGGAAATGCTCTTCTTGATCTTTTGAAACCTTACATAAATCACACATTTCTTTAAATGTATAAGGGGTACGCTTTTTCATTGCTAAAGCAATGTCTGCCATTTCATCACTGACAATTTCAGCCAATCCCCAATATTCAGGATCTTCAACTTTGACACCACCGAAAATGTGTCCGGCAACATCAGTAATCTTTCTTCCTAATTTAACAATTTTCTCTCTTGGAGGATTGTCATGCTTATGGTTTGCATTCCACTCCTCATATTTTTTCATACTCATTTTTTATATTCCTTTCTCCAATAAAATTGTTTTAAATCAAAAACAATATATCAATTTCATTATACATGAATCCTAAATATTAAGATATTGTTTAGAAACATTTATTGAAAAAACGATTATTTTTTCACATAAATTCAAACATTTTGTTTCTTTTGCCTAAAAATAAAAGGAGACTTTTAAGCTCCTATTTATCTCTTCTTGCTTTTCTATCAGCAATAATATCAGAAATATCAAATGGCACTTCATCATCTTCTTGTTCATAAACATTTAAAAATGGAACATCTTCTACACTTCTAAGTGGAAACTCTGATTTTGCAGTCACATCTTTTAAATCACATTCAATAACACCAATATATATACCTGGAATAACTTTTCTTTCACTCAATGGTTTAATAGCACGATCATTACATATATAAAGCAAATTATAACCTTTTTCCCATGTTTCTGGATCATCTTTATAATCTAACATCTTCATTTTCCCTTTCGCAATCACACTACGATAATCATGATAATGTCCTTTATATTTCTTATCAGGAAAATCATTAAAGATACTAAATTCAATACATACTCTTGGATCTTTCTTAAGTAATTCTACTTTTTTTCCTACTTTCATAAAATGTGTATATACATTCAAATGCGCATCTGTCATCTCAAACCCAAAACTCATTGGCACAACATAAGGAAAACCATCTTCATCATTCATTCCCACATTAATAATATTCATTTCTTGAAGCATAGCTTCTATTAATTTATAATCGACTACTTCTCTTTCAAATCGTCTCATTTCACTCACCTCAATTACACTATACTTTGTTTTGTTTTATTTTCAAATGACTTTCAATAAATGAAAAATATCTTATAATATTTTTGAGGTGTCATATGAATACATTAAAAATACAAATCAAACCCTATTATCAAAATAATCCATTTAATTTAAAAGATGATCAAATACATTGTTTATCTACTAATAAAGATGAAGAAGAAATCCAATTACTTCTTAAACAAATGAATCTTTCTAACTATACTGTATTTCTTCAATTAGATATAGAAAATTATACTTACGGTTATCTACATACATCATCTAATAAAGAATATGATTTATTTTATTATAATGACTTTGATGATTATGAAGACGAAATTGAATTTGGCAGTACTGCTTGGATTAAAATGATGACGAGATAAAGTAAAGAGGGAAAATAAGCCAAACATTCCCTCTTATTCATTTTTATCTAACGTTAATAACTCCGTTGCAATTTCAACTGATTTTAATCTAATCAAATTATCATATATATCTGGTCTTCCTAATAAATTAATTCCTCCATGCCATACAATCTGATTATCAATTACAGCAAAATGCTCGTCTATCTCTTCTTTTTCAACGACAGTTATTCCAACACCCTGCATTTCACAAATTAGCTCATAATATACTGCTGCATTTCCATACATTGAGTTGTCTGGATTAAGTGTAATGACAGTCACTTTAACCCCTTTTTCCTGACGTTCTTTTACAATTTTTATAAACCTTGCAATCTTTTCAGCACGTATATCCGGGCTTGAAATGATAATTTCTTTTTCTGCCTCAACCAAATCCTGCTCAAATTT
>ENA-OPSJ01002136-OPSJ01002136.1-human-gut-metagenome-genome-assembly--contig:-NODE-2136-length-13300-cov-3.020008_pt1 | contig 13300 bp, 12 predicted proteins | sample MGYA00241801_ERZ501893 | MGnify/ENA primary metagenome ERZ501893 (study PRJEB25962, sample SAMEA2042219) | human gut metagenome | biome: human gut; feature: human-associated habitat; material: faeces...
GATAGGTATTAGCAAACAGCTTAACGGCCTCTGCCTCGGTAAATCCCATGAACAGGGTGTTGATGTTCTCCTTGATAGCACCTTCCTGCAGCAGACCAGCAAACTCGTGTGCTGCTTCTACCAATCTCTCATCACTTAAATCAGTGCCGACAATGATACGAGAAGGATAAAGATTGTCATAAAGAGCCTTGCTCTCTCTCAAAAATTCCGGGCTGAAGATGATGTTCTTGCTGCCGAACTTCTCACGCACACTTGCGGTGTAACCCACAGGAATTGTGGACTTGATGACCATGATGGCGTTCGGGTTATATTCCATGACCAGCTTGATTACAGCTTCGACCGCAGATGTGTCAAAGTGCTGAGTGTGGCTATCGTAGTTGGTAGGAGCTGCAATGACAACAAAATCAGCATCGGCGTATGCGGTCTTAGCATCCAGCGTTGCAGTCAAATTCAGCTTTTTCTCTGCGAGATACTTCTCGATATAGTCATCCTGAATCGGAGGCTTACGGTTGTTGATCATCTCAACCTTCTCCGGAACAATATCAACTGCGGTTACCTGATGGTGCTGACTCAGCAAAGTTGCAATCGAAAGCCCCACATAGCCTGTGCCAGCCACAGCAATTTTATAATTTTTCATCTTTATCCTCCGTCACAAAGGTCATTTGTTAATTAGCCTTGATACACCTTCATAATTTTCTCGTAATACTCATCGATGGTATCCAAGCTGATATCCTTGCAGTTATTGCTATACTGCTCACACAGCTTCTTATCCCCCCAGATTTTTTCTATTTTTTCTTTCAAATCTTTCTCGTTGCCACTCTCAAACAGCTCGCCAGTCTTACCAACCTGAATCAGTTCCGGGATACCACCGATGTTCGCACCGAGAACTGGCGTGCCGTACATCTGGGACTCCATCACAGAGAACGGACAGTTCTCGTACCACTCAGACGGGTATATGGAGAACCGTGCCTCACGGATGAGTTTTTCCAGTGCCTCTCCCTTTTGGAAACCAACATCTTTAATGTTGCTTACGCCCTTGATGGTATCTTCCAGCGGACCAGTACCAGCAAAGGTGAACTGTACATCCGGCAGTTGCTTGCAGACCTTGATGAGTGTACCGATACCCTTTTCCTCGGAGAATCGTCCGAAGTAAAGGACATAATCCTTCTTCGGAGTTTCTTTCCACTCCACCTTATCGATGAAGTTGTGCATCGCCACAGTCTTAGTAGCGAACAGTGGATTGCTGTCCATCTTGCTCTTCATGAACTCAGAGCAGCAGATCATGGTGTCAATGTACTTGTAGGTACCCTTCCACTTCCAGAGCTCCGCTTCCATCATGCCGATGGCAGATTTCGTCGTGGAACCGTGGATGCACTTACCTTTCATGCAGTTCACGAAATGGCCGCCGAGGCATTTCTCACAGTTTTGATGCGTGTTCGGATTGTTCAGCATGTGGTTCGGGCAGACCAGCTGGTAATCATGTGCTGTGAAGATGATCTTACAATTTCTTCCAGTCTCCTTACGCCACTTCACGATTTCCAGAATGATGGAAGGTGTCAGTTGATAGTTGAAGTTGTTCAGGTGACAGACATCCGGCTGGAAGTCGTCTAAAACTTTTCTCAGCTGCACTCTTGCTTCCTTGCTGTAGATAGTCTTGATCGGATAGGTCAGCCTGCACAGTTTGCTGCCATCGTGGAAATCCATATCAGATGTATAAGCATTGACCCGGTTGCCCACGCAGCGACCTTCATGCTCCATACCGAAGTACTGAACCTCATGTCCATGCTGCTCCAGTGCCTCACCCAATTTAAACATGTACGTCTCTGATCCGCCGTTTCGGTGTAGAAATTTATTTATCTCGATAATACGCATATTACTCTCTTTTCCTTGTTGTAGATTTTCTTTAATTCACTGTCTGCCTCTATCACACATTTTGATAATTTCTTATCTTCACAAATTTATTCGGATACAGGAAGAACTCCAACCACTTCGTTTTCTTCATAATCCAAGCCGCAATAATCGGACCAGCAAAGCTAATTCCAAGTCCCAGTACTACATGAATCACATCGTTTTCGATGCCAATCTTCATCAGGATAGATCTCATCGGTGCTGCAAACAATGTGTGCATCAGGAAAATCGGCATCGTATATTTTGCAAGGAAGTCCATACATCTACCGAACTTTTCCTCAGAATCCACCACCAAAAAAATTACAGCTATACATGCGAGCAATCCCAGTGCAAAGGAAACCACTTTGTTTGGGTTTTCCATCATATACACCACCACACTCATAATCATAAATAGCAATCCGCATATTGCTCCTTGTACTCTTTTTCCCTTCAGCTGCACATTAAATGCACAAATACTCATACCGTACACAAACCAGATTTCGTTCGAGAGAACTGTTGATACTGCGTAAACGCCGTACCCCCCCCCCGATCAAAAATAGGCCTTTTGCAGCTAATGCAACTACCAATCCAACTGCGGCTGCTTTCACACTCTTAAAAGTTGGTGTAAGAAGGAAAATAAAGAACAATGCATACAGATACCAGTACGGTGCTGTTGGGTGAAGGAAAAATGTATCTCCTAGACCACCGATTTGGTCGTTGACACTACTTGAGAACACTTTTTTCAGTACCCATGTAGCAGTCGTAAAAGTCGCATATGGTACGCCGAGTGCTAACAATTTTTTTGCTACATTTCTGCACCAACTTTCCAAACTGTTTACCCTGCTGTACTTCTGATAAAGGTATCCGCTACAGATAAAGAACAGCGGCACATGGAAGTAATAAATTGTTGTGTTGAACCATTTGTACAAATCACTTTCAGGCATGATACTTGCCTTCGTCATGCTTTGGAAAAAATGACCTAGCACAACCAATATACAGGCAATTACTTTTACATCATCCACCCATTTTTCTCTTGTTCTTGCTGCAATTTGCTTACTCATGTTATTTTTCCTTATGTGCTCTACTTTATTTCACTACCTCTGTTCACATGAAGCACTTCCAATGTATTGTTCATAAACTAGAGTACTCTATACAAACGCAGGTAGTGATACTGAAAGTTCTTATGATAATTTCATCTACTGTTGATGAACCTATGTGGCGAGATAAAAACTGCTCTCGCAGCTCCAAGTCTCTTTCAAAAAGTGCCGTAAATACGTTATTTTTTCCGGTATTTCACTATATACATCTCACTACCTGCGTTCAGTTAGAGGTGATTATTTATCATTAATACTCTCATGGATTATTTTCTCCTGTATAGCTCCATCGTCTCATCTACAACATCATCCCAGTTGTATTTCTCACATATAAAACCAACCGCCTGTTCTTTATACTCCTCCACCTTTTTTGGGGTGTCACAAGCATCCTGCAACTTTGTACTAAGATCCTCCACATCTGATGTTTTAAAGATCAGTGCTTTTTCTTCCACAACCTCCACGCACTCTGGGATATCGGAAACCAGACAACAATTTCCATAACTCATAGCTTCCAACAAACTCAACGGCATTCCTTCCAAATCGGAGGGCAATGTGTAAATGTAGGCATTACTGTACAGTTCATCCAGTATCTGCCCCTGTACAAAACCAGTAAAGAGGATTCGTTCATCCTCCTTTGCCAGTGCTTTCAGCTCCTGCATAAAGGCATCAGTATCGCTGGAACCGCCGGCAATCACCAGTTTTTTGTTCGTCCTGACCTTTTTGAACGCTTCCACTAGATATCGGATGCCTTTTTCCGGCACAAGCCTGCCAAGGAATAATATGTAGGAATCCTTTTTTAAACCAAACTTTTCCGTTATCAGATTTGCCTCTCTGATTTCTGGTCGATTCACACCATTTGGAATGAAGTGCGTCTTTCTGCCATAAGCATTCCTGAAATAATCCTCTACTCTCTTGCTCAACACAATGATTTCATCCGCATATTTTATAGCATTCTTTTCGCCCTGCCGGATGAATTTTGCACCGAAACCTGCTTTCCACTTTTCGCGTTGCCAATCAATGCCATGGATCGTGACCACTACTTTTTTGCCGAACAGTTTGGGCAGCCAACAGAAAAAAGCCGGTCCTTCAGCATGGATATGCACCACATCATATTTCCCAAACGCACTATATATGGCAGCAAAAAAAGAAGAACTTACTGCTGCCAATCCCCTTTTTTCAATGGTAGGAACTGATATCTGACGAATTCCTTCATACCTTATTTCACTTCCATCATATTCCGCACCGCTTACATGATGTCCTGATCTGTTATAACAAGTTACCTCATTACCATTTTTGACCATTCTAGTAGATAATTCTTTTACAACAATTTCAACTCCACCTTCTCGAGATAGACGTTTTTGTCCAAACATGGCGATTTTCATTTGTTTTTACACCATTCTATCCTTACAATTCCTATTTTCACTTAACTACAAAAAAGCCTGTATCCAGCACTCTCACCACATACAGACTTTTCACTTTCCTTTACACTGCTCCGTCCTTCTTGAGCACCGCTCCTACAGTCTTCCACAGTATCTTCAGATCCTTTCCAAAGTTCCAGTTCTCGATATATTCCCGGTCCAGCTTCACGACTTCGTCGAAATCCGTGATACTGCTCCGCCCGCTGATCTGCCACATTCCGGTGATGCCCGGTTTCATGGCGAGTCTGGTACAGTGTCTGAGCTCGTACTGTTCTACCTCGGAGACGAGGGGCGGTCTGGTGCCTACGAGGGAGATATCACCTTTGAGTACATTGAAGAACTGCGGGAATTCGTCAATGCTCCAGTCACGGATGAAGTTACCGATCCCCTTTTTATAGGTACCATCCGGCAGGATCCTGCTGCCAATGATACGGGGATCATTATCCATCTTGAACATCTTGCCATCAGACATTTTATTCTGTTTCATGAGCTCTGCCTTACGTTCCTCCGCATCCATATACATGCTGCGGAATTTATAGAGGCGGAACTGTTTGCCATTCTTACCCACCCTGATCTGGGAGAAAAAAATCGGTCCCGGAGACTGGATATAGATTGCCGGTGCCAGGAAAATGCACAGGATACCGGTCAGGATACATCCGATCAGACCTCCTGTGATATCCAGGCATCGCTTCATGAACAATTGTCTGGGAGAAGCATAATTCATCGTAGCCGTTATTACCGGCATATCTCCCAGCTTTTCCATGATAATTTTTCTTCTGGATTGTGTCAAAATATCGGGGACCCGCACATGCGTTACAGTACCCATTTCCAGGAATTGTCTGATCAGTGATTCAGCAGACACATCTCCCGGTTCCAGATCGATATAGATCTCATCCACCCAGCCGGTACGGGTATATTCAATGACACTATCAGCATTCGCTATCACCGTATAGTTTCCGATCTGCTGTCCCATCATATCCGCATCTACGACTGTGATGCCCAGGATCTCATAAGAGGCATAGGTCTCTCCCTGCAACTGCTCTGTCAGAATAGGCAGACGGTCTGCTTTGGTCACGATGATCAGGGAGCGCTTTGGCGCATACTTGTTATGATGCTTCAGGTATGTCTTCCAGAGGATTCTTCCCGCATAACCTAACACCCAGTAGAATCCCATGGTGAGATATAATACAGTACGTGAGAACTGTTCTGCACTCTGTACAGTGACCAGATAGATGGCAAACAGTGCGAATACCTCCAGCACCTGCTTCGATGTCTGGATGGCCTCATTCCAGAAGCCACGCTTCATGACATTATGTAAATTTTCGAAAATGATTCCAATGACAACATCTATCAATAGAAGAACGATTGCCATACCGGCATACAGCTGATTCTCATACATATTATCGATCCCATGACGGATGCAATATGCAATATAAAAGGAGAGCTGGAGAGAAATGATATCCAGTATCAGAAAGTCTGCATGTTTCAGCCAGCCACTGTACTTTTTTTTGTACATGTTTCTACCCCCCCCGATTTTTTTCGGTTTATCGCAATTGTTTTATCGTTTTTTAGTTCCTAGTTTCCTCCATGTTGTCTTACCCTTAATACTACTCCCTGTAACAACGGACAGACGAAGCAGGCTTCCCCTCCTGTTTTATCTCCGTTTACTCTTCCGTTCCGTAGTTACCGTAATATTTGCCGTAATACTTCCCGTAGTACTTGCCATAATATTTGCCGTAGTATCCCTTGCCGCTCATCTCTACCTTATTCAGTACGCAGCCGAGGATCTTGCATCCGGTCATTGCCAGCTGGTCCTTGACCCTCTTGGCGAAGCGGTAGCTGATCTCACCACAGGCGAGGATGATCACCGCACCGTCACAGAACTTGGACACGACTGCAGTGTCGATGACGCTTCCGAGCGGTGGTGTATCGATAATGACCATGTCGTACTTCATCCGGCATACCTCTACCATCTTCTGAAACCGGGTGTTGCCCAGCAGTTCACTGGGGTTGGGCGGTACCGGTCCTGCGAAGAGGAGATGGAAGTTCGGAATATCCGTCTCGCAGATTGCCGTATCGAGATCTACCTTTCCTACTAAGTAATTGGTCAATCCAAAGCGAACTTTACCCTTTTTATGTCTGCCCCTCATGACGCTCTTACGCAGGTCGGCGTCAATGAGGATTGTTTTCTTACCATTCTGTGCAAAGGATTTGGCGAGCTCATAGGACACGCTGCTCTTGCCTTCGTTTGGCGTACAGCTGGTCACACAGATAACTCTGATATTTTCTCCGGAGAATTCGATGTTCGTACGGAGCGTTTTAAATGCTTCTTTGGTACGGAAATCCTGTTTTTCCAGTTTTAATTCAATGCTTTGCATCTTCCTGCTCCTTTTCTATATCTACAACTTCAATAGCCTCATCCACTTCCATCCGGGGCTCATGGATCTCTTCTTCCTCCTTTGATCTGCGGGATTTCTTTTTCTTCTCCACGGTATCAAAGTTGGGGATCAGTCCCAGGGTAGACAGCTCCAGATATTTCTCGATGTCCTCGGAAGACTTGATCGTATCATCCAGCAGATACTGCACAATGATAATACCGGCTGACAGGATCACGCCGAGCATTGCTGCGATCAGTGTCCACTTCGGGACAGAAGGCTCACAGGGTTTATCCGGCAGGTTTGCCTCATCTGCTACGTTTACTGCCTCCACATCTGTCACATCCTTGATATGGATCGCCGCTGCATCGCGGATGCTGTTGGCTATGATCTGCGCATTGGCAGGGTTCGGATCCTTAACCGTGATCGTGATGATACGGGTATTGGAAGTATTGGCTACCGTCACTCTGCTCTTCAAGCTTTCATAGCTCTCATCCAGCTTGTACACTGAGATGACTTTCTCCAGTACGGTGCGTCCAAGGATCAGCTCTTCATAGTCCTTGGTCAGCTGGCTGGCCAGCTGCGCATCGCTGTAGGTCATACTGTTCTCATTTCCTTTGCTGGTGGAGATATAGATGCTGGTGGTGGATTCATATTGCGGTGTGATCAGAAAAAAGCTGACAGCGAATCCGATGGCACCTGCCACAACAGCCGCCAGGATAATGATCCAGATCTTGTGCAGAAGCAGGCCGAACAGATCCTGTAAATCGATTTCAATTTCATCTTCCTGATAAGAAGTCTGCATGGTATTTTTCCTCTCGTTATACATAAATGAGTTCTTTAGTTGTGTGTCAGGAACCTCCGGGCGTTGCCTCCCGTCAGTTCTGCGGCATAGACGTCTCCGTATTTCCTGCGGAGGATCTCTGCGCATTTCTCTATATAAGGAGCCCTTCCCTCCGGTCTGTGTGCATCCGTAGATACAAAATCCACCAGACCGTTTTTCAACAGGCTCTTCACATTCTGTTTTGTAGTAAAACCGTTATCTCCGGTCACGGAAGCACAGTTCACCTGGATCAGTGCCCCGATCTCCCTCATCCACTGGATGGCAGCGAATTTCCGTTCCATCAGATTCCGGTATCTCTCCACATGGGCGATCACCGGCTGATATCCGAATCCCAGTATCTCCCTTGCCGCATTGCGGATGTATTTTTCTTCCGCATAGGGTTCGAATTCTACCAGTACACAATGAGAATCTCCCAAGGTGATGATCTTACCTTCTTCCATCCATTCTGACATTTCTTCTATGTAATAATATTCTGTCCCTTTTTTCAGGGTGATGTGAATTCCCTCTTCGTCAGCCATCTCCTGCACCAGGCGGATCTTCTCCTCTACTTTTGCAAGCGTTGGGCGTCCCTTCCCCGGCATACAGTGGGGTGTCGTATAGATGGTACTAATACCTTCTTCTTCCGCTACCCGCAGCATGGCAAGTGTCATGTCCATGTTCTTGGATCCATCATCCATACCGGGCAGTATGTGGGAATGCATATCGATATATTCCATGTAACAATCTCCTTTTTGATCCCGGCATGGTGCCGGAGCACCACACCGGTCTCATAGAAACCACTCTACCTTTTTACTTCAATTTAATTCTTATTTCATTTAAGACCAGTACTTCATAAGGCCTTATGAAATCAAGTTCGTAAGAAGATCTTAGAACTCGCCGGTCTTAGGAGCCTTCACTGCGGTTGCTGCAACATCAGCTGCATCAACTACCATGAATGCAACGGGAGAGAAGCTGGTGAAAGTACCGGTTACGGTGAGGTCATCACCGAGAACGCCGGAACCAACTACTTCCCAGGTGTAAGGTGCGTTGGGCTGTCTGTGAAGGACATATACCATATCACCCTTCTTAGCGCCGGGAACCTTGAAAGGAACCTGTACGCCGCCTGCAGGGATCTCTCCGCTGTAGGATACATCAACAGCTGCTACCAGTTTAGCGCTGGTAGGAACGTTTAAGTCTTTCAGAACAGACTCAGTGGAAGTAACAGATACTACCTGTTTAGCCAGTGCCTCATTAGGAACTGCTACAGAAGCTGCTGCTACGGAAGTCTTAACTTCCTTTGCTGCTGCTACGACATCAACACCGGCAGCGGTCTTTACAACAGGATCAGCCTCAGGGCTGTTTGCTGCAAAGGTAGGAACTGCCATAGCTACGGTCATAACTGCAACTAATAACAAAGCATATACTTTTTTCATTGGACATTTATCTCCTTTCGTAGAGTATAGAATGGTTTCTATATATAAACGGCTGTTTCCAACCGGTTATACCACAATTAGTATTAGTTTACTTCCTCATAGAACACATCGAGGATCAGCTGATACAGAGCATCGTCATCTACGTTAAACTCTGCGTATTCCTCTCCCTTGGTAACTTCACCGGCGATGGTGTAGATATTGTCGGTGTCAAAGGAGCTGTTCATATATTCAGTGCACAGATATACTGCCTGATCCAGGCCGATACTGGTCACCATCTGCTTCTCCGCGGTCTGGTACAGCTTCACGGGAAGGGTCATATCTTCTTTCATGCCCTGCTTTAATTGATTGACGAAAGCAACCGCATAGGCCTTCTGTCTGGCGATACGCTTATTATTGGAAGCAATATCGGTAGACTGGAAGTCACGGTCATGGACAAAATGGTATGCCAGTTCGCCCTTCAGAGTCACAGTATCTCCTGCAGTGAACAGCTTCGGCTGCATCGCTGCCAGATCCTCCGGTACAGTCACGGTCACGCCGCCTACCGTATCATTCAGATCTGCAATACTGTTCATGGACAATGCGCAATAGCCATGGATCGGCAATCCATAGAACAGATCGGATACCGCCTGCTCCATGAGCTGGCAGCTCCAGTCCCTGCCGTTGCCATAGGCATACTGCAGAGCCAGCTGTTCGGTTCGATCCTCCACATAGCTTCCGTCGGTAGCATATACATGCACCGGCACCATAGAATCTCTGGAGATATTGATGAGCTGAACAGTCTTAGCTTCATCATCCAGTACTGCCAGGATCACGCAGTCTGCCTGTCCTGCCTTACCGGGTGTCTTCTCCTTTGCGATGCCATCTCTGCTGTCGATTCCCAGACAGAGGATATTCATGAGGTTATCTTTATATTGGTAAGTCTTGCCGTTGTAACGGATCTGACCTTCCTGCAGTTCATAGGATTCTTCCGCTTCCTGTGTTGCGGAAGTTTCAGAATTTTTCTCATTTGCAGCTTCCTGCATTGCCTGTGCGGCATTGATGCTGTTGCCCTGTGCATGCTGAAGCAGGCTTGCACGGCCGGTGGCTCTCCACACGTTGACGAGGATCACTGCGATCACCGCGAGGATTGCAAGCAGTGCCAGCAATATTCCCAGCGCGCACAATATCTTCGTGCGGACACGTCTTCTATGCCGGACAACATGCTGTCTGTTGTACTCAGCGGCTTTTCTACCTGTCAGCTGGGATTCGTCCCGGTCATCTTCAAGCGGAATATCTATGAGACTGTCTCTGCTATCTTCCTTCTTCATAGTCTGTCTCCCATGCATAAAATACTCTGTTGATCTATTCTGTCGCCACTGCCGACTGAGCAGCCTCTGCACCCGGTTCTCTGTCAGTCAGTACTGCCTGCACCAGGAGTCGGTTGTTCGGCTGGCTGCCGATACAGGTCACTAATGTAATGATCTGATCGTCCGTTGTCACTGTGATGTCCTTGTCTATATTCGCACTCATGTCGCGGGTGCTGAAAATGGAATCCAGATATTTCTGATAGACCTCCGGATCTGTAAAATCAAAGCTGTACAGCAGGTGTCTGTCATCGTAGACATGTGCTGCGAAAATGGTGTAATGCAGCACTTCGTCCGGCAGATAGATCAGTACTTCCCTGTTCTCGTTGAAGAAGTCCGGATCTTCGAATTTATGTAACTGGGCGAACATGGAGCCGTTCTTCATGTTGTGCCCGTAGATCACAGTATTGTTATCCGTGAAGTCCTTACTGTTCATGTTCTCGGTATAGACGCAACCGGGATATCCATAAGAGCCGTCAATATTATGCATAAGATAGTAGGTATTGTCAGATGCGTGCTGCAGGATCGGATAATCGATGACTGTTCCCGGTACCGTGATCCAGGCGTAGATATCCGGATTCACAGCCTGAAGCTCTTCGAACTTCACAGGGATGACTTCGCTCTGCTCTTCTGTTGCAGTCTCTGCCGTCTCCGTTGCCTTCATGCCTGCCAGCATTTCGTTGATCTCGTCCTCGGTCATGGCTGCCTTGGCTTCCTCGGTGCCCTGTTCGGTTGTCTCTGCTGTGCTTTCGGTAGCAGCATTGTCCACCGGACGATTATATACAATATGAGAGATTCCGCTCACCACAAAATAGGCAGCAGCCAGTCCGGCCACACCTACGATTACGGAAATGATTTTTTTCTTCATAAATAACATCCCCTCACGATATATCAATCACTTTTATTTACTTCATAAACGTAAATATTATATCCGCGACAGGCTCTACTTGTCAATAGTCGACACTTACTATAAAAAGAGCCAAAAACGCGCTTTTTCATGGCACTTTTTCGGCTCTTTTGCAAAAAACGGCTTTTTTCTGACAAATTTAGATTTTAGATTAGTTAAATCCAAACAGCTTCTGACAGATCTTATATCCTTCCACGGATAGCTTACGACCACCTCTTCCTGGCAGGTTCATGGTTCCGCCCATGATGCCGTTACGCATCCACAGGTAGAGTCTCTTGTCTTTTTCTTTCAGGTACTCCCACAGTTCTTTCTTTTTTTCCAGATGCTCAGGAGTGCCGGAACGGATCAGCAGCACAGAGGATACTGTCATGATGATCTCTAAATAATTGCGCATATACTGATACAGGCGTCTGTTTTTGACCAGTTCTGCTTTTCTGCCTACCAGATAATCGATCATCAACCTGGTCACGCGGATCTGCTGATCGATACGGGAGATCATGACCGTCTCATTCACGGACTGATCCTGTCTTCCTATATAATATCTGTAAAAATTCACATCCAGATAATACATATTCTTCACATAGGGAAGCGGCTCGAATACATACAGATTATCTACATAGAAGGTATGCTCGGGAAGCTTCAGGCCGCATTCCTGGAGCAGCCTGGTACGGAAGATCACGGAATGCATCAATATGTAATGTCCCTTGATAAAATGATGGCAGTCTGCCCAGGTAAACATCTTCTCCACCGGCAGAATATGGCGATACTGGATCACCTTTTTACGGCGCTCGCCTTCTTTTTCATAGACATAATTGCTGATGAGCATGTCCAGTGCCTGACCGCCTCCTGCCAGCTCCCGCAGAGTGTCCAGAATCTTAAAATATGCATCCTGCTTCACCCAGTCATCGCTGTCCACTACTTTAAAATACAGTCCCTTGGCATTGGCGATTCCGGTATTCACTGCGGAGCCATGTCCTCCGTTCTCCTTATGGATAGCACGGACAATGGTAGGGAACTGTGCCTCATATTCATCTGCGATCTCTGCGGTACGATCCTTGGTGGATCCGTCATCAATGATCAGGATCTCTACATCCTCACCGCCGACGAGCAGAGAATCAATACATTTTCTCATATACTTTTCAGAATTGTAGCAGGGAATTGCTATGGAAAGTAATTTCATATCGCTGTCCTTTCTTATATACAATGATACCAGTGTCAAAAGGTCTAAGCCCACATGAGCTTGCTCATAAGTCGATGAAAGACCTTGTGTAGGATCGTTCCGTGCTGCCGCCCGGCTGTCAGCCTTCCTCTCTTGGGATTCCAAGCTGCATGCGTAGACCCTTCGCATAGACTGCAAATGCCGAAGGAATAGGATACCTGTCTTTCGTCTCCCGGGGTTCAATATAGATCCAGTCTGCAGAATCCGGTCCCGCCTTCTTCGGTGCGAGCTCATCCACCCGGATGAGGTATCCCTTCATATGCCATTCCCTGTGGGAGAAAATATGCTTTGCATCCTCTAACGGCTGGATCCTGAGTACCTGCAGTCCGTTCTCTGTCAGATATTCCTTCACTTCTTCCGCCGTACAGAATCCCTTCATTGACGGAAACTCATACATTCCGGCGAGCAGCCCCTTAGCCGGCCGCTTGTGCAACACCGCAAGCTCCGCATCCCGGATAATGAGGATCGTCTTCTCCTCTATGGTCCGTTCCTTTGCCTTTGCCTTATTCGGGTACTGTTGCTGCGTTCCATCTTCGTATGCCAGACAGATCTGCCTGAGCGGACACTCCTCACAATGAGGGGCACCGTTTGGAATACACACGCAGGCTCCGATCTCCATCATTGCCTGGTTAAAATCCCCGGGTCTGTCCTTCGGTATAACCTCCCACAGATCCTTCTCCACGGACTTTTTCACCTTGTCCTCGGAGATGCACCGCTCATCCTTACGTATTCTGGAGATCACTCTGAGCACATTGCCATCCACCGCCGGCTCTGCTAAGCCGTAAGCAATGGATGCAATCG
>ENA-OPSJ01002139-OPSJ01002139.1-human-gut-metagenome-genome-assembly--contig:-NODE-2139-length-13276-cov-2.086907_pt1 | contig 13276 bp, 9 predicted proteins | sample MGYA00241801_ERZ501893 | MGnify/ENA primary metagenome ERZ501893 (study PRJEB25962, sample SAMEA2042219) | human gut metagenome | biome: human gut; feature: human-associated habitat; material: faeces...
AGAACGGAGGCAGTCACGGTAACGGCCGTTCCATTCAGCCCATCGTCCGCTCGCCGGGAAACTTCCGACCTGATAAAGACCGCCCGCATCCCATGCTTCCGCGATCAGCTTGACGTTACTTAAGATCGGGTCATCAGCGAGGGTACGCAGAAGCGGCGGATTGTTCATCGGAGAACCGTCTTCATTTCGTCCAAGGATGCTGGCGAGGTCGAAGCGGAAGCCGTCAACACGGTAATTGATGGTCCAGTAACGCAGGCATTCCAGGATCAGCTGCTGAACGACAGGATGGTTGCAGTTCAGAGTGTTTCCACAGCCGCTGAAATTGTAGTAATTTCCGTCCGGCGTCAGCATGTAGTAAATGTTATTGTCGAATCCCTTGAAACTGAAGGAAGGTCCCTTCTCGTTGCCCTCTGCGGTATGGTTGAATACAACGTCGAGGATGACTTCAATCCCGTTTGCATGAAGTTCACGGATCAGTGTCTTGAGCTCTGTACCTTCTCTGTTGTGCTCGTTGGCAGAAGAGTAGCTGCTGTTCGGAGCAAAAAAGCTCACAGTATTGTAGCCCCAGCATTCGAGTAACTGTGTTCCGTCGACCGTCCTTGCGTTCATGGTCTCATCGAACTCAAAGATCGGCATCAGCTCGACCGCATTGATACCGAGTTCCTTGAGATAGGGGATCTTTTCCATCAGTCCGGCAAAAGTGCCTCGATGCTGAACCCCGGAAGAAGGATGGTGTGTGAAGTTTCTTACATGCAGTTCGTAGATGATAAGGTCGCAGAGCTCCTTCTTGGACTGCGGAACATCGCCCCAGTCGAAGGTGTCCTTGACCACTCGTGCATGGTAGGTATGGTCCCAGCGGATCCCCCAGGTCCTCTGACCGGCAACAGCCTTGGCGTAAGGGTCGAGAAGAACATTGTTTTTGTCGAATAAGAGTCCTTTTTCCGGACAGTATGGTCCGTCCACGCGGTAAGCGTACTCGAATTCGTCAATGTTCAGTCCATATACGATCATGGAATAGACATCGCCGATCTTGTAAGCCTCAGGGAAAGGAAGAACGGCAAAAGGCTCCTCCTGTGCACGGTGGAAGAGAAGGAGTTCGCAGGAAGTTCCTCCGCAGGTGTGAATGGTAAAGTTCACGCCGTTCTGAAGCGGGGTAGCTCCATTCAGGTCAAAAATACCCGGCCGTACCGGAAAACCGTCGATTTCAGCCATAGGTGTTGATTCAAGCGGGTGGTCAGATACAAATTTATGGTGATAAGATTTCATGATGTTTTCTCCGTTCCTGTAGTATAAAAGTGGATCAGCAGCTTACTCCTGGAAAAGTTTCTCACATTTCTGGATGATCTGATGATTTCTTGTCTCGTAGTCGACATGAAGTGGATGAATCTTGCCGGAAGCATACATTTCCATGCCCTGAAGCACACCTTCTTCACTGTCAGGCAGAAGTGTGCCGCCGTATTCTTTGAGGAAAGATCTGGCTCCATTGACATCACAGGCTGCGACAGGAAGTCCGAGCACATCTGCCTCCGGGACGACCAGAACCTGTCCCTCATAGAAAGAGGAGAGGATAAAAAAGTCGCAGCGTTTCAGTACTGGCATCGGATTACTCATGGATTTAAGAAGTACGATGTGCCGTCCGGATTCCAGGCTTCTGGCAAGACGGCGAAGGCTTTCGTACAGGTCACCCATTCCGCCAATGATGATAAGCCATGTCTTTGGATGGCTGTGCCAGAAGGTGTCAAAGGCACGGATCAGGCGTTCCTGACCTTTCTCCGGGGCGTATCTTCCGATGTTGATAAATTTCGTACCGGAGCAGTCCAGGATTTTCTGGAGTTTCCTAAGAGAGACATTGGACTGGGTTTCCGGGTCAAAGGTCAGTGGAAGTTCTGCTCTGGAGCGGATATTTTCGACATCCATGTAGTTGGCGATCACCTGTATATTGTCTGTGCGTCCACCGATGCGCTCCACGGCAGGACGGATATCCTCGCCGACTGGCACAACATGGTCATAAGTGGCATAGGCATGACGAAGAAGTGGCAGGCTTGGATTTCCCTTGGCCTGGATCTCACGTTCCATGTCGTTATGCACCCAGATCGTTCTGGTGCAGGGAGCCTGTTCAAAGAGTGCAATCATGTAATTCTCGTAGCCGTCATAGTGAACGACCTGGTCAAAGGCTGCGTTTCCGAAATGTTTCTGCCATTCCCGGCGGTATGCTTTCTCAAGCCGTTTCCGGATGCCAAAAGAAGTGATCCCCCATTTCAGATACAGGATCTGTGCCACAGCGGTGAGGACATCGAGGTTCATTTCTGTGGCGAGAGGGTAGTAATGGTATCCCTCCGGCATTCCATTAAGCCGTTCCGGATGCTCCTTGAGGGACGGGGAACGGTAGGAAATATAATAGTCGCAGGCATCTGTATCGAGATGGCGGAGCATGCTGAAGTATGCGGTCGTGATCCCATTTGGCTTGAGACTGCCGGCGTAGAGAAGGACTTTTTTCTTTGTTGTGACCGGCATTTTGTGTTCCTGGCACAGATATTTGCCGAGAAGTACGTGGCGGCAGATATTACGTGTCGCTTTCTGTCGGTCAAAGGTACAGTATTTGTCAAGAAATTCTCTGTCAGCACCGCCGCCCGGTTCCTGAAGTTCAGCCAGGACTTCTTCAGGTGTTACTGCGATCGGGAACGGGTAGGAGCGGATGTCTTCGTACATGCCGCGGTGTCCCATATAATCCTCAAGGTCATAGGCAAAGAGGATGATCTTGCGTCCTGTATTTGCAAAGTCGTACATGACGCTGGAATAATCTGTGATCAGCACGTCGCAGGCATTCAGTACATCGTAGGTGTCAAGTTCTGACGGGAACGGGCGGATGTGCCGGTAATTGTCGAGATCGAGCCCTTTCTGCACAAGTGGATGCAGTTTGAGAAGAAGGATCTGATCGTCCTGCATGCCCTTATCAATTACCTCAAGATAGCTGCGTACCTGTTCTACGTAGCTATCGCCTTCCACATCATCGGTATGTCCGCGGAAGGTCGGCATATAGACACTGAGCTGACATCCCTGGTAGCCCAGGACTTCCTTGAGGAGCCTGCCGTGTTCCTGGTCGAAGAAAATAGAATTTCGCGGATAGCCCTCGCGGAGAATGGTTCCCTGATAAAGTTCTCTGAGGTTAAAAGCTCCGGACATTTTTTCTTCCATATATAAATTAGGAAAAACGAGATAGTCGGACATCAGGAGATTTCGCATGATATTTCCCATGTCATAGCGTTCTTTCTCGTTGTCCTGTCCCATGCGTTTGAGCGGGGTACCGTGCCAGACGTTGAGATAAACCTGGCCTTTTTTCTTGATATAACGTCCCGGGAAGGTGGTGTCGTTGATGAGATAGCCGGCCTTTGCCAGATGGTAATAGTAGTCCGGGGTGCTCATATGAATGATCTTATCCACGGAAATGTGATAATGGGCGAGTTTTTTCTCAATCTGTTCATGGGAATTTTTCTGAACTGCCAGGACTTTGCGGAATTTGCGGTATTCCGGCCGGGAAAGTTCTGTAAGGATCGCAAGGATATTGCTTTCCAGGGAAATCCCGCTTCTGGAAGCAAGGAGGATCTCACGGCGGTCGATCGGCACCTTTTCATAAAAGGTATTATAAAAAGGATACCAGGTACCGCTTTTGAGCTTGCGGATCACTTTATTTTTGAATGAATTGTTTGAATCTGCCATAATATTTTACCCTTTAAAATTTTACTGGTCGTTTGTAAGATGAAGTTTGTCCAGAACATAGAAGATCAGGCTCAGGATCATGGCTACCACGCAGGCAAGGACCATTCCTGTGAACTGGACATTTCCAAGATTCAGGGCGATTCCGGAAAGACCTACGATAAAGACAACAGAAGTCAGAACGAGGTTTCTGGATCTGCTGTAATCCACCTGGTTGTCAACCAGCATACGAAGTCCGGAAGTTCCGATCATACCATAGAGCAGGAAAGAAATTCCGCCAATGACAGGTCCCGGGATCGTATTGATCAGGGCGGCAAGTTTGCCGAGGAAAGAACAGCAGATGGAAATGACGGCTGCACCGCCGATCACCTGTACACTGTATACTTTGGTCATTGCCATGACGCCGATGTTTTCGCCGTAAGTCGTCACGCCCGTGCCGCCGAAGCTTGCGGAAAACATTGTCGCAAGACCATCGCCGAGGAAGGCGCGCCCCATATAAGGGTCAAGGTCGCGGCCGGTCATTGCCGTTACTGCCTTGATGTGGCCGAGATTTTCGCCAACGAGAATGATGACGACCGGTGCGATGAGCGTAATGGCGGAGATGGAGAAAACCGGAGTCTCGAACTGCGGGATGCCGAACCAGGCGGCTTCGGCGATGCGTCCGAAATTGATCGGCGTGCCGCCTAGCCCGAGGCCGTTCGTAAGAATGGCGTAGATCGCATAGGCGAGCGAGAGGCCGACGAGAATCAGAAGCTTTTGAATGAGCCCGCGCGTATAAACGGCAACGCCGCCTACGCAGATCACCGTGAGGATGGCAATCCAGGCGTCAAAGGCCGTGGGACCCACGCTCTTGACGGCAGTAGGCGCGAGGTTGAGGCCGATGACCGCGACGACGGCGCCGGTAACGACCGGAGGCATAAGCCGTTCGATCCATTTGACGCCGGTGCTCATGACGATGAGGCCCACGGCGCAATAAATGAGGCCGCAGATGATGATGCCGCCGAGCGCCACGGGAATATTGGGATTAGGTCCCGAACCCGCAGCGTATCCCGTTGCAGCAATGACCACGCCGATGAAGGCAAAGGACGAGCCCAGGTAGCTCGGTACATGGCCGCCCACGAGGACGAAAAAAATGAGCGTGCCGAGGCCGCTCATCAGAATGGCGAGATTGGGATCAAACCCCATAAGGAGCGGCGCCAGAACAGTGGAGCCGAACATGGCAACGACGTGCTGCACGCCGAGTGCAAGCGTCTGGCCTGCAGGCAGGCGCTCATCCGGGGCAATGGTTCCGGAAGTCTTCAGCTTCCAGCTGGGAAAGTAACTCATCTCAATTGGACCTCAGAAAATGGGCAAACGGCTCCATTCTAAATCGATCCGTAACGAAATATTTCGCTTCGTTTTTCCGCTGAGGACATGACGCGCTCCGAATGGTGCGTAAGTGCCGAGAAGGCTTGCTAAAATAAGCAGCTTTTCGTTTGCGCGGTTCGAGCATTAGAGGCGAGCCCGCAGATGCCTGATTTCACACTCATTCGATCGTTTCACATGACGAGTCCCAATCCGGCGCTGGTGCGCGACGTCGAGGCACGCCGTACTTTCGCCATCATTTCCCACCCTGACGCCGGTAAGACGACGCTCACGGAAAAACTTCTTCTTTTCGGCGGCGCCATCCAGATGGCGGGTGCTGTAAAGGGCCGCAAGGCGGCGCGCCATGCCACTTCCGACTGGATGGAGGTGGAAAAGCAGCGCGGCATTTCGGTGACGAGCTCTGTGATGCAGTTCCATTACCGCGACCATGTCATCAACCTGCTCGACACCCCGGGCCACGAGGACTTTTCAGAAGATACGTACCGCGTGCTGACGGCGGTCGACGCTGCAGTGATGGTGATCGATGCCGCCAAGGGCGTTGAGGCGCAGACCATCAAGCTTCTTGAAGTCTGCCGCATGCGCAACACCCCGATCATCACGTTCATCAATAAGTTTGACCGTGAAGTTCGGGATCCGCTTGATCTTCTCTCTGAAATCGAGCAGGTTCTGAAGCTGCAGTGCGTTCCCATCACCTGGCCGATCGGCATGGGAAAGACCTTCCGCGGCGTTTTTTCGCTGGTGAAGAATCATCTCGTGCGCTTTACGCCGGGCGAAGACCGGCTTACGAGTGATCGTGAGCTGATTGAAGGGCTCGACAACCCTGAGCTCGATGAGCTTTTTCCGATGGAAATGCCCTATGTGCGCGAGTCGATTGAGCTCGTCCAGGGGGCGACGGATCCCTTTGACCTCAAGCGATTCCTCGCTGCCGAGCAGAGCCCGGTCTTCTTCGGTTCCGGTGTCAACAACTTCGGCGTCGAAGATGTCCTCAATGCACTCGTCGACTGGGCGCCTCCGCCCCAGCCCCGGGATGCCGGCGTGCGCATGGTTGAACCCGATGAGACGCCGTTCACGGGCTTCGTCTTCAAGATCCAGGCCAATATGGATCCCCGTCACCGCGACAGAATTGCATTCTTCCGCGTGTGTTCCGGGCGCTATCAGCCCGGGATGAAGACCTACCATGTCCGTGAAGGACGCGAGATGAAGATCCCCAATGCGCTTACCTTCATGGCGCAGGATCGCGTCATCATGACGGACGCCGTGGCCGGAGACATCATCGGCATTTACAACCACGGGCAGCTTCATATCGGCGATACGCTCACTTCTGGTGAGAAGCTGCAGTTCACGGGCATCCCGAACTTTGCGCCGGAACTCTTCCGTGCCGCTCGAAGCAAGGACCCCTTCAAAGCCAAGCAGCTTCAGAAGGGCCTTCAGGAATTGGGCGAAGAAGGCGCCATCCAGGTCTTCACCGGCGAATTCGGCAACATCATGCTCGGCGCCGTCGGGCAGCTGCAGTTTGAAATTGTTGCCCAGCGTCTCGCGGATGAATACAAGGTCGATGCGATCTACGAATCGACGGATGTTTCGACCGCGCGCTGGCTCTCCTTCCCGGATGAGAAGACAAAGCGCGACTTCGAGGCGGAGCAGGCTGCAAGGCTCGCAACGGATGTGAACGGCAACGAGGTTTATCTTGCAACGTCGATCTACAACCTTGAGACGACGATGAAGCACTGGCCGCAGGTAACCTTCCACACCACGCGTGAAATGAACCAGATCTTCTAATTCATTCGCCCTCAATAAGAAACCCGGATGCTTTCAATGGCGATCCGGGTTTCTTTTTTCTGCTTCCGTTATGACCTGAGGCCTTTGCGGAAAGCTTCAAGCGCTTCCGGATGGCACGAGAGGACGCGTTCGAGATGTCCGCGCAGGTAGCAGATGGCCAGGCCGTAATTTGTCATGGGAACCCCCTGACTCATAGCGCGTCTCAGGCGCATGAGCATGTGGCGGCGCGTAACGACGCAGCCGCCGCACTGAATGAGGACGGCGTAAGAAGTGAGGGCGTCAGGGAAGTCCTTGCCGACGGCAACTTCGATTTTGAGGTCGAGTCCGGTTTCCTCCTTCAGCCAACGCGGAATCTTGAGCCGTCCGATATCGTCCTTCTGCGGATGGTGGCTGCAGGTTTCGCAGATGAGCACGCGGTCACCGTTCTTGAGCTTTGAAAGCGCGGCGGCACCTCGGGCGAGCTCAATGAGGTCGCTCTTTGCATAGGCCATCTGCAGAGAAAAAGTCGTGAGCGGGATGGAGTCAGGCGCTTGCCGGGCAACATCGTCAATTGCCTGAGAGTCCGTCATGATGAAGGCGGGCGGATTTTTCAGATCGGCGATGGCTTCGGCAACACGGTCCTGCTGAATGACATAGGCTTTGGCATGCGCATCCAGAAGCTCTCGGATAGCCTGCACCTGCGGCAGGATGAGGCGTCCTTTAGGGGCGCCGGAGTCAATCGGCGTGACAAGCAGAACGGTGTCGCCCGCGTGCGCAAGGTCGCCGCAGAGCGGCCGGTCGGGTTCGGGGTCTTCCTGAACAATGCGGATGATCGTTTGGCGCAGGTCATCAATTCCGAGCCTGGTTACGGCATCGGTGACGACGACGGGCAGCCCGTACTGCCGTGCATCCGCTAGAACTTCTTCAGAGGGAGCCTTAATGCCGGCCTTGTTGAGCACAAGAATTGCCGGCGTTCCGAGCCGCTTGGCATCCGCAACGAGCTCACGGTCGTCGGGTTCGAGTCCGGCGGCACTTGCCACAATCAGCGCGATGTCCGTCCATTCCAATACGGTTTTGGAGCGCTCTACGCGGGCGGCGCCGAGCTCTCCGACATCATCGACGCCGGCAGTATCAATAAAGACTACGGGGCCGATGGGTGCCAGTTCACAGGCTTTTTCCACCGGGTCGGTTGTGGTGCCTGGTACGTTCGAGACGATGGAAATGTGCTGATTGGTGAGCGCATTGGCAAGAGAGCTCTTGCCGGCGTTGCGGCGGCCGAAAAGGCCGATATGGATTCTGAGCCCCTTGGGCGTATTGAAGGTGTTCAACATGGCTCGCTTCCGATAGAGACTGTTGATTTTGGTTGTCTGCCGCAGCCTGTCGGGGAACAGCCTGCTTCGCGTGAGTTTAAGAAAAAAGGCCGGATCCTGGGATCCGGCCTTTTTCAGGTAAGAAGTATCAAATTACTTCTCGATGTCCGTGCGGATGACGTCACGCTTGAACCAGAGCGGAGCGTGATGCTCGGCGGCTTCCACCGAGATCGTGCCCGGGCCGAGGCGCCAGATGCCCTTGAAGTGAGACATCGAAAGGAGCGCGAGCGGGATGTGAGCGCAAACCACGAGGATCGAAATGATGATCGAACCCCAGACGTGGAAGTAGAACGTCAGGAAGTAGACGAGCTTGCCGGTAACCGGAGCACCGAGCCAGAGGAGCCAGCCCGTGACCGCGAGAGCAGCGATCATGCCCATGAAGAGCAGATAGGAGGCCTTCTGGCCGCCGTTGTAGCGGCCCTGCGGGGGAACCGTTTCCGGCCCGAGCGGGATGCCGAAGAAGCGGCGGGGATAGTTGCCGAAGTTCAGGAACCAGCGCAGCGTGTTGCTGTCCCACTCCATGCAGGCGCGCATGATGAGCGCGAAGCGATCCGGAGCAATGACAATGAAGCCGAGCAGGTTGAAGGTGAAGACGGCGCCGATGATCAGGTGGGCAATCATCGCCGTTTCCGCAGCCTCGTCGGAGGGATTGCAGAAGTAGACGTACATGCCCGTGAAGAGCAGCGCGAACCAGGTGATCGCGTTCACCGAGTGGAAGACCTTGTCCGGCGCATGGAAGCGCAGGATGCGGGCATTGGGGGCGGCAGAAATATCAGACATGAGCAGCCTCCGTCATGGCAAGCATGGAGCGGGAATAGTAGTGCGTGTGAAGCAGTTCGTGCATCGTATGGTCGACGGGCTTCGCCTTCATATCCTTGTAAACGGACATGACCACCGTGTTCTGGTGGGAAGCAGCGAGACCCATGGCCTGGCAGAGCTTGTCATCCTTGTAAAGGCCGGCTTGGCGGGCAAGAATGATCGAGTTGCGGCGGGCAACCATGTCGCCGATGGCCCAGCCGCAGACGACGGCTGCACCGACGCAGAGGCCGCTCACTTTCAGAAAGCCGCGGCGACCGAGAATCAGGGCTGCGGGGCGTTCTGCATAGGAATAGTTTTCAGACAGCATTTTCTTCTTGAACCTCAGTCAGGAATTAGACGCGCAGGGGGAGCGGCGTGGTGGGCTTGAGCCAGGCAGTGCCGGAGGACTGAACAGGCTGACCGCCGCCGTTGACGCAGCCGCCGGGGCAGTTCATCACTTCGATGAAGTGATAGCGGTTCTTGTCGACGCGCACGCGATGGAGGACTTCCTTCAGCCCCTGGTTGGCACCGTTCACGACGCAGACATGCACGTCGTAGGTCTTGCCGCCGAGCGCCTTGATGGGCACCGGGATCGTCGCTTCAACGATGGCGTTGTTGTGGCCGCGGACGACTTCAATGTCGGCCTTGTCGAGTTCCTTGCCGGCGAGCGCGAAGTAGGCGGTACGGAGCGCCGCTTCCATAACACCGCCGGAGCAGCCGAAAATCGTGCCGGCACCGGAATAGACTTCAAGCGGAGCACGTTCGCGGGTCTTCGGCATAAGGAGCGGATTAATGCCCTTGCGGCGGAGGAGCTCGGCGAGCCGTAAGCGAGGCGTCGATATCCTGGAATTCAGGCGTATCGGCCGGAATTTCCTTGTTGGCGATGAGCCAGCGCCAGGCCGAATTCATTTCGGGGCGGGCAGCCTCAAAGATCTTGGCCGTGCAGGGCGTGACGGAAACGAAGAAGACCTTGCGGGGATCGCACTTGAGCACGTACTTGGCGGCCCAGGTCTTCGCCAGCGTGCCGCCCATCTGAAGCGGAGACTTCGCGGTGGAGAGGTGCGGGAGCATGTCGGCGGCGTACGTTTCAGCGTACTTGACCCAGCCCGGGCAGCAGGACGTGAAGTGCGGGAACGGGTGCTTGCCCTGTTCATCAACTTCCGGGCCGCGTTCGCCGAGGACCCAGTACTGGATCTTCTTGACGAATTCCGTGCCTTCTTCAATGATCGTCTGGTCGGCCGTCGAGTTGCAGTCGTAGGTGACGAAGCCAGCAGCTTCAAGCGCGTTGACGAGCTGTTCGGTCGAGAGTTCACCCGGTTCGCCGCCGAATTCTTCACAGATCGAGACGCGGACAGCCGGCGAGGGCTGAGCGACGACAATGCGGTCCTTCGCGTCAAGGACGCGTTCGACCTTGTCGACGAAGCTCATCTGTTCGATGGCGTTGAACGGGCAGGCGATGAGGCACTGGCCGCAGTAAATGCACGCGTCGTCAATGATCTCGTGCTTGGAGCCGAGACCGCCCTTAATGGCATCGGTCGGGCAGAATTTGCTGCAGGTGTCGCAGCCGACGCAGTGATTCTTGTTGATATGGATGATGCCGCGCAGTTCACCCTTGCGAAGGTTGCCCTGGAAGGCGGGACCGTTCTGGCCGTAGGCATTGTCGCCAGGCAGGAACGTACGAACCGTGGTCGTCATGGATACATTCTCCGTTGAGGAAGACGGCAGAATCCCGGAATCCTTTGGGTGATTTCGGGAAGCGCAATTCTTTCCTCAGTTTTGGCTCGTCGTAAAGAGCAACGGACGGCTCATCAGGCAGACTGTCTGAATTTCTGCCTGCACCGCCAGGGTCGTCATTCTCAATCGACGATGTTTTCTTTTGAGCAGAAGCAAATCCCATAGGCACTAGCCGTGGGAGACTCCTACGAACGGTTGCATTCTATCGTGTGCCATAGTCAAGCCGCAGGCTGAGTACTACCTCTTAAGGAGCAGTTTTGGATAAGCACTCCGTATTGTTTTTAAATGTTTCTAACAACGGTTTAATACAGATCAAAACCGAACGGGCAGCCTTTGCAAGTTAACCCTAATCGAATGAATTCCTGAGAAAAATGATCGGGAATTTGGAGACTGCGTACTCGTTTAAAAATAGAAAAGGAGAGAACCTTTCGGCGTCTCTCCTTTGCTTCAACCGGAATCTGTTTGATTGCGGATTACATGTCCTCTTCCTTCAGAGGCGCGCGCAGCTCCGCTCTCACCTGATCCATGGCGGCATAGAAGGCCTTCATCATTACGAGGCCGAGGAACTTTCCGGCATCGGTGACGATGATGCGGTCGGGGTCGTTGGGGTCATCCTTGATGGCGCCCGAAATGCGCAGGCCGAGCATTTCCTTCATGAGGTAGCGGTCGACGTTGATGCCGTGCACCTCCCGGAAATATTTTCTTGAGAGTCGATGCGCAAAGAGGCCGAGCATCAGGCGGTACTGCATGATCGCGTGCTTGTCGAACTCTCTTCTGCGCTCAACGCCGGTATTGCCTGCAGCAATGCGTTCGCCGTAGCGGCGAAGACTGAAAGTGTTTACATAGAGGCTGTTGTTGAGGAAGCTGAATGCGCCCGAGCCCACGCCGAGGTACTCGTCGTGGTCGACCACGTATTCATCGAAGCCTTCGTTGTTCGTCTGTCCGAAGGTCCAGGATGTGAGCTGGCGGTAGCGGTTGCCGAAAGTATCGAGGATGCAGCGGTACTGGTCCGCGAGCTCGATGCCTGTGGCTGCAATGGTGCCCTTCACGCTCTGGCGCGTCTGAGAGGTGACCATGAGCGGGTAGGTGGTAGTCTGTCGCGGGTTGAGCTTGACGATTTTCTCCATGTCGTCATGGAGAACGTCGAGCGACTGACCGCGGAATCCGAACATCATGTCGATGTTGCAGACCGGGAAAAGCTCTTGAGCGTACTGCAGACGTTCGAAAATCTGTTCGCCCGAGCCGAACTTCTCATAGCGGTCTGAGAGCTTGAGGATGTCGTCGTTGAAGCTCTGCACGCCGATCGACATGCGGTCGACAAGTCCCTGAAGATTCCGGAACTGCGGCGTGGTGATGACCTGCGGGTCGGTCTCGCAGGAAATTTCCTTGATTGAAGGAAAGAGCTTCTTGGCATGTTCGAGCGTCTTGATGAGCTCGTCCTCAAGAATCGTGGTGGTGCCACCGCCCACGTACATGGCCGTGAAGTCGTAGCCGAGCGCCTTTACGTAATCCATTTCGCGGCGAAGGTTCTTGAAATATTCGCGAGCCTTCCATTCCTTGAAGAGGAATCGATGGAACGTACAGTAGGTGCAGAGCGTGTGGCAGAAAGGAACATGCGCGTAGAGCATGTACTGGTGTCCTTCCTGCGGGGGCGGCGGATTCTTGAGAATAACCGGATCGCAGTGCAGATAGCGGCCGGTGTAGTAATCCATCACGCGGTCGGAAAGACCGATCATCCAATTGGGCAGGAGCTTGCGCGGCTGCGGGACGAAGTGGTTAGTGCTGGTCATGAAGACGCGGGATAAGGGTAGTTCTGAAGGAAGCGATTCTAAGCGGCTCGGGGACGCAATAGGCTTAAAAAAGCCGACTCTTCCCGCATGAGAAGAGCCGGCTGCGGAATAACTACAGTCCGTAAGCCTGCGGATCAGCCGTGCGTAGCATAGACGCGGGCAATCTCCGTTTCGAATTTTTTCGAGAGCGGACCGCGCTTAAGCTTGAGCGTCGGCGTAATGAGTCCGTTTTCGATGGTCCAGGGCTCGTTCGTCAGAAGAACGGCGCGGGGGAGCGCATAGTTCGGGAAGTCTGAAGCCGCAGCCTTGGCACGCTTCAGTGCTGAGGTGCGTGCTGCCGGGTTGTTGAGGCTCTGCGGATCATTCGGGTCGAGTCCGAGCGATTCGGCAAACCTTGCCCATTCGTCCTTATTCACGCAGGTGATGAGCGTGAGGTACGGGCGGTTTTCCCCGACGACGTAGCACTGCTCGAAGAGCGGATCCGTTTCAATGGCGGATTCAAGATCGGCAGGAGGAATCTTTTCGCCGGTCGAGGTGACGATGATCTCCTTGATGCGGCCCTTGATGCAGAGCATGCCGTCCGAATTGAATTCGCCGACATCGCCGGTATGGAGCCAGCCGTCCTTGGTAAAGGCGGCGGCTGTATCCGCAGGACGATGCCAGTAGCCCTTCATGATGGAAGGACCGCGGATCTGAATTTCGTTGCCTTCGGCAAGACGAACCTCAACATTGCAGAAAGGCTTGCCG
>ENA-OPSJ01002154-OPSJ01002154.1-human-gut-metagenome-genome-assembly--contig:-NODE-2154-length-13199-cov-2.148889_pt1 | contig 13199 bp, 11 predicted proteins | sample MGYA00241801_ERZ501893 | MGnify/ENA primary metagenome ERZ501893 (study PRJEB25962, sample SAMEA2042219) | human gut metagenome | biome: human gut; feature: human-associated habitat; material: faeces...
TTCGCACGCAGCTTAATCTGTGCCTGCGACTCCTCTCCGGAAATATACAGGATCTTTTTCATCTGTGCCATTCTTTGGCATACCTGTAATAAAAGTGTTGACTTTCCAATTCCCGGATCGCCTCCGACCAGTACCAGTGATCCCGGTACAATCCCGCCTCCGAGAACCCGGTCCAGCTCTTTGATCCCGGTCTCACTCCGTGTATCATCATCTGCGGTCACTTCGGTCAAAGGAACGACCTTTGCCTCGTGAACTGCTCTCGCTGCAACGGTCGTTCCCTTTGTGATCCCACTGTCTATCCGCTCTTCTACAAATGTATTCCACTCTTTACATGCAGGGCATTGACCAAGCCATTTTGCTTCTTCATGCCCGCAATTCTGACAGAAAAATATACTTTTCTTTCCTTTTGCCATCTAGCTTCTCCCAACACTGTACGGATCAGCAGATCAGCACTTTACTACTTTGATCGCTGCACTCTGATCTGCTGAAAGTTCTACACTTACACTGAGCTTTCCGCTCAAATTTGTATTCATCTTTCCTGCAGACTCCCCATCGATCAGTACTTCATACTCACTCTCCGGCTCCAGTTCCAGTGTGAACTGTACATCCTCCGGTGCAGATACTGTAAAAGTAACCTCAGCATCGGTCTCTTTAAAATTTTCAACCGTACTTCCCGGTACAGACTCGTAAACGAACATACCGTTCTTCTCAAGTTTCGTAATCTCTGCAAATGTCTTTACTTTATAAATATCTCCCTCAAATTCAAAGTTATCCTTCTTCGTCTTAGTTGGAAGTGTATAATCTCCAAAACTCAGTGTTCCGTCATTTTCTGCACGCAATAATTCTTTTACTGTTGCCATTTCTTTTTCCTCCTGGGTATTTCAGAATATCTCTTATATAAGATGTTGGGATAAATTGCCCAACTATGATATCTTTGTATCATTATATAATAAATCCATTTCTTTTTCTATACTAATTCCGCTTTCATCCTATGAACTTTTTATGAAAAAACGAATTTCTTTTTTGGATGCTCCTGCCTCCACATGATCTCCCGGCCGGATGTCACCGTTCAGGATCGCATCTGCCAGTTTATCTTCCAGTTCCGTCTGTAATGCACGACGTAGTGGTCTTGCACCATATTTCGTATCAGTTCCCTTTTCAACGATCAGCTCTTTTGCAGAGTTTCTCAGTTTCAGATGAATATTCATCTGCTTCTCAAGCCGTCCGGTAAACTCATTGCACAACAAAGAAACTATTTTCTTCATATTTTCTTTGTCCAGTGTATGGAATACGATCATCTCATCAATTCGGTTCAGAAATTCCGGCCGGAAGATCTGCTTGACCTCTTCCATAACACCCTGCTTCATTTTTTTATAATCTCCGACTTTATCTTCTTTTGCAGCAAAACCCAGCTTTTTCGGATCAATGATCGCTTTTGCACCTGCATTCGACGTCATGATGATCACGGTATTGGAAAAATCTACCTTTCTTCCCTGTGAATCCGTAATATGTCCATCATCCAGAACCTGCAGCAGAACATTGAATACATCCGGATGTGCTTTTTCAATTTCATCAAAAAGGAGAACAGAATACGGATGCGTCCTGACCTGGTCACTGAGCTGTCCACCTTCTTCATGACCGACATATCCCGGAGGGGAACCGATCATCTTTGATACAGAATGCTTTTCCATATACTCCGACATATCAACACGGATCATTGCCTCCTCTTTTCCAAATAAAGCTTCAGCAAGTGCCTTGGAAAGCTCCGTCTTTCCAACTCCGGTCGGACCTAAGAATAAGAACGAACCGATCGGCCGCTTCGGATCTTTCAGACCGACTCTTCCACGTTTCACTGCTCTTGCCACAGCACTGACCGCTTCGTCCTGTCCGATGACTCTCTTCTGAAGAATTTTTTCCAGGTTCTTTAATCTTTCTGTATCACTTTCCGTCAGTTTGCTTACCGGAACTTTTGTCCAGACTGATACTACCTCTGCAACTTCATTTTCCGTAACAGATGGATGAAGTCCCGCCTGCTTTTTATCAAACCGCTTTTTCAGAGCTGACAATTTCTTTCTTGCTTCGTCCTGCTCCTTCTGGATCAGGGATGCCTCTGCGAAATCTCCTGCTACGATGCTATCCTCTTTCTGTTTCTCGAGGTCTTTGATCAGATCTTCCAGACTTCGGAAATTTTCCGGGACTTTGTAGCCTTTCAGACTCACTTTTGAACACGCTTCGTCCAGCACGTCGATCGCCTTATCCGGCAGATGACGATCCGTAATATAACGTTCTGACATAAGTACTGCTGCCTCAAGTGCTTTCTCTTCGATCACTACTTTATGGTGTGTCTCATACTTTTCTTTCAGACCTTCAAGAATTTTCCGGCACTGTTCCTGCGTTGGTTCTTCCACAGAAACAGGCTGGAAACGCCGTTCCAGGGCTGCATCTTTCTCTATATATTTCCTGTATTCTGCAATCGTAGTTGCACCGATCAGTTGCAATTCTCCTCTGGACAGCGACGGCTTCAGGATACTTGAGGCATCAATCGCACCTTCTGCACCTCCCGCACCGATCATCGTATGGATCTCATCCAGGAAAAGAATGATATTCCCCGCTGCCTTTACCTCTGCAACCAGTCCTTTTATTCGCTCTTCAAACTCTCCACGATATTTTGAACCTGCGATCAGTCCTGGAAGATCCAGCGTATAGATCCTCTTTCCTTTCATCTTTTCAGGTACTAACCCGGATGCGATCTGCTGTGCCAGTCCTTCGATAATGGCAGTCTTTCCAACTCCAGGCTCTCCTACCAGACAGGGGTTATTCTTCGTCCTTCTGCTCAGGATCTCCATCAGACGATACATTTCCTGCTCCCTTCCGATGACCGGGTCCAGTTTTCCCTCTTCTGCACGGGCTGTCATATCGGTACAGAACTGTTCCACCATTGCCCCGCCTCCATGAGGCTCATCCTGAAGGCTGTCCTGATATTCTTTGGGATCGATCCCTACTGCGAACATAATATCCTGAAATAACTTCTGAAGATTCACATTCAATGTGATCAGGATCCGCGTCGCTACACAGTCAACATCCCGGATCATTGCCAGCAGCAGATGCTCCGTTCCGACATATTCTGTATGCAGTCTGCCACACTCCTGCTCGCTGCTCTTCAAAAGGAACTGGAATCTCGGACTCTGCTCCGGTCTTGTACTGACCTTCACCTCTTCATCCGGTGCTACCAGTTCATCGATCAGGCGTGAGATCTTTTCTGCATCCACACCGTTCTTTGCAAGCACCTGTCCGGCTACTCCTGAATACTCTTTCCGAAGTGCAAGCAGAAGATGCTCTGTTCCTATATAAGGATGCTTTCTCTCTCTTGCTATTTTCCCGGCCTGCTTTATCACATTCTCCATCGGCTTTGTATAAGGTATCTGCATCTTTACCTCCTCAACTTACTCTTAATCACTCATAATCATCAAATATCTCATCTACCAGCTCATGCACTTCACTTCTTGAGATATTCTTACAACAGCCACGGGCAAGTACAATCCGAAGCTGTCTCCGCATCTCCTCCAACTGCTCCAGCTTATCCACGTCCAGTGCGATCACCGCTCCTCTTCTTTTATCCAGACTAATATAGCCTTCCCTTTTCAGGACGTTATACGCTTTATTCACCGTATGCATATTGACACCGACTGTATCTGCAAGCTGCCTGACTGACGGCAATGAATCTCCTTCATGTATCACCGAGGTAGCAATCCCCATGATGATCTGGTTACAAAGCTGGATATAAATTGCTTCATCACTGTTAAAATCTATTTCTAATATCATGCCGCTTCCCCTTCCTCTGTTGTGTTATATCTATACTAGCACAATCTCCTGTTTCCATCAAGTGCAAAGAAAAAAGGCAAAAGCCCGTTAAAGAACTTCTGCCTTTTTCATTTTTTTCTCTTTCGGGAACCGGATCTCAATCTTTGTTCCCTTGCCCGGTTCACTGTTCACAGTAACCTTCGCTCCATGCAGGATCGCTCCGTGCTTCACAATAGACAAGCCCAGTCCTGTACCGCCACGCTCTTTTGAATGGCTCTTATCCACCCGGTAGAATCGTTCAAAGATCCGTTCCTGATGTTCCTCCGGGATTCCGATCCCCGTATCGCTCACACTAATCTTTGGCCCGTCCAGCGTATTTCCGACCCAGACCGAAACACTTCCACCATCACGGTTATACTTGATCGCATTCTCAGTAATATTATAGATCATCTCATCCAGAATCTGCCGGATTCCATGACAGAATACCGGTTCTCCACTCAAAGCCACTGAAATTTTCTTCTCTGAACACTGCGGGGAAAGACGGCTGACGATCTCACGGGTCAGCTCATAAAGCTCCACATCTTCTTTTTCCAGTTCTACTGATTCTTCATCCAGTTTCGATAATTTAATGATATCTTCCACCAATGTGATCAGCCGACGTGCTTCCTTATAGATCCTTTTTGAAAATCCAGGGATGTCCTCTGCACGTACCAGCCCGTTCATCATGATCTCTGCGTAACCGGAAATCGATGTCAGCGGTGTCTTCAGCTCATGGGAAACATTTGCCGAAAATTCCTTTCTCATATTCGCGACCGCTTCTTTTTCTTTATTCTGCCGGTCGATGGCTTCCAGAAGCGGTACCATTTCAGGATAGATCACATTGTCCAGAGGATGCTCCAGATCCAGATGCATCACCGGTTCCATCAGACGCTTCGTCTGCCAGTTTGCAAGGAACAACGCCAGTGCGATACCGATCACAGATAAGACCAGCATAACCGGAAGGATATTCCATGCGGTTCGGATCAGGCTGTCCATCGGTCTGGCAAGCCGCAGCACACTTCCATCATCCAGGCGGATCGCACAGTAGTATAATTCTTTTCCTACCGTATCCGACATACGGATATCCTCCCCCTGTCCTTCCGCCAGTGCCTGCTTTACTTCAGCTCTCGACTTATGGTTCTCCAGCTTTTTACTGCTGTCCGAATCATACAGAACATCTCCACTCTGGGAAATAAATGTAAGACGGGTGTCCTCATCCGCCTTTATCATTGGTTCTAATTTTTTCAGATATTCTTCTCCTGCGACATCCACACCGCTGCTGAGATAGACCGCTTCCTGCTGTACTTCCTTTTCCAGGATTCCGAGATTCTGATTATACAGAATCACTGTCATGATGACATAGAAAGGAAATAATGTCACCAGCAAGATCAGCATCATACTTTTCTGGATTTTCTGCTTCATTATTCTCCTCCCACACGATAACCTACTCCGCGTACCGTCTGGATCAGATCACCCTTTTCCCCCAGCTTCTGCCGGAGCGTACGCACATGGACATCCACGGTTCTTGTCTCACCGTCAAAATCATATCCCCAGATCTCAGTCAGAAGCTGGTCGCGTGTCAGGACGATTCCCTTATTCAACATCATCTTTTCAAGCAGTTCAAACTCCTTTAATGTGAGAGCTACTTCCTTTCCATTCACCGTAACTTCATGCTTTTTGATATTCATGCAGATTCCGGAAAGCTCAATCTGTGATTTTTCTTCCATCTTTCTGCTTCTTCTCAGGACTGCCTTGATCCTGGATACAAGCTCCATCATCCCGAATGGTTTCGACACGTAATCATCCGCTCCCGAATCCAGTCCCATCACCTTGTCATACTCCGAACCTTTCGCAGTCACCATGATCACAGGAATATCCTTTGTCTTTGAAGAAGATTTCAGCTTCTTTAAAAGCACCATTCCATCATCCCCGGGCAGCATAATATCCAGCAGGACCAGCTCCGGTGTATCAAATGCCAGAGCTTCCATAAAAGCAGCTCCGTCCGCAAACCCTTTTGCTTTGAGTCCGGTCGTCTCCAAAGTATAAATTACCAGCTCTCTGATATTATCATCGTCTTCCACGCAATAAATCATCTCAGTACTCTCCTTTAGCTTTCATGCAGTGCAGCACTGTCCTTATGAACACCTGTAATAGAAAATTCCACCCACTCTGCAATATTCGTGGCATGATCTCCGATCCGCTCCAGATATTTTGTCACCATGATCAGATCAAAGATCCGGTTTCCCTGTTCTCCATGCTCTGCTTTGATATAGGCAATCATCTTATCGCGGATCTCATCAAAATACGCATCAATCTTATCATCCGAAGCCATCACTTTCCTTGCAAGCTCCAGATCTTTTTCCACATATGCCACTACACTGTCTCTGACCATCGTACTGACTCCGGTTGCCATTGCACCGATTAAATCAATATCCTGTGCCACATTCTCATATTTTGCAGAAATAATGATCTCTGCGATATCGGAAGTCTGATCCCCGATCCGCTCCATATCTGTGATCATTTTCAGTGCCGCAGAAATTCTTCTTAAATCTTTTGCCACCGGCTGCTGCTGGAGCAGAAGCTTCAGACACAGACGCTCAATCTCTTTCTCCATCTGATCGATCTCTTCATCTTCAGCTACTACAATCCTTGCCTGTCCGGCACTTCCCTCTTTCAGTGCCTGGGTTACCTTTGAAATTGCAATCTCACATAATTTCCCCATATGGGTAAGCTGTTCATCCAGATGATGCAACTGCTGATCAAATCTATTACGCATAATTTAACCGAACCTCCCTGTGATATAATCCTCTGTCTTTTTATTCGCCGGAACGGAGAATAAAGTCTCTGTATTATTATATTCAATGACTTCTCCCAGAAGGAAAAACGCCGTATTGTCAGAGATACGGACTGCCTGCTGCATATTGTGCGTAACCATGACAATAGTATAATCTTTTTTCAGTTCCATCGCAAGGTCTTCAATCTTGGATGTAGAAATCGGATCCAGTGCGGATGTCGGTTCATCCATCAGCAGAACTTCCGGTTCTACCGCCAATGCACGGGCGATACACAGTCTCTGCTGCTGTCCCCCCGACATTCCCAATGCACTCTTTTTCAGACGATCCTTACATTCTTCCCAGATTGCCGCATTTCTCAGTGACTTTTCTACAATATCATCCAGCTTTGCTTTTGACCGGATTCCATGTGTTCTTGGTCCATAAGCAATGTTGTCATAAATGCTCATTGGAAATGGATTTGGCTTCTGGAAAACCATTCCAACTCTTTTTCTGAGCAGATTGACATCCATTCCTTTGAAGATATTCTGTCCGTCAAGAAGAATTTCCCCGTTAATACGACATCCCTCCACAAGGTCATTCATACGGTTGATCGACTTTAACAATGTAGATTTACCACATCCGCTAGGGCCGATAAAAGCAGTGATCTTATTCGCCTCGATTTCGAGATTCACATTCTTGAGAGCTTTAAAATCACCATAATATAAATCCAGATTTTTGATACTTAACTTCGACATTCTTTTTTCCTCTCTATTTTTTCGTCAGCCGCTTTGCGATCATGCCCGATAAAGTATTGATCACGACAACCAGGATCAGCAGGATCACTGCCGTTGCATACGCCTGGTTCATATACAGACCTTCACTGGAAAGCATATACATATGCACTGCCAGCGTACGACCCGACCCAAACGCATTTTTCGGGATCTGTGCTACCGTTCCCGCCGTATAGATCAAGGCTGCTGTCTCTCCCACGATCCTTCCGATGGCAAGGATGACACCTGCCAGGATTCCCGGAACTGCACTTGGAAGTACGATCTTAAATACCGTCCTCAGCTTGCCTGCTCCCAGTCCGAAACTTCCTTCCCGGTAGGAGTCCGGAACCGATTTTAAAGCTTCTTCCGTTGTTCTCATAATTAATGGAAGAATCATAATGGATAAGGTAAACGCTCCTGCCAGGATTGAAAATCCCCAGTGCAGTGCATTCACAAAGAACAACATACCGAACAGGCCATATACGATTGACGGGATTCCCGACAGAGTTTCCGTTGTCAGACGGATCACGTCAATAAATTTGTTTCCTCTTCCTGCATATTCCACCAGAAAAACGGCTGAGAAGATTCCAAACGGAACTGCAATAAGCAAGGAAAGCAGGGTCATCACTACCGTATTAACTAACGCCGGAATAACCGAAGCGTTCTCCGATGTATAATGTAACGAGAACAGGGACGGTTTCATATACGGCAGACCGTTGACCAGAATATAGATAATCAGAAAGATCAGCACTGCAAATGTCACCAAGGCTGCCAGCATGACCAGAAGCATTAGGACGAATGATCCCGGATGCTTCAGGTACGAACGCATCTTGTCGCGTGCCGACAAACAGTTCACAGCATTCTCATTCATGTTCACCCCTCCTCTTCAACAATGCCACACTAAAGTTAATAATCAGGATAAAGACAAATAAGACAACCCCGGTAGCAATCAGTGCTTCTCTGTGCAATCCGGTTGCATAGCCCATTTCAATGACGATATTTCCGGTCAGTGTACGCATTCCCAAAAGCATATTTGAAACCAGTCTCGGCTGATTTCCAACAATCATGATCACTGCCATCGTCTCTCCGATCGCACGTCCGATTCCCAGCACAATTCCTGCGATCACTCCTGATTTTGCGGCCGGGATGATCACGGTAAAAATACTTCTCTCATGCGTTGCTCCCAGAGCCAATGCACCTTCATAATACTGCTCCGGTACAGCCCGCATGGCACTTTCTGTTGTTCCGATGATCGTTGGAAGAATCATCATGCCTAGTATGATCGAAGTTGTCAGCACGCCTTTTCCATCCCCTGATTTCTCTACCAGTCCCATCATTTTCATCCATTTTCCAAAATCGCGGATCATCGGAACTATTACGACCAGTCCGAAAAAACCGTAGACAACCGATGGGATTCCTGCCAGCAGCTCTGTTGCCGCTTTCAGTGGTTTATAAATTTTCTTTGGACAATACATTGCCATAAATACCGAGGTAAGGATTCCGATCGGAACTCCGAAAATGATCGCTCCCGCTGTCACGTAAATACTTCCGATGATCATCGGAAAAATTCCGAACAGCTTATTTCCCGGACGCCAAATATCTCCGGTGATAAATTTTACAAATCCAATTTCTCTGATCGCAGGGATTCCATTTGCAAAAAGAAAGATGCAAATAAGAGCTACCGCCAGCACCGAAGTACAGGCGGCGATAAAGAAGACTCCCTGCATGACCTTCTCAGTCACTGCTTTTGATTTCATTCTTTTTTCCTCTTAATCTGTCAAGATCGTATCAAATTACTTTCTTTGTCAATTATTTTGTAATCTCATCCCATGTAGATACATTTCCCACATAAATATCTTTTACCTGATCGGCTGACAGCTCATCCAGCGGATTTGCATTGTTTACGACTACTGCGATTCCGTCTGTAGCAATCACTGTAGGCTCAAGCTCTGCTGCTTCTTCCTCTTTCAGTTCTCTGGATGCCATACCGATATCATAACTTCCCTCAATCGTAGAAGTCATACCTGTTGTAGAATCGGATGTCTGAAGCTCGATACTTGCATTCGGGTTGACAGCTTTGTAAGCCTCGATCAGTTTCTCCATCAGAGGGGATACAGAAGAAGAACCACCAACTACACAGCTTCCTGAAGGCTTTGTTCCTGCATAATCTTTTACATCTGCAACAGCAATATACTTCTCATCTGCTACTACTTTCTGTCCTTCTGTACTTAAAATAAAGTCTTCAAAATCCTGTGCTGCGTCACTTAAATCCTCTTTTGTTGCAATGTTAAACGGTCTGGAAATTTTATAACTTCCATTTTTGATGTTTTCTGCTGTTGCTTCGCTTCCATCAATCTTAACAGCTTTTACGGAATCATCTAAAGAACCAAGTGAGATATAACCAATTGCGTATTCATCCTGTGCCACGGTAGACATCATAACAGAAGTACTGTTTGTGATATTTGCTTCTTCTGTTGTCATATCTACTTTTTCTCCGTTTACTTCTTCTTCAATTCCGAATAATTCTACGAAAGCCCCTCTTGTACCAGAACCATCTTCTCTTGATACAACTGTGATGTCTCTTGTATTATCCCAGTCACTGTCTGCATCGGCACTGCTCTCTGTTTTTGCAGTTCCATCTGTACTTCCACTGTTGTCTGTTCCTGAATTACTGCTTCCACATGCTGTCATTGCCACTGCCATAATTCCTGTAATTAATAATGCTGCTACTTTTTTCTTCATAATTGAATTCTCCTTGCTTTATGATTTTTATCTTTTTTAGTATTGCTCTCATTTACGAGTCTCAGTATAAAAAAGCAAAGTAAAATATAAAATCTGTCTCATGTTAAATTTTTGTAAAAAAAGAAGTTGTTAAAATTCTCTCTTTTAACAACTTCTTTTCTATAAAAACTATGTTTTTTATTTTCCCTGCATTCGTTTAATTACTTTTAACCTTGTAAATTCTTCTCTCTCTTTTTCTTCGAGTGCATTGCTGATGGATTTAGTCAATTCTTCATATTTCGGAATTGTAATATTCTTCAGCGCATTGGCTCTTTTCTGGGTTTTCTTAATATTAATTGCCAGACGATAGGCTGCATTTTCCACCGCTGAAAGACGAATCGTCAGCTGTTTTACTTTTTCAAACGCTGCCTTTGCTTCATCAAGAGAAGCCTTTGTTCCATAATAAGCATAAGTTGGCGCATTAGATGATTCATTCGCCTGAACTAATGGAATCTCTGTTCCCATAACACTTCGGGTCTTAATCTGAATCGAATCTTCCACCGGAACAGTTCTTGAAATTTCCTGTACATAGCTGATTCCAATATCCAAATTTGCTCTCTGAAGTGCCGAATAAGCCGTACGAAATGTGACATCAATCTGTGACTGGATATCTTTTGCCTGGTCTACTAACTCCATCAGTTCTTTAATTAAAATATTTCTTTTTTTGTCCATCAAATCAAAGCCCTGTTTGGATAAAGCGAGAGAATTTTTTGCCAGTATCAGATTTCCTTTGGTTGGAAAGGTATTCGGATCCATAACATCACCTCTTCTTTATGCATTCTCTTCCGGATGATAGTATTTATCCAGTATCTTCGTGTCAATACGGTCGAGCTCATCTCTTGGAATCATTCCAAGCAGTTTCCATCCGAGATCCAGGGTTTCCTGAATACTTCTGTTTTCATCCGGTCCCTGACCGACAAACTGTTGTTCAAATGCATTTCCAAATTCCAGATATTTTTTATCGAGCGGTGAAAGTTCATCTTCACCAATAACAGATGCAAGTGCTCTGGCATCTCCTACTTTTGCATAACAGGAAAACAGCTGGTTTGCTACATCCTGATGGTCTTCTCTCGTATAACCTTCACCGATACCATCCTTCATCAGACGAGACAGGGATGGAAGGACATTAATCGGCGGATAAATTGCCTGCCCATGAAGCTGACGCTCGAGTACAATCTGACCTTCTGTAATATACCCGGTTAAGTCAGGGATTGGATGCGTAATATCATCATTTGGCATTGTAAGAATCGGAATCTGTGTAACCGAACCTGTTCCACCTCTTACAATTCCTGCACGTTCATAAAGGGTTGCCAGTTCACTGTACAAATAACCCGGATAACCTTTTCTTGATGGAATCTCTCCTTTTGAAGAAGAAACCTCTCGCATCGCTTCCGCAAAAGAAGTAATATCAGTAAGAATGACCAGAATGTGCATGCCTTTCTCAAATGCCAGATATTCTGCCGCAGTAAGTGCAACCTTTGGTGTAATCAATCGCTCTACTACAGGGTCATTTGCCAGATTCAGATACATGACTACGTGGTCCGCAACACCGCTCTCCTCAAAAGTTCTGCGGAAAAATTCTGCTACATCATATTTTACGCCCATTGCCGCAAATACAATCGCAAATTTCTCATCACTGTCCCCACCAAGAGAAGCCTGTTTTACAATCTGTGCTGCAAGCTGATCATGTGGAAGTCCGTTTCCTGAGAAAATCGGAAGTTTCTGTCCACGAATCAGGGTTGTCAAACCATCAATCGCAGAGATACCTGTCTGAATGAAGTTTCTCGGATACTCTCGTTTGACCGGATTTAACGGCAGACCATTAATATTTAATTTCATTTCCGGAATCACCGGACCAAGGTCGTCAATTGGTTTTCCGATTCCATTAAAAGTTCGCCCAAGGATGTCCGGAGATAATTCTACTTCCATCGGATGTCCGGTCAATTTTGTATGGGTATTTAAAAGAGACATGTTTTCTGTTCCTTCAAATACCTGAATGACAGCTTTATCCTCATAAATTTCTACAATACGCCCGATTTTTTTTGTGCCGTCATCTACTTTAAATTCTACAATTTCATCAAAAGCTGCATCCTGCACCCCTTCGAGCACAACCAGAGGGCCGTTGATTTCACTTAAGCCAAGATATTCGATTGCCATGCCGTTCCCTCCTTATCCATTCTTTTCCATAACTGTATCATAAAAATCATCTACTGCTTTTCGATAATCGTCCATCATCTCTAACTTATCGTTTGGTACATCATATTTAATAGAGATTACTTTTTCAAAAATGTTTTCCCGACGAAGTACAGACATCGGCATCCCCATTGCAATCAGACTTCTGCATTTTTGATTCAAATACAAAATAATTTCCATCATCTTAAACTGCTTTTCCAGAGAAACACAAGTATCATCCGGATGAAATGCATTCTGCTGCAAAAATCCAAGACGAATCACTCTTGCAATCTCAAGGGTCAGCTTCTGGTCGTCCGGAAGTACATCACTACCAATCAATTTTACAATTTCCATCAGACTGCTTTCCTGATTCAAAATTGCCATTAATTTATTTCTGTCATCCACAAATTTGGGTGAAACATGTTCTCCATACCAGTGTGCCAAATCATTTAAATACTCACTGTAACTGGTCAGCCAGTGAATTGCCGGAAAGTGTCTTGCATAGGCAAGGGATTTATCCAGCCCCCAGAAACAGCGCACAAATCGTTTTGTATTTTGTGTAACCGGTTCAGAGAAGTCACCGCCCTGAGGAGAAACCGCTCCGATAATTGATACCGAACCTTCTGTTCCATTTAAGTTCTGCATCATACCGGCTCTTTCATAGAATGCAGACAGTCTTGATGCCAGATAAGCAGGGAAACCTTCCTCAGCAGGCATTTCTTCCAGTCGTCCGGACAGTTCTCGAAGTGCCTCTGCCCATCTTGAAGTGGAATCTGCCATGATTGCCACATCGTATCCCATATCACGGTAATATTCAGCAAGTGTGATTCCGGTATAAATAGAAGCTTCACGTGCTGCAACC
>ENA-OPSJ01002158-OPSJ01002158.1-human-gut-metagenome-genome-assembly--contig:-NODE-2158-length-13184-cov-2.905629_pt1 | contig 13184 bp, 7 predicted proteins | sample MGYA00241801_ERZ501893 | MGnify/ENA primary metagenome ERZ501893 (study PRJEB25962, sample SAMEA2042219) | human gut metagenome | biome: human gut; feature: human-associated habitat; material: faeces...
CGGACATAAGAAATATTATGGGCAAATTTCCATCCTTGGTATGGGAAGTCTTAGTTACTTATCTTTACATTTTTTTAAAAACTTCTCTTCAGAAAATTAACAAGTCCGTTTTTCCAAACCTTTTCCTCATGGGTTCCACCCGGATACAGGTACCACATATGATCAACCTTGTTCTCTGTAAGTCTCTTATGATAATCCTCCGGATTATTTCCTATCGTGCTGTCTGCATCACCACTGCAAAGCAAAACGGTATGTGGAGTTGTTGTCCAGCCATCCAGATTCAGAATACTTTGATCCAGACTCGGAGCTGCTGAAAAAGATCCTATATAATTAAAATGGTCCTTAATAACAAATCCAAGACGAAGCGCCTCCATTCCTCCCATAGAAAGACCACATACTCCTGTGTTCTCTCTTTTTGTTGAAACCGCATAATTCTTCTGAATATACGGTTCCAGATCAGTCAGAAATTCCTTTTCAAACACGGTAAAGGCACCAATGTTGTCACTCGAAAAAGTGTTTTGATCCAATCCATTTTTCGGTACAACACTCGGAAGAACTGCCACTAACGGCTGAAGTTCACCACGATTGATCATGTTACTTAAAATCTCGTTCAACGACATATAACGCCACTGTCCCCGGTCACATCCGATTCCATGCAACATATAAAGTACCGGATATTCTTTATTCTCATCATAATTCGGCGGCAGGTATACATATGCCTCTCTGTCCGCTCCAACAACAGCTGAATGATATGTCACATCCTTAAATTTTCCCTGCGGCATATCCTTCTGACGTTTGGTATACTGCTTCATTTCCGGATTAAAATACAATTCAAAATCTTCTTTTGTTCCACTCTTCTTACCTGCCTCCCAAGCTGCCCCCTGTTCAATATTCGGCGTTGGTACCGGCGTTGGCGTTACCGGAGCTGCCGTTGCCGGCAATGGTGTGGATGTCGGCTGTACAGACGGCGATGGTGCAGCTGGCTGTGTCGCTGTTACATCCGGCTGCGGAATTACCGTTGGTTGATTCTGTATCGGTTCACTGGTCTGCGGCGACTGTTTCGGTTTTACTGTCACTCTGCACACATACTTTTTCTTCTGAACACGTGCGATGATCTTTGTTTTTCCAATCCTTTTTCCACAAACCTCTCCTCTTTGTGTCACGGTAGCTATCTTCTTATTATTGGAGATCCACTTAACTTTCTTCTTTGTATTTTTGATTTGCAGTTTTTTCTTTTCTCCGACCTTTAATTCCAGATTTTTCCGGTTTAATTTCGGCTTTGTTTTTGCAGACGCTATTATTCCGGTGATACCCATCACCAACAATCCGGCGATCACACAGGTAATCATTGCATTTCTGGCAGCATGTAATCTTTTCATTCTCATTCCTCCTTACCAAACAAGGTTTCTCTTGACAATTTCGTAAACTAAGAATAGCATAATATGTACAAATATAGAATATCTATTTCCGACCATGATATATATTATAGCGACTTTTTTTAAACAATGTACCCTTTATAACTGATTATAATAAATGATTGAATATTACAGAATTTCGAAAGGAGTTCCCTTATGGAATTACTACCTTATATTTCCGGTTTTTCAAACTCTCTCCCGGTTTTTTTACTGTCCGGTGTTGTTCACATTCCATCTCCCAATAAGCATTTTCAGAGGATTTCACAAAATTGGATCATCTATATCATTACGGATGGCATTATGCAAATTATGGAAAATGAGAATCAATACACTCTCACCGCCGGTGATATTATGATCTTTTCTCCCGGCAAATGCCACTATGGGCTACTCACAAATGAACATATTGACTATTATTACATTCATTTTGATTGGAATTGTCTGCAGGACATAACAATGACATCCGAAGAATATCTTCAGCAAAAAGTAGGCGGACATCCATTTTTTCCAACGCCCTCCTCTACTGTCCAAAACACTTTTTTACTGCCCAAATACTTTCATCCGACACACTCTGACTTCGAAAAAATCATCCGTCAAATGCAGCATCTGACAAATTTCAATTCGACAAACGGACTTCATCAGCAATCAATCAATGATGCCCTTTTATTCGTGCTTTTGTTACAAATGTCCCGTTCAGAACTGTCTCATATTTTACACACGGAACAGGAAAATCTTTCTCTTCCGTTTCGTATCTGTGACTATTTAAAAAATAATTATTCACATAAAATCACCGGCTCTATGTTGGAAGATATTTTTCACCATAATTTCGACTATATGAACCGCCGATTCAAACAGCATACCGGCACGACCATTTTTGCCTTTTTAGAAAATTTAAGAATCGAACAAGGAAAAAAACTTTTAAAAAGCCGGCAGTTTACTATATCAGAAACAGCAGAGGCTCTCGGCTTTTGTAACGCTTTTTACTTTAGCAGGGTTTTCAAGAAACACGAAGCCATTACCCCAAGCGAATATCAACAAAAACATAGCGTCTGATCAAATAACACTATTGCTTTCATCCAAGCAGTGCGATAATAAATATCCACCAGATAATGACTACCGGATACTTATCAGATATTTGCATCCGATAAATGATTACATCAACGACAAATTTCCTCCGAATCCAGCATCACCGTAAACGGTCCGTCATTCAACAAAGACACCTTCATATCCGCACCAAACACACCGGCACCCACTTCGAATCCCCTGTCCCGCAGGCTCGCAAGCACATATTCGTACAGCTCGTTTGCCAGTTGTGGATTGCCCGCATTTGTAAAGGATGGGCGGTTTCCCTTGCGGCAGTCCGCATACAAAGTAAACTGGGATACCACGAGAAAGTTTCCACCGACATCAGCGATGGATTTGTTGGTTTTGCCGTTTTCATCCTCGAAGATCCGGAGCTTTACCATTTTGTCGATCATCTTGTCTGCAATCTCTGTCGTATCCTCTTCTGCTACACCGACAAATACCAGAAATCCATGGTCGACACGTCCGGTGATCTCTCCACCCACTTCCACTGATGCTTCTCTTACTCTCTGAATCAATAATTTCATGATCTATAAATCCTCCTGCAGCTTTTTTTCAATCATATACATTTTCGGGTCATAATGCAATCCCCCACAGACATAATCACCGACGCTAACGAAAGCTGCAAAAAAGCAAAGCACGATGTGTCCCATTTTTCGTACACACCGTGCCTCGGTTTCTCCCACGCTTATTTCGTATTTATCTGATATTTCTTTCTCAATCCGCAGCTAAAATTTATTTTATAATAAATCCCGCATCTGCGTATTTCCACATCAACATCAATCCAGATTCGTATATCCCATCAGGAATTTATCGACTTCTTTTGCCACATGGCGTCCCTCGTTGATGCCCCATACGACCAGTGACTGACCTCTGTGCATATCTCCTGCCGTAAATACCTTGTCAACGCTTGTCTTGAACTCACCCGGAGCTGTCTCGACGTTGGTACGTGCATTGAGCTTCACGCCAAATGCCTTTGCCACATACTCCTGTGCGCCAAGGAAGCCTGCTGCAATCAGGACAACATCTGCCGGCATCTCAAATTCACTTCCGGCGATCTCTGTCATATTCATACGACCGGTCTTTGGATCCTTCTTTGCCTCCAGCTTCACAAGCTTCACCTTCTTGAGCTTGCCGTTCTTGTCTGCGATAAACTCCTTTACGGTTGTCTGATAGATTCGCGGATCATGTCCGAATACCGCAATCGCTTCTTCCTGGCCGTAATCGGTCTTGCAGACTCTCGGCCACTCCGGCCAAGGATTGGATGCTGCTCTCTCATCCGGAAGCTTTGGCATCATCTCAAGCTGCGTTACGGATTTTGCGCCCTGACGGACTGCTGTTCCGACACAGTCGTTTCCGGTATCACCGCCACCGATGACGATAACATGTTTGCCCTTTGTATCAACCCAGCCCTCTTTCTTGCCGGTAAGGACATGCTTGGTGGAGCGCGTCAGAAAATCTACCGCAAAATAGATTCCCTCTGCTTCTCTACCCTTTGCCTTGATATCACGCGGATTGGATGCGCCACAGGCGAGGATCACACTGTCGTATTCCTTCATCAGATCTGTTGCCTTAACGTCTTTTCCGACATCTGCGTTGACAACAAACTTCACGCCCTCTTCTTCCATAACCTTCTGCTTGCGGTCGATAACCCACTTCTCCAGCTTCATGTTCGGAATACCGTACATCAGAAGACCTCCGATATGATCATTTCTCTCATATACCGTAACGGAATGACCGCGGCGGTTAAGCTGATCGGCTGCTGCCAGTCCGGAAGGGCCGCTTCCGATGACTGCGATTGTCTTTCCTGTGCGGACAGGCGGGATCTGTGGTTTTACCCAGCCTTCTGCATAGGCAGTCTCGATAATGGCTTTCTCATTTTCCTTTGTGCTGACCGGATCTCCGTTCAGGTTGCAGGTACAGGCAGCTTCACAGAGTGCCGGGCATACTCTTGAAGTAAACTCCGGAAAACTGTGGGTCTTGTTCAGACGAAGAAATGCCTGTTTCCAGTTTCCTGTGTATACAAGATCGTTTGTCTCAGGAACCAGGTTGTGAAGCGGGCAGCCGGAAGCCATTCCGCCGATCATCATACCTGCCTGGCAGAAGGGAACGCCGCAGGCCATGCAGCGTGCTCCCTGAAGTTTCTGTTTTTCTTTATTTAACGGAATACGAAATTCGTTGAAATTCTGAATACGTTCTTTTGGCGGCAGAACTTTTGCCGTTTCTCTTTCATAATCTAAAAATCCAGTTGGCTTTCCCATTTCCTCATCCTCCTTAATGTTTCACGCCGATGCTCTCATAGAATGCTTCCATCTGTGCCTGCTGGCTGGTCAGACCTTTTTCTTCCAGCTTTGCACTTAATGTGATCATTCTCTTGTACTCATCCGGAATGAGTTTTTTGAAGTGAGGCAGATAGGAATCAAAATCAGCCAGCACCTTCTTACCGATCTCGGAGCCTGTTGCTTCCACATGAGCCTCGATGAGATCACGAAGCTCTTTTTTATCATATTTATTATCCACTTTTTCAATGGAGATCATTGCTTTGTTAAGGTTCTTGTAAAGAACGTTGTCCACATCAAGAACATAAGCGATACCGCCGCTCATACCTGCCGCGAAGTTCTTTCCGGTTTTTCCGAGAACTACCACACGGCCACCGGTCATGTACTCGCATCCATGCTCACCAACACCCTCAACTACTGCCACTGCACCGGAGTTACGAACTGCAAAACGCTCACCTGCAACACCGTTGATAAATGCAGTTCCGCTGGTTGCGCCATAGAGAGCCACGTTTCCGACGATGATGTTATCCTCTGCCTTGTATCCGGCCTTTTCCGGTACTTTAACGATCAGCTTGCCACCGGAAAGTCCTTTTCCGAAGTAGTCATTGCTGTCGCCGGTAAGTTTCAGTGTCAGTCCTTTCGGGATAAATGCACCGAAGCTCTGTCCGCCTGCACCTGTACAGTTTACAGTTACAGTATCTTCCGGAAGACCCTCTTTGTGGTTTCTTGTGATCTCAGAGCCAAGGATGGTACCGAATGCACGGTCTGTATTGGTAACATTTACATCAACGGAAACTTTCTCACCTTTCTGGATTGCCGGTGCACATTTCTTAACCAGAACTTTTTCATCCAGAGTTTTCTCAAGGTTGAAATTGTATACCGCTTTCGGATCAAACGTAACTTTACCTTTTCCTGCATATGGATTGTTCAGGATGGCGCTTAAGTCAACTTTGCCCTTGTGCGGCTCCTGTACGCTGTCAGAAACGGTAAGAAGATCTGTACGGCCTACCATCTCGTCAATGGTTGCAACACCCAGGCGTGCCATGTACTCTCTCAGCTCCTGTGCGATAAATCTCATGAAGTTCTCCACATACTCCGGTTTTCCGCGGAATCTCTTACGAAGTTCCGGATTCTGGGTAGCCACACCAACCGGGCAGGTATCCAGATTGCAGACTCTCATCATCACGCAGCCCATGGTTACAAGGGGAGCAGTTGCAAAACCGAATTCCTCTGCACCGAGAAGTGCTGCAATGGCAACGTCACGACCGCTCATCAGTTTACCGTCTGTCTCAATGCGGACACGGTTACGAAGTCCGTTCATGATCAGTGTCTGATGTGTCTCTGCAAGTCCAAGCTCCCACGGAAGTCCTGCATTGTGGATGGAACTTCTCGGTGCCGCTCCGGTACCTCCGTCGTATCCGGAGATCAGAACAGTCTGTGCTCCGGCTTTTGCAACACCGGCAGCGACCGTACCAACACCAGCCTCGGAAACCAGTTTTACGGAAATATCTGCATATTTGTTTGCATTTTTCAGGTCATAGATCAGCTCTGCCAGGTCCTCGATGGAGTAGATATCGTGGTGTGGCGGCGGAGAAATCAGGCTGACTCCTGGTGTGGAATGACGGGTCTTTGCGATCCACGGATATACTTTCTTTGCAGGAAGATGTCCACCTTCACCAGGTTTTGCACCCTGTGCCATCTTGATCTGAATTTCTCTTGCAGATACCAGATAACGGCTGGTAACACCGAAACGTCCGCTGGCTACCTGTTTGATAGCGGAGCAACGGTCATTGTCTGTTCCTGCGGAATCCAGACGCTCATCACTCTCTCCACCCTCACCGGTATTGGATTTTCCATGGAGATGGTTCATGGCGATGGCCAGTGTCTCATGTGCTTCCTGGGAAATGGAACCGTAGGACATGGCACCTGTCTTAAATCGTTTTACAATGTCGTCAACACTCTCAACCTGATCGATGGGAAGAGGTTCTTTTGCAAACTTGAAGTCCAGAAGTCCTCTTAGGTTTCCATGGCCTTCTTCGTCTACCAGTTTTGTATACTCTTTGAACATCTCATAGCTGCCCTGCTTTGTGGACTGCTGAAGAAGATGGATGGTACGTGGATTGTATCTGTGCTCCTCGCCCTGACTTCTCATCTTGTGAGCACCTACGCTGTCTAAAGTAAGGTCTGTGGCAAGTCCCAGCGGGTCAAATGCCTCAGAGTGGAGTTTTTCTACGTTATCCTCGATATCTTCCAGTGTGATTCCGCCTACACGGCTTACTGTTCCTGTAAAGTAGCGGTCGATCACATCCTGGGAAATTCCGATTGCCTCAAAGATCTGAGATCCCTGATAGGACTGGATGGTGGAAATACCCATCTTGGAAGCGATCTTTACGATACCGCTGATAACCGCATGATTGTAATCATCAACCGCTGCATAGTAATCTTTGTCCAGCATATGGGTATCGATGAGTTCATGGATAGTATCCAGTGCCAGGTATGGATTGACAGCACTTGCGCCATAACCAAGAAGTGTTGCGAAATGATGTACTTCTCTCGGTTCACCGGACTCCAGGATCAGCGCAAGGGATGTACTCTTCTTTGTTTTTACAAGGTGCTGATGCACTGCGGAAACAGCAAGAAGAGACGGGATCGGCATATGGTTCTCATCTACGCCACGGTCAGAAAGGACCAGGATATTTGCGCCCTCACGGAAAGCCTTATCAACCTCTACGAACAGACGGTCAATGGCACGTTCCAGTTTTGTACTCTTATAATACAAAGTAGAAATGGTCACAACCTTGAAGCCGTCCTTTTTCATGTTCTTGATCTTCAGCATATCGGTGTTTGTCAGGATCGGGTTGTTGATTTTAAGAACCTGGCAGTTCTCCGGATTCTGAACAAGAAGGTTTCCGTCTTTTCCTACGTATACGCTTGTGGAAGTAACGATCTCCTCACGGATGGCATCGATCGGCGGGTTTGTTACCTGTGCAAACAGCTGTTTGAAGTAGTCGAACAGTGGATAATGCTGTTTGGAAAATACTGCAAGCGGGGTATCATGGCCCATAGCTCCGATGCTTTCTGAACCATTTAATGCCATGTTGCGAATGGAAGTACGATACTGCTCATAGGTATATCCAAAAGCTTTCTGCAGACGTGCTCTTTCCTCCGGCGTGTACTCGATCACTCTCTGATTCGGGATCTTGATATCACGGAGCTGTACCAGATTGCTGTCCAGCCACTCTCCATATGGCTGTTTCTTTGCATATTTCTCTTTCAGCTCATTATCATCGATGACACGGCCCTGAACGGTATCAACCAGGAGCATTTTTCCAGGATGGAGACGCTCTTTTAATACGATCTTCTCCTCGTCTACCGGAAGAACACCAACCTCGGAAGAAAGGATCATATATCCGTCAGAAGTAATATAATATCTGGATGGACGGAGACCGTTACGGTCGAGAACCGCTCCCATCACATCACCATCCGAGAACAGGATGGATGCAGGTCCGTCCCACGGCTCCATCATGGTTGCATAATACTGATAAAAATCACGTTTTTCCTGGGAAATGGTATCATTGTTTGCCCACGGCTCCGGAATGGTGATCATCACTGCAAGAGGAAGATCCATTCCACTCATAACCAGGAACTCCAGGGTATTGTCAAGCATCGCAGAGTCAGAACCATTACGGTTGACTACAGGGAGAACTTTGTGGAGTTCGTCTTTCAGATACGGAGAATCCATGTTTTCCTCGCGGGCAAGCATTTTATCTGCGTTACCGCGAATAGTGTTGATCTCACCGTTATGTACGATGAAACGGTTCGGATGTGCTCTCTCCCAGCTTGGATTTGTGTTGGTACTGAAACGGGAATGCACCACTGCAATGGCAGATTCATAATCCTGACTCTGAAGATCTCCGAAGAATGTACGAAGCTGTCCAACCAGGAACATACCTTTGTATACAATGGTACGGCTGCTCATAGAAACTACGTAAGTATTGTCATTACTCTGTTCAAACTCACGGCGGGCAATGTAGAGCATACGGTCAAAGGCAAGGCCTTTTTCCACATCTTCCGGTTTCTTGATGAATGCCTGCATGATGCATGGCATACACTCTCTTGCCTTATGTCCAAGAACCTCCGGGAATACCGGCACTGTACGCCATCCAAGAAGCTCCAGGCCTTCTTTTTCCACGATGATCTCGAACATCTTCTTTGCCTGGGCACGTTTGATCTCATGCTGTGGAAAAAAGAGCTGGGCTACACCATATTCTCTCTCGCCGCCGATCTCAAATCCCTCTTTCTTACAGACTTTTTTGAAGAATTTATGGGAGATCTGGAGAAGGATACCGACGCCATCGCCGGTTTTTCCTTCTGCATCTTTACCTGCACGATGCTCCAGATTCTCTACGATCTTAAGAGCATTTGCAACAGTATCATGTGTTTTCTTTCCTTTTATATTAACAACGGCTCCGATACCGCAGTTATCATGTTCGAATTCAGGGCGGTAGAGGCCCTGCTGCTGATTTCCTACTTCTCTCATTTTTCTCATCCTTTCATTGCAGCTTCTTCTGCCGTCTTTTTGTCAACTGCCGCCTGCACAAATCCACGGAACAGCGGATGTGCATGGTTCGGTCTGGACTTGAATTCCGGATGTCCCTGTGTTCCTACAAAGAACGGATGTCCGGCAATTTCGATCATCTCAACGATATGTGCATCCGGGGAAGTTCCTACGATGGACATTCCTTTTTCACTTAATTCTTTACGGAATGCATTGTTTACCTCATAACGATGTCTGTGACGCTCCTGGATCTCTTTCTTTCCAAAAAGCTCATAGGATTTGGAGCCTTCGGCCAGCACACACGGATAGCTTCCAAGACGAAGGGTTCCGCCAAGGTCTTCCACATCTTCCTGATCCGGCATCAGAGCAATGACCGGATGCGTGGTCTCCGGTGCCAGCTCAATGCTGTTGGCATCTTCATATCCAAGTACGTGGCGGGCAAATTCTACAATAGCCATCTGCATTCCAAGGCAGATGCCAAGGTACGGGATCTTATGAACTCTCGCATACTGTGCTGCAAGGATCATTCCTTCAGTACCACGGTTTCCGAATCCTCCCGGAACCAGAATTCCATCTACAGAATGAAGGGTCTGATCCAGGTTTTTCTCATTGAGCTCTTCAGAGTCTACCCAGACGATATCAACTTTTGCACGGCAGGAGATTCCACCATGTTTCAGGGCTTCCACAACACTTAAGTATGCATCATGAAGCTGTGTGTACTTACCAACCATGGCGATCTTCACGGTTTTGTCCGGGTGGCGGAGATTTTCTACCATATTCTCCCAGTCTGTAAGATCCGGTTTACGGTTCTCAAGTCTTAAGCTCTGCAGTACTACATCTGCCAGTTTTTCTCTTTCCATTGCAAGAGGAGCTTCATATAAATATTCTACATCCAGGTTCTGAAGTACGTGGCTTACCGGTACGTTACAGAACAGGGCGATCTTTCCACGGATATCATCAGTCAGAGGATACTCGCTTCTGCATACCAGAACATCCGGCTGGATTCCCATTCCCTGGAGTTCTTTTACGCTGGCCTGGGTCGGTTTGGTCTTCATCTCTCCGGAAGCACGAAGGTACGGGATCAGGGTAACATGAATAAGAATGGCATTGTCATGTCCCACATCATGCTGGAACTGACGGATGGATTCCAGGAACGGCTGGCTCTCGATGTCACCAACGGTTCCTCCGACCTCGATGATCGCGATTCTCTCTTCTTCCGGTGATTTGGCGCGGTAAAAACGGCTCTTGATCTCATTTGTAATATGAGGAATGACCTGTACTGTCCCTCCTCCAAAATCTCCGTGACGCTCTTTCTGCAGGACTGACCAGTAGATCTTACCGGTTGTCACGTTGGAATTTTTATCAAGGCTTTCATCAATAAATCTCTCATAATGACCAAGATCCAGGTCTGTCTCTGTACCATCATCTGTAACAAAGACCTCTCCATGCTGGATCGGGTTCATGGTTCCCGGGTCGATATTGATATAAGGGTCAAATTTCTGCATGGTCACCTGATAGCCTCTTGCCTTGAGAAGCCTTCCCAGGGACGCTGCCGTGATCCCTTTACCCAGTCCGGATACAACACCGCCTGTAACAAAAACATATTTAACTGACATTGTGATTTCCTCCTCCATCTGTGTTACACATAAATGTCTGATAAAAGAAAAAGCACCAGAAGCGGATGAAGGGGCTAGTTTACCCTTATCTGCCTCTGACGCCTTTGTCAGACACGACTCTTAAATATGTGCATTACTATACCGTATTTTGGACACTTTGTAAATATGTAATTTTTATATAAATCGCATTTTTTTATCTTTTTTTCCTGCACATTCTGCCAAAATCAGTGACAGTTTAACAGCCGCAGTCGATCTTCTTATTCAGTTCTGCCTCGACATCCAGCGGATAATTTCCGTCAAAACATGCCTTGCAGAGAGGAAGTCCTCCTGCCATTCCCTCCAGGAACTCACTCTGCATGTATCCAAGGGAATCTGCACCGATCATCTTGCGGATCTCTTCGGTGCTGTGATTGGAAGCGATCAGCTGGTCATTGGACGGTACGTCTGTTCCGAAATAACATGGATGTAAGAACGGCGGAGAACTGATACGTACATGCACTTCCAGTGCCCCGGCTTTCTTGAGCATACGGATCAGGTTCGCGATCGTGGTTCCTCTTACGATAGAGTCATCGACCAGAACGATCCTCTTACCCTTAACTGCTGATTCCAGCACGCTCAGTTTGAGGTGAACGCTGGATTCACGCTCTTCCTGGGTCGGTTTAATGAAGGTTCGTCCAATATAACTGTTCTTATAAAAAGCAAATCCAAATGGAATGCCGGATTCTTCGGAATATCCCTTGGCTGCCGGAATGCCGGACTCCGGTACACCAGCCACAAGATCTGCTTCTACAGGATAAGATTTTGCAAGAGATTTACCGCCGCGGATACGTGCATCGTAGATCTTGACGCCATCCATCTCGCTGTCCAGTCTTGCAAAGTAAATATATTCAAATACACAGTGTGCATGTTTACCGCCGGCGAGTTCTTTGTTGGATTCGATGCCTTTCTTTGAGATGGTGACCATCTCTCCTGGTTCGATATCTCTTACGAACTCTGCGCCGACAGAGGTCAGTGCACAGCTTTCGGATGCGAGGACATAGGTATTATCCCTCTTGCCAAGACAGAGCGGTTTCAGCCCAAGCGGATCACGGATACCGATCAGTTTACGCGGGCTCATGACCACAAGTGCATAAGCACCTTTGAGTTTGTGCGCGGTCTTGAGAACGGCATCCTCTACTGTCCTAGTGTGTACACGCTCTCTCGCTATATGGAACGCAATGACTTCTGAGTCCGTAGTCGTATGGAAGATCGCTCCATTCTGGATCAGTTCCCATTTCAGTTCTGGTGTGTTAATCAGGTTTCCATTGTGTGCAAGTGCAAGTGTTCCCTTAATATAGGACAGGACAAGCGGCTGTGCATTCTCTGCTACCGATGCTCCTGTCGTTGAATAACGTACATGACCGATGCCAAGATCTCCTTCCATATTGCGGATAGTATTCTCACGAAGGACTTCACTTACAAGTCCGAGATCCTTATGAAACTGGATGTTTCCTCTTTCGCCCTCTGTGCGGGAAACTGCAAGTCCGCAGGACTCCTGTCCACGGTGCTGCAAAGATGTAAGACCATAATAAATAGAGGGAACCACATTCCCTCCATCCAGATCGTACATACCAAATACGCCGCAGGCTTCCTTTAATTCTGCCATCAGAATTTCCTCCCATTCTTTTCAAATGCTTTCTGAAGTGCTTTTCACAGTGAAATTATAATAGAAGAAAGTGATTTGTCAACCCTTGTCCCCTCAAAAAAGCATACAAATAAATTCATCCGTCCAAACAAAAAATTTGAAAAATTTTTCGAAAAAGTTGTTGACATCCCGATTTTTTTGTGTATACTACAACACATAAGCAACGGCGCTTTGGAAAACAAAATCCAAGGCGCCTTTTTTGTTTATCTGAGAGTTTTTATTTAATTACGAAATTAAGATTAATGGAGCATTGAAAGGAGATTTTATTATGGCACAGAGCATTCCTGAAATCTACGGCAGTCTTGTTTTTAACGACAAGATCATGCGTGAGAAATTACCGAAAGACATGTACAAGGCACTGAAAAAAACGATCGAGAACGGTACACACCTGGAACTTGATGTTGCCAACTCCGTTGCAGTTGCCATGAAAGAATGGGCTCTCGAACATGGAGCTACCCATTACACTCACTGGTTCCAGCCAATGACAAACTTCACCGCAGAAAAACATGACAGCTTCATCTCCCCGACAGGCGACGGACAGGTGATCATGGA
>ENA-OPSJ01002166-OPSJ01002166.1-human-gut-metagenome-genome-assembly--contig:-NODE-2166-length-13138-cov-1.581824_pt1 | contig 13138 bp, 10 predicted proteins | sample MGYA00241801_ERZ501893 | MGnify/ENA primary metagenome ERZ501893 (study PRJEB25962, sample SAMEA2042219) | human gut metagenome | biome: human gut; feature: human-associated habitat; material: faeces...
CGAGATGCCGTTCCTTCAGCCAGCGGATAATCCGGCCTGCCGCTTCAGTGGTATCCGTAACGATACAGGAAATCCGGCTGCCCAGAGCCACTTCCGCCGCTGTCGTATAGGCTTCCGGCACCTGCACCAGGTCCCCCAGAGGGCCATGAATGGATGTGCCAAAGAGATCCCGGCTGGCCATGATATTTTTGACTGCCATGGAAAAATCGGCATATTCCTTTTCTGCCCGGTCCAGATAATTTTTCCTGGATCGGATGGCGGAAAGGGCAGACTCCTGATTTCCTTTTTCATTCATCAGAGCAAAGCGCCGGTTTTCCTCCTCTTTCAAAAGAAGACTGTCCTTCTTTCCTGCTTCTTCCAGATCTGACAGGCGCTCTGCTCCTTCTTTTTCTTCCTTCAGTGCGTGAGAAAGCTCCTTTTCCAGCGCTTCCAGTCGGTTTTTCTTCTCCTCCAGTGAAGAGAGGGCTTCTTTCCGTTCTGCTTCCAGCCGGTGCATGGTTTCTTCTACATGGGACAGCTCCTGCTCCATCCGCATCTTTTCAGACATCTGCTGTCTGTTCACTTTCAGCTTTTCCGCATAGGAAGCCTCTGAACAGGCCAGGGCTTCTTCCAGAGCCTTCTTTTCCTCTTCTCCCTTCTCTTTCTTTTCGTTCCACTGGCGGCAGTCATCCACATAACCCTGATATTCCTCTTCACCGCTTTTGATTTCCTCTGCCAGTTCTGCTTCCGCTTCCTTCTGGTCCTCTTCAGCTGCTGCCAGCTCCCCTTTCTTTTCCTCGGCATGATGGAAGCTTTCTTCCTTCACCCGGAAATCGCCGCGAAGTTCTTCCATTTTCTGCTGGGCTTCTGCGGTTTGCTGTCCCAGGCTGCGAAGGCCTTCCTGAAAATCAAGGGCCTGCTTTTCCAGCTTTTCCCTTTCCGCCGCCAGAGAGGACAGGGTGGTGTCCCATTTTACATCTTCCTCTTCCAGATTCCGGTACTCCGTTTCATAACGAGACAGCATACGGCCGATGGATGTCAGCTTCAGCACCGCCATAGAGGCAGTGACTGCGCTTTTCTTCTTCATAAGCTCCTTATAGACCCTGGCCTTTTCCGCCCCTTCCTTCAGAGGTACCAGCTGCTCATCCAGAAGGGCCACCATGTCCTGCACCCGATCCATATTTTCTGCTGTCTTTTCCAGCTTCCGGAGGCCCTCGTTCTTCCGCATGCGGTACAAGCTGATGCCCGCCACGTCCTCAAAAATCAAACGCCGCTCATCAGGCCGGGCCGTCAACACCTGGTCCACCCGGTTCTGCCCGATAATGGCCAGGGAGCCCCGCCCCAGACCTGTATTGGCCAGAAGCTCCTGTATATCCTTCAGCCGGCAGCTCCTTTTGTTGATTTTGAAATCACTGTCCCCGCTGCGGAGAAGCCTTCTGGTAATGGACACTTCCGTGGTATCCAGCGGCAGTTCATGGGACGAATTATCCAGCACCAGCTGTACTTCCGCTCCATTCTTTGCCTGCCTGGTTTCAGAGCCGGAAAAAATAATGTCCTCTGCCTTCTGTCCCCGAAGGTTCCTCACATTCTGCTCTCCCAGCACCCAGCGCACTGCATCGGAAATATTACTCTTTCCACAGCCGTTGGGTCCCACGATCACCGTCATGCCATCAGCAAATTCTATGGTAGTTTTATCTGCAAAAGACTTGAAGCCCTGCAGTGTCAAACGCAGTATTTTCATAATATCTCCTTGTGTTCCATTTCCATACTGTATCGCTCCTTATTATACAGGAAATGGGGGAAGTCTGCTTGCGAAAGGTTTCCTGTTCGGCTTGAAGCAATGGTATCCATCCCAACAGGAAACTATTCGCAATAGGTTTCCCCTTCGGTATGAAACAAATGGTATCCATCCCGACAGGAAACTGTTTGCAAGAGTTTTCTATTCGACTTGAATCAATGGTGTGCATCTCGAAGGGAAACTATTTGCGAACATCCCATCAAAAAAGCTGCGAAAGGAAGTCCTTTCGCAGTTTTCATTATTTATTCTCCAAACACCGGAGGCAGGGGGCTGTCGTCAGAAGGTGCAGGCGGAAGCGGGGAGTCGCTGCTGTCTGTGTCATCCTTCTTCGGTTCCTCACCGGGCGCGTAGATGGAGTGATACTTGAAGAGGTTTTCTACCTGGGTATGGTTGATGGTTTCTACTTCCATCAGGGCCTTGGCCATGGCATGGAGCACTGGCAGATTGTCTGTCAGTGCCTGCATGGTGTCATTGTAGGCTTCATCCAGGTACTTGTGCATTTCTTCATCGATAATGGTGGCCACTGTTTCGCCGTAATTTCTTTCAGAACCCAGCTGCTTGCCCAGGAAAATCTGCTCCTGGTGTTCACCGAAAATCATGGGTCCCAGGCGGTCGCTCATCCCCCATTCCATAATCATCTTGCGGAGGATGGAGGTGACCTGCTGCAGGTCTCCGGAAGCGCCGCTGGAGATTTCATTGAAAATAATCTTTTCAGCGCAGCGTCCACCTAAAGCTACGCGGATCTGGGCCAGAAGATGGGATTTGGTAATGAAGGACCGTTCTTCATGGGGCAGCATCATGGTGTAGCCGCCAGCCTGTCCACGGGGGATAATGGTGACTTTATGCACCGGATCCGCATCCTTCAGAAGGGTGGCCATAATGGCATGGCCCGATTCATGGTAAGCCGTGAGCTTTCTTTCTTCATCGCTCACCCGGTGGCTCTTTCTTTCAGGACCGTAGGAAACTTTTTCAGATGCCTCTTCCAGATCTGCCATGGAAATAGTTTTTCTGTTATCCCTGGCTGCCAGAAGGGCTGCTTCATTCAGCATATTGGCCAGGTCGGCGCCGGTGAATCCCGGTACTTTCTTGGCAATGGTAGGCAGGTCCACATCCGGTTCCAGCGGTTTGTTTCTTGCATGGACACGGAGAATGGCGATACGGCCTCTGAGGTCCGGACGGCCTACTACTACGCGGCGGTCAAAACGGCCGGGGCGAAGGAGAGCAGGGTCCAGGATATCAGGTCGGTTGGTGGCTGCCAGAGTAATGATGCCTTCATTGGAACCGAAACCGTCCATTTCTACCAGGAGCTGGTTCAATGTCTGTTCCCGTTCATCATGTCCGCCGCCCAGTCCGCTTCCGCGCTGACGGCCTACGGCATCGATTTCATCGATAAATACGATGCAGGGGGCATTCTTCTTTGCCTGGGCGAAGAGATCACGCACGCGGGACGCACCGACACCTACGAACATTTCTACAAAATCGGAGCCTGAGATGGAGAAGAAGGGTACTTTGGCTTCCCCGGCCACTGCCTTGGCCAAAAGGGTCTTGCCGGTGCCTGGAGGTCCCACCAGCAGGACGCCCTTGGGGATCTTGGCACCGATGGCAGTGTACCGTGCCGGATTCTTCAGGAAATCCACCACTTCCGACAGTTCTTCTTTGGCTTCATCTTCACCGGCCACATCGTTAAAGTTCACGTGCACCTGGCCTTCACCGGTCATTTTAGCTCTGGACTTGCCGAAGCTCATGACCCGTCCGCCGCCGCCCTGGGTCTGGTTCATCATCCAGAACCAGACGGCAATGAGGATGATAATGGGAAGCAGATTGGACAGAAGGCTCATCCACCATGCCGGCTGTTCCGGCGGTTTGGCAGTAATGGCCACATTGCCGTCACTCAGCTTATTGAGAAGCTGGGTATCATTGTCAGGAATGTATGTGGCAAATTCAGTGCCGTCTTTCATCTTCCCGGTAACTGCGTTATTTGTCATCACCACCGAGGATACATTCTTCTTTTCTACCTGTGAAATAAAGTCACTGTAGGTGATTTCCGAATGTTTTTCCTGGGGATGAACAAATGTATTGAATATGGACACTGCGATGATGATGAGAAGCACGTAGAGTGCCACATTCTTAATAAATTTATTCAATATATTCCTCCTTCTCATGATCTGTGCAATAAAAGCCCATTTGACCGGTTGGGGAAGCGCGATTCAATCGGTGCTTTCCGCCATCCACCCCGCTGACTAAATTGAGACTTTTCAATCAGTAATTAATTCTACCATTTTTTAGAAATTTAAGCAACAGGATTGTTTGAAATCCTATGCCCGCTTCAGTCACCCTGCATCACGCAGGAACAGCTTCCTGCCTGCAGGAATGTAAAAGGTTGAAAAATAGTGATTAGCGGCAAAGCAGGCCCTTCACGCCCAAAGGGCAAGCCATCTTCGAACCGTCCGAGCCCGAATACTCCGGAAGGGAGCGTCCAAATATTTACGCTTTGGTATACACCCGGCTGTCCAGGACGCATACGTCCGGCAGATTTCTGTATTTTTCCGCATAGTCGCAGCCATAGCCTACGATGAATTCATCGGGAATGTCAAAGCCCACGTATTTTACGTCCACTTCTTTTTCCCGCCTTTCCTTCTTGTTAAGACAGATGGCCAGTTCCACAGAAGCAGCGCCCCTCTGTTTGAGAAGGGGTACCAGGGCGCTCATGGTAATGCCGGTATCGATGATATCTTCCACTACGATCACGTTCTTGCCCCGGATATCCCGGTCCAGGTCCTTTTTAATATTCACATGGCCGGAAGAAACGGTGCTGTTGCCGTAGCTGGATACGCACATGGTGTCCAGTGTGACAGGAAGGTCAATGGACCGCATCAGGTCACAGAGGAAAGGCATGGCACCTTTCAGAATGCCAACCAGCACCACATCTTTTCCTTCATAGTCTTTCGTAATCTGACGGCCCAGTTCTTCCACTCGTTTTTCAATCTGTTCTTTGGTAATGAGTACGGTCTTAATATCTTTTCCCAGGTTTTTCATGTTGTTCATTCATTCTCCTTATCCTTTAAGGTGAGTGTCAGAAGGAGAAAAGACTTCGTACCTTCCGTCACCCGGCCCTGTCTGCTTCCCCGAAGAAAGCAGGTCCAGTAAATATGATGTTCATCGGCCACTACCGGCCATTCTCTGCGAAGCACCGAAGGGATTCCTTTTTCCTGAAGGATTTGAAATACCCTCTTCCTTCCCTTCATGCCCAAAGGCTCCATGGAGTCATCCTTTTCCGCCTTTCGAAGGACCAGCTGTCCTACACTGCCGGCATCAAGAAGATACTGGTTTCTCCCTGTAACCACCGGATGGGAAAGGACTTTCCCAGTCAGCACCCAGGGAGGAGCGGTCAGAAGAACTTCATGGTTATTTGTTATTATACCAGTTTCCCCGTGAAGGGGCTTTTCTTTTTCTTTATAAAATTCATAAAAAAGATGGAGCAGGTCTTTCGCAGGGATAGTATCTTTCCGGGAGCTGCCGGGGAAAAAGCAGAGAAACTGTCCTGCCCTTTCCATCATGGCACCGGAGGAAGAGGTTTTCCTGCCTTCCCTTCCTTCCAAAGCCAGCTTACGCATCCGCTCCACCCCTTCTGCGTCCGGCGTATGATGGGAGACTCTCATCACCGCCCGCCGGATGAGGCGGCGCTGCATCGCAGGATGGAGCGCCTGCAAGCGATGGAAAGGATAGGCCAGAAGACGGCCCCGCTGCCGGAAGAAGGCTGCTTCCTTCGCCTCTTCTCCCTCCATGAAATCTTCTTCGTCCCTCAAGAGGGAAGCCATATGGGTAAGGCCTGTGACCAGGGACGGATTATACTCTCTGAGACGGGGCAGGAGAGTGAGGCGGATTTTATTCCGAGTGGCATCGGGGATATCATTGGTTTCATCATGACAGGGACTCACTGGATAATCAGAAAGGAAACGGCCGATATCCTCTCTTGTGACGCAGAGGAAGGGGCGGATAAATTCCCCACGCTTCGGCTGTATGCCGATCAATCCCTTCATGCCGCTTCCCCGGAGAAAATGGAAAAGGATGGTTTCCGCCTGGTCATCTTCATGATGGGCCAGGGCGATTTTCCGATAGCCGCCGGCCTTTGCCGCCTCCTCCAGCGCTTCATACCGAAGGCTGCGGGCCACGGTTTCCACTGAGCCCTTCTCTTCCTTTCTCGCCTCCGGCACATCTACATCTTTTCTATAGAAGGGAATATGGAAACGGCGGCACACCGATGCCACATAGGCTGTTTCCTCTTCCGCCGCTTTCCGCAGATGATGGTTCACGCAGCAGCAGCCCAGGCGGATTCCTTCTCTTTCCTCTATGTCCTTCAGAAAAAGAAGGAGTCCCAGCGAATCAGGGCCGCCGGAAACAGCAGCGAGGATTCCATCCCCCTTTTCCCACAAATGATTTTTATGGGCAAAGGCAAGCACCCTTTTAAGAAAGTCCTCTCTCTTCATTCGTTATTGGGCCTTAACACGTCCGCATCCAGAAGTCCCTCAGAAAGGTCCCTGTCGCTCACCATGATTTCCGGCAGGGCAAAGTATTCCATGAGACTGTCAAGAATGGCCACACCGGCCACGATGATGTCCGCTCTTTCCGGCATGAGTCCTGTCAAATGGCATTTGTCATCATAGGACATGGAAGAAAGCTTCTTCAGCATGGCATTTACATCTTCCTGATGGATGATGAAATCCTGCACTTTGGAGGAATCGTAGACCTCCAGCTCCTGGAGCATAGACGCCATGGACGTCACCGTGCCACCCACGCCGATCCACCGTTTCACATTCTTCACACTGTCCATCAGTTCTGTGTGGCGGAAAAGGTCGAAGCAGTGCTTCTTCAGCTCCGCCAGTCCCCGGGGCGTGGTGGTATCGAACTGTTTGGAACAGCGTACACAGCCCAGCTTGAAGCTGTGACGCATGCCGATATCCGTGCCGAAACCCATGCAGATTTCCGTAGAACCGCCGCCGATATCCACTACCGACGTCACCACGCTGGACGTACCGGCTGCGCCGATATAACTGTAATAGGCCTCTTCCTTTCCCGAAAGGATCCGTACCGGAATGCCGGCAGCCGCAGTCACCTCATCGGAAAATTCGCCGCCGTTAGCCGCATCCCTCATGATAGAAGTGCCGTAGGCAAAGATTTCAGAAGCCCCTGCCAGGCGGGCGGCCGCCGTGAACTCTTCGATAGCCTTCAGCGTCCTTTCCCGGGGTCCCTTCCCGATGAAAGCCTTGTCCGTCATGCCTTCCCCGAGCCTGGTACTGCGAAGGTCCTTCTTCAGGATCTTCCACTCTTCCTTTTCATCCTTTTTTGCAATCAAAAGACGGACTGAATTTGTCCCGATATCAATAATCGCACGCATCATATCCCCCAAATAAGGTTAAACAATGAGCCAACTGCTTAAAATAATAAGGGAGCATGGAATGCTCCCTTATTTCTCTCAGTCAGAACGCCTTGCGCCCCTTCCGCCTCTCTTGGATTCCACATTTCTCTTGAGATCGAGAAGCCTTTCATCGCTGTCTTTCAGGAAACGGCTGAGCTTATCCTCAAAAGAAGCCGGTGCTTCCCTGCGGGCCGTACGGAAACCGCCGGAAAACGGACGGCTGTACTGGGTCCTTTCAGAATGGAAGGATTCCTCTCCCTCTTCCTGACGACGTTCAAAGGAGCGATGGCCTTCACGGCTGCGGAACTCATTTTTTTCATGGAAATCACGGTGTCCCTGATGGTCATGGTGGAAACGATCCTGCTTCTTTTCCCCTTTTTCAGAAGCTGGCTGGGCCTGTTTGATGGATAAGGCGATTTTGCCTCTTTCATCAATGGTAATGACCTTGACCTTCACCTTGTCTTTGACCTTGAGATAATCATTCACATCACTTACATATTCATTAGCCACTTCAGAAATGTGAATCAGACCCACCTTTTTATCCGGCAGTTCTACAAATGCGCCAAACTTTGCGATACCGGTTATGGTACCTTCTACGATATTGCCGACTTCTAAAGCCATGAGAAAAAAATACATCCTCCCTAAAAACCTAAATGGAAATATTAATTTGATTATACGAGATTTCCCGGGGAATAGCAATAGGAATTATAAAGGAAAAAGCCCCCTCTGCTCATATAAAAAGCACTGATTCATTCCGTATCTGCTTTCATCAGAAATGGTATGCTGCAGGTCATGGAAATTCTTAAACAGCCTGCTGTTTTCCTTTTCCTTCCCTGCATCGCATGAAAACAGAAATCAAAGCAGATACGCATGAAATCAGTGCTTTCGGTATCTCACAGAAATCGAAAGCAGAAAGAGGCTTCCTTTTACCTTTCAATCACCGCAAAATGACGATCCTCTTTCCTCTTCTTCCCATCCAGCGGCGAATGGCCCACAGCCACTGCCAGAATAGGAGACACCCCTTCAGGCAGATGAAGCATTTTGAGATAATCTGCATCCTTTCCCAGAAGACGGATGAAGCCGAAAAGAATGATGGACGACAGCCCCAGGTCACTGGCCTTCAGATGGATATGCTCTGCGATAATGCCGGCATCAAAGCCCTCCAGCGTTTCCATCACATCCTTCGTGCGGCAGATGAGGATGAGAAGGGGCGCTTCGTAAATCATGTGGGGCTTTCCCACCCTTTCTCCCCCTTCAGTGCTGATCCGCTTCAGTACCTCCGGATCCCTTACCACTACCAGGGCATAGCCCTTATCATTGTGATGGCCTACGGAAGATTCCTCGGCTGCATGAATCAGCGCATGGATTTCCTTTTCGGAAACGGCCTCGCCGGTATAAGAACGAGCCGACTTTCTAAGCGATAAAACTGTATCAAACTCCATAATAAGCCTCCTTCATTCTTTCCCGTCAATACGGAAGGTGGGAATCCTTGCCACAAACCGCCGCTCCCGCTGAACCATGGGCGTATGCCCCACAGCCACCGCCATGGCCGGCTTCAGCCCCTCTGGCAGGTGCAGGGCCTGGAAATATTTTCCGTATCCCTCTTCCCGGTTCAGCGTGCGGATAAAGCTGTAAATACAGATGGACCCAAGCCCCAGGTCCACCGCTTTCAGATGCATGTTTTCCGCCATAATCCCGGCATTGAGCTTGATAGAATCTTCCCGTGCCTCCGGGGTGTTCATGATCAGCAGCAGAAGCGGCGCCCCGTAAATAGGATCCCCTCTCCCCGACAGCGCCTGATTCTCTTCAGCCAGAAGCCTTAGCACCTTCTTGTCCGTAATGGCGGCAATAGCATAATTTTTGAAATCAAAATGCCCCACCGGCACCTCTTCCCCTGCCTTCACAATCTTCCGGATATCCTCCTCAGACACCGGCTCTTCCGTGTACCGGCGCACCGAGCACCTCACCGAAAGCACATGATCGAATTCCATGGTATATCTCCTTTCCTTGCTTTGGCAGAATCATAACAGCGTAAAATATTGTGACTTATTGTTGAAAAATTTCCCATCCGCCATGGCACTGCTGCCTTCCATCGCAGCAGGGAACTTATCGATTCAAAAGATTCGAAAGCAGGGCTCCTGCCATTTCATAATCATCGATGGTCACGCACCAGGGACTGTCCTTTCCCTTCTCATACACACAGAGAGGGCCCTGGCCCGTTTCCACACGGTCCACATCAGAAAGCTCAGTCTCCATCCTCTCCTTCCGGCTTCTAAAGCCTATTCGCTCTGAAGTCAGCCAGAAAGCTCCCTTATCTCCTTCCTCAAAGAGACTCTTATCCTCCTTATTTTCCCACTGGCCCACCTTGAAAGGATGGCCCCGGGAAATCAGGACAGCACCGGTGACAGGCTTCTTCGGCTTCATGAGCCGGCCGGCAGCAGTAAAATGCAGTTCCTCCCCTTCCCGGTACTTCACATTGGCATATTCCCTGCTCACCGTGGGCATAAGCCCCTCCTCCTGGATTTTATAGAGGGCATTGCACCTTTTGGCAATAGTGGTGTACTTGTACTTCGCCTCTTCCTTCATCATGTAGCAGAGCTTCAGCAGATCGGAAAACATGCCGTATTCGTCATCATCCATGTAGCCATCATGGTAAAGCTTCTCAAAAGCCTTGTCACAGGCCAGCGCCTGGGCCCGGGCCAGCTGTTTGTTGCCCAGGTCCTTTTCCTTCGCATAGGCGATGAAACTTTCCAGCCGGTCTGCGTCCAGCTCATCATTGACTGCCGCCTCCGCCATACGGCTGGCATACTCTTCTATATACTGATCTTTTCCTCCGCCGAACAGATTAAAAAACAAGGATACCACCTCCAAAGCCGGTATGAATTACAAAGAAATGGACGCCGCCGACTGGGCAATCACCTGGTCCGCATAGGTCTTTTCTTTTACATTATAAATATAGTCAAAGGAAATATATTTCCCATCTTTCACAAAAATATAGCTTGTATTATGATCTCCCTGGTCATCAAAGTCCAGCTTCAATCCGGGGAGCCCGTGAAAAGAATCAAAGAGGAACGTCACATTCTTCACATATTTCCCGGAACTTTCGCTGGCCAGCTTCGCCCGGAAATGGGATTCAATGTCCGCCTTTTCCTTATCACTCAAAGAAGCAAGGCTTGACGGAAGGAAACTGAACTCCCGGTTTTCCGAAATCGGAAGCGCTGCCACTCCCGTCATAAGGAGGTGGTTTCCCGCCACCAGCACATGGTCCGGCGCCACCGGCGGGTCATAGTCCACCTGCATAGACGCTGGGATATCATAGGTATAGGCCGTGCCCTTCACGCTCACCTTCTGCATAGGCGTATAAAAAGACAGACTCTTTACCATGTTTTCCACCAACGGCCGGTTCCTCTTCACATCCTCTTCCTTCATGGTGAAGGAAATCATGGCGGTCCCTTCCTGGCGGAGGAACAGATACCGGATTACTGAAAAGCGGCCATCTTCTCCCTGTCCCTTCGTTTCCGCCCGGAGCGCCCTGCCGGCTTTCGTTTCCACAGACTTCATGGACACCGGCTTTTCTCCGGATTTTTTAATATTTTCCTGAAGGAACTTTTGCGCTTCCCTCGCCTGCTCCTTCATCTTTCCCTCACTGTAAGGCTGGCCATAGGCCCTGGACAAAATGGAAAGTGAGATTCCTTCATCCGGAAGAAACGCCTGATACACTGCCGGCGAAGACTTCTCATTTTCCACCCGGTTCCCCGGAATCACCATGGTGAGCCCGCTGACTTTATTATCATAGGTATAGGCTGCCTCCGAAACCGGCGCTGCCTCTCCTGCCACAGGTTCTCTGGCCCAGGTCCCCTGAAAGGACAGTGCCGCCGCCAGAACCATGGCAGAAATCACTGCTGCTTTTTTCATAATCCTATTTCCTTCCTCCTGCAGGGAAAACCACGATTTCATAAGCCCCAATCACGGGCAGTAAGACAGCAGTCCCTGCAGAACCCATGACCGGCAAAAAAATCTTCCAAAAGCAGATTCTATACAGGAATCTGTGCTTTCCCGAATGATGTGATGATATAATTATTATATACCATAGAAGGAAATTCCAGATAAGGAAATCCGTTTTCAAAAGGAGGTCTTTTCCATGCAGTTCAAGAAAATCCTTGTTCCCGTAGATGGCTCCGGCACCGCAGACAATGCCCTCCGCTACGGCGTAGAAATGGCAAAAACCTACGGGGCCCAGCTTTTCGTCACCGTAGTGGCAGACGAAGCCGCCTACCCATTAATGCAGGTCAACCTTGACAGAAACGGCTTCGCCTCGGTCCGGGAAAAAGCAGAAGCAGTCATGGAAAGAATCAAAAAACAGATTCCCCAGGGCCTTCCCTTCACCCCCATCATCCGCACCGGCGTCCCCGGCAGCGTCATCACCTCCCTGGTGGACGAAGAAAATATCGACCTCATTATTATGGGAAACAGCGGCAAAGGCTCCCTCTCCTCCTTCATCATGGGCAGCGTCAGCCAGTACGTGATCCATCATGTGAAAGTACCGGTGCTGATTATTAAGTAACTGCATCCTGAAGGCGAGGAACTGTCCAAAGATCCAGGGCATGGCAGTAACAGCTGCCCCCCAGTCCCCAGTCCCCAGTCTCCATTCTCCATTCTCCAGTCCCCAGTCCCAATCCCCCATCAATCAAAAAAATCCCGCTGCCAGCGAGATTTTTTTATTTCCCATATTTCTTTACAAACTCATCCATCGGTATAGGCCGGCTGTAGTAGAAGCCCTGGAAGTAATGACAGCCCATGGCGCGAAGGGCTTCTGCCATTTCCTTTGTCTCCACCCCTTCGGCGGTCACGGCAAATCCCAGATCCCTGAGACTTTTGATCAGATTGGGCAGGTAAGGATCCGGATGTCTGAAATGGGCGCGGACAAGGCTCATGTCGATTTTAATGCCGGAAAGGGATATTTTCTTCACACTGCTGGAATTGGCATATCCCGTGCCGAAGTCGTCCAATACTATGTCATAGCCCCGGTGATGCAGATGCTCCAGCTGCCTGAATCCGCCGGGTCCCAGGACTCCCTGCTCCGTGATTTCCAAATGAATGGATGAGAGGGAAACGCCATAGGCCCTTCGTATTTCATCCAGCTTCTTCGGAAGGTCCCGAGCCAGACACTGTACCGGCGACACATTGACATTAATCCACTTCATGCCGCACCGTGTAAGACCGCCTTTCCTGATGAAGGCGCAGACCTTCCCGAATACCTGCAGTCCCAGCACCGATACGGCGCCGCTAGATTCCGCCGCCGGAATGAATTCATCCGGCGGAATAATCCGGCCGTCAGCCTCCGTGAGCCGCACCAGTGCTTCCGCCCCTTCCACCTTCTCCGTTTCCGCATTCACAATAGGCTGCAAGTACACTTCCAGACTATCCCTGTCCAAGGCATGCATCATGAGGCGCCGTACATGGACCTGCCTTTTCACCCGGGCTTCATAGGCATCGCCGGCAGTGAAGTCCTCCTGGCCAGGCCTGCCGGCCACATCAAAGGCAAAGGTAATGACCTGCATCAGCTCATCCACATGGCTGAAATGAAGGCCCTCTTCCATGAGACAGCAGCAGATATCAAAGAAAGCGGACCGCTTTCCGCTGATCCAGGGATCCCGGAACCGGCGGTGCAGCCTGCCTGCACTTTCCTCTTCATCCACAGCATGGACTCCCAGAAGGAAGAACCGTCCATTGCCAAGATAAAAAGCATCTTCTTCCGGAAATTCCTTTTCCAGATAAAGGCCGATATTTTCCAGGAAACTGTCAATAAAAGCACTGCCATAGAGGATACGCCCTTCCTCATAATCCTTGATAATGAAGCCGAAACCATGGATGCCGCAGCTCTGCAGCCGGTCTTCCGCCACCAGACGGAAAGCTGCTTTATTCAGAAGCCGCGTCTGGTGTTC
>ENA-OPSJ01002184-OPSJ01002184.1-human-gut-metagenome-genome-assembly--contig:-NODE-2184-length-13047-cov-2.284560_pt1 | contig 13047 bp, 17 predicted proteins | sample MGYA00241801_ERZ501893 | MGnify/ENA primary metagenome ERZ501893 (study PRJEB25962, sample SAMEA2042219) | human gut metagenome | biome: human gut; feature: human-associated habitat; material: faeces...
TTATGCTATTAATTACTTTTGTAACTTTTGATATATTTCCAGTTTCATTTAAAAATTTGGAATTATCGCAAGCATTTAGATATTCTTTTTTGGCTTTGTAAGGACTGTTCTTTTTTGGTTCAATAAAAGCATAATTGATAAATCTGCTTTCATTCATATATACCAAATTATTCATACCAGTCAGAGATTGTTTTCTGAATACTACCGTTTGCATTGGGATATATCTATGCATACCTTATTCCTCCCATTTAGTTCAATAATTATAATATTGTTTACCCTAGTACATTTATAGGCTATGATCCGAAACAATTTATTAATTGAATATTAAAAGGAGGAATTAGAATCATGATTCGTACTAATCCTTTAAAAAATATGGGTTATATAATCATTGAAACGTGTCTTACGAACAAGGAATTTCCCGTAAAAATAGACGTAGATAGAAATGGTACTAATAAGGTTACTGCAGAAGGTACTTTGCAGGAAGCTAATATGAGAAATAGAAACTTAAGATGGTATAGTGATAACGAATTATTCCCTCAGATTACTTGTTCAAGAACACAAGAATTAGTTAAGACTGGTAATATGAGAGCAGAAAATGGCCATCCTATGGATAGTAGTTTACAAAGACAGCAAACTATTGATCCGAATAATACAGTTGCTATATTTACAGCTTTATGGACAGAAGATAATTTTGTTAAAGGTAGATATAGAGGAACTAATAATGCTAAAGGAGCAGAATTTAATCAAGATTTGCTTGATGGATTTCTTCCATCTTGGTCTTTACGTGCTTTAGGTAGAGTAGAGCAGACTGCTAGAGGAGGAGAGGTAAAGGGTCTTAAATTAATTACTTACGATAGAGTAATTTATCCATCCCATGATAAAGCATATACAGAAAAGATTGTATCTGAAGGAGCTTGTATCCAAGAATCTGGAATATGTGATAACGGAAATAGATTATATCTTACAGAAAATGATTCTGGTTTACTTATTCCTATTATTACTCCAGGAGTAATAGATTTCGTCAAACAAGAATCCGCTAATCTTAAAATGTTTACAGAATCATTAGAATTTGAGTATAATGATATATCTCTTACAGAAAATGCTAATCAAGTAAGACTGGTAAATAAAACTACCGGAGATATAGCAATGGTTAATATAGAAGATCATGTAAGAGACGAAATAATAGATTTCTGTACTAAAAAATATTTATAAAAGGAGCCTTTTATGACAATAGGAGATTTATTAGAAAGTAATTGTGACGAATCTTTAAATGAAGTCGATGGCACTTTAGTTGCATCAGGAATATTTCTGTCTTTTCTTGCAGCTCTTCAGATATATCCATCTGCAAAGAAAAAGATAAATGAAAATAGATCAATGTATTGGGTGAGCGACAGGCCTGTAAAGAAAATACCAGATAGGATGCAAGAAGACCCAAAAATAGCTATAGCTAGAGAAGCTTATATTTCCGGGCTTAAAAAAGCTGAAAATGGTACACTGTATTATAGTGACGATACGGAAAAAATATTAAAAAAGAAATGTATATTAAATAAAGGATACACTGCTAAACCAGATAAAGTATCACAAGTTTTTCAAGGAACTCTTGAAGAAATGTGCAAGAAGTACAATATAAAATTGGAAAAAATAGATAAATCTAAATTTGGAGATAGAAAGAAAGTAAAATCTTTGGCTATCAAATTAATAAAAGAGAAATTAAAATCAAACGGATTTGATTATATCAGCAAAGCATCAATTGGAAAAGAAGATGATTCTGATTTTATCGATGGAGTAGAAAATCGTTTATCATTATTTTATATAAGCTTATATGATATAACTCCTAATGCTAGATCAGAATTTGGAGAAGATGAAACTAATAAAAAATTAGAACCAATTTTCAAAACAGTAAAAGATATAAATAGTAAAAACCTTTTACCAAAAGGATATAGCTTAGATACTGATGGAGATTGGGACGATTATATAATAGATTTGGTGTATAATGATACACAGAAAGAAAGCGTTAGTATGAATAATATAGGTGATTTATTAGATAGCAACAATTATATTTATTCTATAAAAGAAGAGGTTAACGAACCTGAAACTTTTACAGTCGGAGACATGCTTGACGAAGATGTAAGTTATGATTGTACAGAAGAATCTTTGCAAGAATTGTTCAAATATAAGAATGTAAAAGTTGAACCAGAAGTTTCTAGAGAAGAGGCTTATAATATAACCCAAGGTGTTTTCGATAAAGCTTTAAATGGTAAATATAAAGAATATGATTACGCTGTATTAAAATCTGGAGCTAGCAAAAATGAATTCTTAAAGCAAACAAGCGATAGTATGATATTATACACTTTCAATATAAGTGAAGACTATCAAAAAACTGTAGGAATTGGTAGTGATGGAAATTTAACTACATCTACAACAACGGTTAAATCTGATGAATTTAGAAAATGCGAAGCTATTATAAGGAAAATAATACAAGAAGCTAATGAAGCATTATCTGAACTTGGAGGATTTGTTAAAAAGGGAAAAATATTTAATAGAAAAGGAATATCTGTCCCGTATTTCAGAGTTTATATGTCTTATGGAGGATATATATTCCTTGAAATAAACAAAGAGAAAAAGAAAATAAACAAAAAGACTGGAGAGTATGTATCTGAATCTTTTATCGAAGAATAGGAAATAAGGGGTGGAGCTTTATGGATGGATATTCTAATAATATGACCCTTTTATTAGAAAAAATAGAATGGAGATTAGGAACTCAACAATTGAACCTTCCTGACTATTTAGGAAAGGATAAATGGGCTGATATTATAATAAATGATACACTTGTCACTTTCTCTAGATATTATCCTCATCAAGTACGATATATACTTCATCAAGGAGTAACTCCATATAAGAATGGATGGTATTATTTAGATGAAGATATTATTGGAGACAATAAAATATTAGGTGTAAAAGATATAGACTGGGAAAAGTTTAATGGTAATGGTGTAGCTCAAAATGTTGTAAGTGGATATGGTATGTATGATGTAGCCAATGGTTATTATAATACAGATGATATCCTTATGCTTCAAATGAGAGCAGATTCATTATCATTATATAATAATAGTATATATGTAGACTTTGAACCACCTAATAGAGTTAGATTAATGAGTGCTGGTGGTGGAAATATAAGTACTAGAATTAATGCTTATCCAATATATATATTCGTAGAGCATAATCCTAGCTTAACTACTATTAGTGCAACTCAAATGGAAACATTTGAAGCACTTGCACAAGCGGATGTAGCAAACTTCTTATATAAGAATCTTAAGTATTTTGATGGTATGGAAACCGTATACGCTAATGTAGATCTTAAACTACAAGATCTTGAAACAGAAGCTGGTAAACGTGAAGAAATATTAAATTATATTAAAGACTCTTATGTAAGTGCTTCTAATAAGAATCAACCGATCATGTTTACTATTTAATTGGTATCATAGAAAAAATAAAAGTAAAGTCAGTAGGGAATCTCCCTACTGACTTCTTTTTTAATATTTATCGCTCCTTATTTCTATTTATATCATATTTCGGATATTCCCTAAATGGTTTAATTTTTATACCAATACCAAATTCTTCGCTACTACTGTTTGGATTGTTTCGCTCCATTATTCTAGCTTCGAGTAAATCGCTCATAATTTTAAGCATAAATCGTTTACGAGGTTTGATAGAATATGCATCGAATTCTTCTTTTTTGTTCATAGAATATTCTCCCTATATAACCATTTCAAGTGCTTTTCTTCTTAATGAAGAAAAGTTTATACACATTGCTTTTAGCTCATTTGTATAAATCGGAGTCATATACGAGATCTTTCTAAATTCAATATAACTATCGTAAGCTTTATTGAATCTAATGGTTATATTGTCAATTTGCTCTTTTGTGATTCTTCTTGAATCGAATCTTTTCTGTAATTCTATATAAATTCTGTCTAGTTCTTTTGTATCCATAATCATTTTCTCCTTAGTATTAAATATAATCGTTAAAAATTTCTTTTAAAGAATAGCAATTAGAAATCACTCTTTTTTCGGCTTTATCAATAATCTCTGCATGTTTCTTTTTAAACATTTCGCTTATAGGCATAAATCTTCTACTCTCCATCAACGTATGTATCATCAGCAGAATATCGTTTCTTTCTTTATCAGTTTTTACGCTTTTCATCTTTTTAACCATATGATCAATAAGATAATCTGTAAATTCTTCTGAATAAAGATAGCCATATCTGACCATTACGTTAATATGAGTGCAATGATTAAACCACAAAATACGCACCTGATCTTCTGATGTATATCTAGCATTATGAAAATCAGGAAGAAGTTTTAATATACTTTTATCTATATTAAACTTATTCATCATACCCATGATGAACCTTCTAAGTTTATTAGATAATTCAGAATACAATTGTTCCTGTATTTCCTCAGAGTAATCAGACATAAGATCGTCATATGACAGAAGATCAAAAGTTCTGTAAAACATTAAAAGAATTTCATTTATAGAGAAATTCTTTAATAAGTCTTCGATAAGAATAAGACCACTAATAAAAGTAGTATCTTTTTCTTCACCAGTGATGGAATAGATATCTTCATCTATTCCCCACTTCTTTAAAATAGTTTCGATTACTTTATTAGTACAGGTTGAGTTCCAACCTGTACTTCCTAAACCATTCATATATCTATAGTTTTCATTAATGAATGGGCCAGCCACTTCTTTCATAAGTTTCAAAACTCTTTCATAATTTTTCTGTATATCATCCGCTGTAACTTGCGGGTTTTCTACCATTTCTCTTACTTCTGCCATCGTTTATTCCTCCTCATCTTCTGCTTCTTTATTGAATATATTCCAAGAGATAATATCTTTTGCAATTAAAAGATATTTGATATGAATTGGTTTATCCCACAAATGGATATTGTCAACCATTTCTTCTCTCCAATCATCACCCGGAACTTTATTGTGTATCCTAATTGCGATTTCTCTCGCAAATATTTCTTTTTCAGGTAATTTTGTTTCTCCTGATAAACTCTGCAAGATAGGTAATACTATATCGGATTCTTTTAGTACTCTTCTTGGGATAATATCATTCCAAGTATTTATAAAAAGCAAATAAAGATTATTATTTGCTATATTACAGTGAGTGGAATCATTCTTTCCACCAATGTAATTGGTATAGAAATTAGTATAAATATCTGTAGAAGTTTTGCCTCTCTGATATTCATCAAAAATTAATTTCAAAATGTATCCAGATACTGGTTTGTGTAAACCAATGATGTCATCTATCATCGCCTTAATGAAAAGTTTATAATCTGGATCGTAAGGTTCTGGCATAAATTCTTGATCAGATCTTCTTTCAAGTTCCGGTAAATATGGTTTCTCTCCATATTTACCAAAATTATATCGGTCTCTTTTTAAACCTCCATTTCTATTTATGGAGTTTACGATCGGACCATATCCGTTTCTTTTTGATCCATCCATCCCTCTAAATGAATCTTCAAATCCTAATTTTGTTCCCATAATGTTCTCCTTTCTCGCTATGGAATGATGGCGCCATAGCACTTACATAAGATTTTAATAGTTTATAAGTTCAGAATCATTCTGAATCTTATTCATTGTAATAATATATCATTCAGAGCAATTAGTTTTACATTCTGAGGTATTCAGAACCTAAATAAATATAAGTGAAACAAATAAGTAATTTAAAGGAGGTTTCGTATTATGGAGACATTCATAAGAATAGATAGAGCTAATAAAGGAATGATTACATTCATTCATTCTTGTCCATTCGACCCTGTAAATGGATTAAATAAATCAAGAGCAGAATTATTAAAGGAAGGATTTCTTATTGAAGATTTTCCTGAGCCTAAATTAGTAGAAGGAAAAAGAGCTATTGCTTATTATGATATATATACCAAGCAAGTATCGTATGAATATGTATTAATTCCTGATTCTGCTGACGATAAGATATCTTATATGGAGAATGCATTAAATGAATTTTTATTAAAATATCAAAAAAATAAAGAAGATACTAATAAACAAGTTACAGAAGTACAAACCGCATTATGTGATGTATATGAATTATTAACTTCTTTAATAGATTGATAGGAGGTAACTTAGAAAATGGCAGAGTATTTGGCTAAACAGATTATATCTGGTAAAATGGAATATTCTACTGTAGTAGAAGCTTATCCAGAATACAAAAAAGAAATTGACGAATTTATAAAAAAATATTCATGATATTGAATTTGAAGAGATACCCATTTCTGGGTATCTCTTCTTTTTTGTATTACATGTCGATAACGTCATTGTCATCGACATCATCAATCATATCACAAGATGCATTCTTGTTTTTATAGATTGCGTATGCGAGCGCTCCGCCCGCTGCCGTAAGAATAACACCTGCTGGAATAATAAATTTAAGGTTACCTTTGATTTTATCTTTAACGGTTTCCTTAGCTGCAGGCTGATTGTTGTCAGAAGAGGCTTTCTTCTCTTCTTCAACGGCGTCGTTTATAACTGATTCCATTTTCTCAAATCTCTTGTCTGTCTCATCCTGGCGTTTCTTTGTTTCTTTTAAATCGTCTTTCAACGATTCAACATCTTTCTGCATACCATCAATTTTATTATTTATATTATTAATAGCTGCAAGAATCTGTTCCATAGTTACGTTTTCTGTTCCGTTTGTGTTCTGTGCTGACATATTAAATACCTCTTTCTGCCCTTCTTCAGGGACTTTTTAATTTAGATTTGTTTACCCTGGCGTGTCCAGGTACATCTTTAGTTATCAATAAGTAGATCTATTCTTTATATTCTTTCTACTATTTCACTATAATATTATATAATTGAAATTTCCGTATTTTACAAATACGGAAACAATCACGTAATTATGTATGGAGGATGCTATTATGGACTATACGGAATATGAGCATCAAAAAAGAATACCTAGATCTAAACAGGTTAATATTGAAAAATTTATACGATACGGAGGATATTATGACGTAAATAATAATTGGAATAGTATTGTAACAGTAGAAGGATATCCAGATAAAATATTTCGTGGAAGAGTAGAAGTATTTCTATTTAAAGATAATAAGATATATATGGATATCAATGAGCAAAGATATAGAATACCAGGCGGATCTTTTGATATAAGAAGATCTCATACAGACCAGGTTTATAACGAAATTAAAGAAGAGGCTAAAATAATATCGAAAAATATATACTATACTGGACTTAGTTATGTAACTATATTTAGTAGATATACTAAACCATCAAACAAAAGAATGTCATGGCATGGAACTTATAATGAAGTATATTTAGCAGAATATGATCATCTATATAGAGGACGTGTAAATGAAACTGTATATGATTATAATATGCATCATCAAGGTAAATTTTATGTATTAGATGACGTTCTACATATATTAAAACCTGAGCATTTAACTGCTTTAAAAATGTCAAAAATAATATAAAGTATATATTATATATACGAATAAATAAAAGGAGGAATTTTGCAATGAACTTATTTCCAGGACATATCGTATATGACTCAGAAAACACATACGAGATATTGTCATTCAAGAACAGAGAAAATGCGAATGTAAGAAACTTAGAAACAGGAGAAAAGAAAACAATTCTTGTGAAAGATATTGTGGAGAAGTATACTTTATTAAATCCAGTAGGATATATAGGATTTAATATAGTGGATTTAAAAGCTAATTTACAGGATGTAATTGTATCTCTTTTCAAACCAGAAGATTTGGAAGAGACTCCAGCTATTCCGTATGCTATATGTAGACAGTGTATAGTAGACTTTATTTATCAACAAATTGATCCTAAATCTGAAATGCTTGGTATAAGTGTAAGTAAAGATACTTGTCCAGCTAACGTAGATTTTAGTTACATGCTTAGTTGTGATAAAGTCCATAGTGGAACTATGATAGCAGTTTATCTTGACTATAGTTTAGATAAAATATTATCATTCATTAAAACAAAAGATTTTGATAATACATTATATGCTACAATGATGGATTATGCTAAACATCAATCAGATAAATTTGGTAATTTCATGTATAATAATATTACCAATCAAGATTGTTATAATGGATATTGTAAATCTCTGAAAATATTATTAGAAACTAATAACTTCATGCACGACTTTTATAGAGCTTTTAATATCTATAATCTTGACTTCGATTTTACAGATAGGGATAATACAGCTCTAACTAATGAAGAAGCTGAAGTTGTATCTACTTTGCTTTGTAAAAATATTAATTCATCTGTTATAGTAAAATATGGTTATGATATAGATTTGACAAATCTATCAAATAGCGTTATATTAGTAGCAGACAAGAATGCTAAGTTATATGCTATAGCATACACAGAAGATAGAACTAAACCATATGTAGTTAATATCGAAAGTCTTGGCGAAGAAAATGTAGTAAAGATGAATAATATTATGACTAAAGCTGGTAAGCACGATAATAATATCAAACAGGCTTATGATCATATTGTATTTAATAAGTCAAAATACATTTAATTAAATTTATCAATAAATATATATTATATAAGAGATAAACTTGTACCTGATTCATAACAATTAGGTAGAACTAGAGTTTAATCATAAAAATAAAAAGGAGGACTCATACTATGAGCGAACAGAACAACCAGAAACAGGAGAGAGAAAAATTAACTCTCAACATCGAGCAGAAAGAGGATTTTACCGGTACTACTTACACTGATTACAGATCCTCAAACACATTAGCATCAACCATTAACTCAATCTTTAGAAATCTTTTCAAAGATTATAACGGATGCTATATCGAAGTAGGAAACATCAGTCAGCAGGAAGCTCCTATTTCTGTAGTAATGGATTTCAAACCAGGAAGCAATAATAATCCTGATGCTGAATTTGAAGCATTCAGAAAAATTACAGAAGAAGATGGTAAAAGAGGAGCCGGTCCTATCATCGAGAGCATGAAAGCACATAACCAGATAATTGATACAAAAGAATCATTCGTAATTACACAGGATGCTGCAGATCTGTTATATGATTTAATCATTCCAGATATCAGATGTAAAATGAAAGCAGAGCCAAGATCATTCCAGTCTAAAGGAATTTATGTAGAAGATGTAGTTGCTACACCTACTGGAGGATTTGGTAGAGCAGTAAACGTTATTCACGAATATGTAAGATGTATTGACATCAACGTATTAATGAAAGCACTTCTTCCAGAGAAGAATGAAAAGGGTAATAAAGTAGTTTATGAGATTAAACCTGTAAACTATATCCCATCATTCGGAAACTTTGGAGGATCAAACTATCTGTTATCTATTACACAGTATGATCTTACAGCTATGGCTAACGTATTAAGAGAATGCGGTATTGGTGTACAAGATCCTACAGTACGTAACAGATTCATCACTGTATAAACAAACTATCAAGTTGGATAGGTGGAGAAATTCCACCTATCCAATTATTTTTTAATATAAAGGAGATAATAAAATGAATAAAGAATTTAGCTATAATGTAGATAAAGATTTTAATTTTCTTATAGACGAAAAAGGTAACTCTTTTATATCTTTAAGAAAGATTCAATGGAATAATAAAGGAGATTATAGATTAGATTTAAGAAAATATATATCTACAGAAAATGGTGAGCAAATGGGTAAAGGAGTATCATTCCTTACCGAAGAAGGACCTGGAGAATTAGCTAAAGTATTAATAGAAAATGGATATGGTGATGCTGAAGAATTAGCTACAGCGATATCAGAAAAAAGAGAAGACATTCTTAAAAGATTAGCAAAGAAATTATCTGATGGAACTATTGAAATTCCAGATGACGATTCAGAAGATGAAACGGATGAAAAGTTATACAATCCAGAGGAGATGTTTGAGTAATGAATAATAATTCTTATATGCTAGAACCTGAGAAATATTTGTGTTATAAGTCTATGGTTAAATATGAACGTTTATCTAATTTGATAAATGATTATTATAAAAATTCAGATTCTAATCAAATAGAATTATATATAGACGTATCTAGTTTTATTGATCAGCTCATTAAGAAAGCTGATCAAATGCAGAATAAAATAAATACTGGTGATAATTTATTCATTTCTGCATGGATACTCAATATGTGTGCACACTATAGAAGGTTCTTTAGAACTAGATATAGTGTAGAAACTACAATATTCTTAATTTGTAGAAATATCGGAAACAATGGAAGTGAATTTAGAAGACTAATAAACTGTGTTGAATATGATAGAGGTATGGCTAACGAAGCCTGGACAACTATATTTAATTATAATATGGATATAATTAAAGATGTTGTATTATATGTACCGAATATGGAAATAGTACGAACTAATTACGATTTCAATTCTAAAGCATCATATATAATGAATATGAGACAAAATAATATACCAGCAATGATTATATCTGATGATATGATGAATCTTCAATTATGTGCAACTACACCTAAAGATGTATGTGTGCTAATACCATCTAAAAGTGGTGGTGAAGATAATTCTGCGTTATTAGGTCAGAAAGATGCTGTATCTTATTATATATCCAAGAAAAGAATATCAAGTGCAGCTTTATTTGAATCTGATCCGTATTTTTATATACCATTAATGGGTGCTATGTCGGGATGTAAGAATAGAGGATTTAAATCTATATATTCTATATCTCAGACTGTATCGGCTATTAACAAATTATTTTCTGATGGATTAATTTCACCAGGAAATCCTACTAGTATTGATAGAGTTATAATGCTGATATCATCTATGTATCCAAAAAGAGCGATTAATAATAAACAGATTGTGGATAGATTTAATTGCTTAAGTGCAGCTATACAATCTATGTTTTTCTTCAATAATATAATTGGAGATCAAATGGATATTGATCAATATGGTAAAATGATAAATCTATATAATCCAGCAGCCGTTAAGGAGATAGTAAGTAAAGTATTTGTAAATCATGAGATAGATCTTAATAATTTATAAAGTTTAATTATAAGGGAATATGGAGATAAAAATCCATATTCCCTACATTTTATTAATATGACATTTATTTTTTATTAAGGAGATAAGTTATGATAGATAATGAATTAATAATGTCTTTTGATATTAATTATATAAATGAATCCAAGATAATTGATGGATTCTGGAATATCGTGGATAAACTTGCAGAAAAAATTATAAATCTTTTGCGAAAACTTAGATTGCAAATTAGAGAATTTAGGAAAGAATCTAGCCTTAAAAGATTAAATAATAAATTGAAAAAAATAGATTTGGAAAAAATAAAGGCAGACTTTGATTATTATATACCGAATAAACTATCTATACAATTATATTTAAATTCTATATACACAGAATCTTATAATGGTATTGTAATGAAATCCATTATGATGGCTAATCAAGGGAAAACCAAAGAAATGTATATAGAATTATTCGGTAAGTATCCTTGCGATACTTATTCTGATAATAATAATTATTTGCTTGGTATAAGCAATTATTTGTCTAGAGTTTTCAAACGTGAATGCAAAGATAAAGAGGATTTAAATAAATGCTTATCATATATTATGGATGATAGAAGTACTATACGTTTTTTGAAAACAAGCCAAATTAAAGCAGAATTGAAATCTTCTAATGGCGATTTATATTCCACTCAATTAGGCAAAGATTTAAAACTTATATCTGATATAAAAGAATGGGCAATAGAATATTTTACTAATGTCACGAATAAGATAATGGTAGATGTGAATAAAATGAAAAGTATGATAAATAAAAACTGCAATAATTATGATAGCGAAACCAAAATAGCTCTGGTTAGATTATTGCAGCATTATACAAGATTAATAAGAGATTCTAATATATACGGCGCTATAAAGTCTATAGACGATATGGAAAATCGTATATTAAATAAATTTAAAACTGATGATGGGAGGAGTGATAACTAATGGCTAGTGTTGCTAAAGATAATAAAGATGCTATCATTGCAGCATATAATTATACTGTGAAAGCTTCTCTTATAACAAATGATGATGTAGAAGATCTTATAACAGAAACTATATCTGATGTATTATTGAATTTTGAATATGGAACTAAGCATATGCCTACCATTTATATAGGTATAAAAGTAAATACTAAGTTATATAATAAATTAGTAAAAAATAAAAATGATGCTACTATTAAATTATCTATATATAAATACAATAAGAACTCTACTACACAATTACAGAAACCTTATATAGAAGATAACTTTGTTTATGAAATGAATAAAGATACTTCTTATAATACTACTTTAGTAAATGAAACTTTTAAAGGTTCTGATTCTACAGGTCAAGCTTATAAAAAGGGATATATAGCTTTAATAAAGATACAGTCATTAAATGACAATAAGAAGCAAATAATCAATGGTATAGTGCGAAATATTAATTTATCTTCTCTTATATATACTTATACAAAGCACATGAATATGGTTATAGAACCTATATCAAATAATGTAAATATAAGTCAATTAGTTTTACCACCTATGGATAGTATAACTAAATTTCTAGAATATCTAGACCTTAATTATGCTATATATAATTCTGGATATAGATATTTTAGAGACTTTGATAAAACTTATCTATTATCATGTGATGGAAATCCTGTTAGTGATGGAACTAATTCTATTAATACTATTATTATTAAAATAGCAGATAATGTAGATGCAGAAGGAAATGTAAACTCTACACAAATTAATATAGAAGATAATTCTTACGTTATAACAATAGATTCTAGTAGAGTCACTATAGATACTAATACTACTAAAGAAAAAAGCTATAACAAAATTGTCGGTGTCACAACAGACGGAAAAGTATCTCAATACGATATAAATATTCCGAAAAACAAATATTCTACAGAAAAAGTTTTTGCATTGCCAAGTTCGAAGGTTTCCTCGAAAACCGTATCTACCGGCGGCTCTGAAAAAACAGTGACCAGTGCCTTCTTGTAGGTCTCCTCTGAAA
>ENA-OPSJ01002195-OPSJ01002195.1-human-gut-metagenome-genome-assembly--contig:-NODE-2195-length-13009-cov-1.463872_pt1 | contig 13009 bp, 8 predicted proteins | sample MGYA00241801_ERZ501893 | MGnify/ENA primary metagenome ERZ501893 (study PRJEB25962, sample SAMEA2042219) | human gut metagenome | biome: human gut; feature: human-associated habitat; material: faeces...
ATACTCCTTCTAATAGTGAAGATCCTGAGACTATGACTGAGTAAAATGAAGGATTGGAGAATGATGGAATAGTACCAAGATTCTGAAAGTAGCCACCCTTCATCGCGTAAGCGACTATTATGGCCCCATCCTTTACGACGGGTTCGGAACAGCCGACCAGAAGCCGCAGTCGCAGGAAGAAGTCTACAAACGTTTCTTTGAGGATTTGGGCACAGCCGTGAATATACTGAAAGATTACAAAGGCGGCATATCCTTTGAAAGCGCCGACTTCATGATGCCGGAAGGCAAACGCACTCCCGCGCAATGGCTGAAATTCGCCAACTCCCTCCGCTTACGTCTGGCCATGCGCGTGTCTAACGCAGCTCCCGAACTGGCCGAGGAACAAGCCAAGGCAGCTTTGGATGCAGCCAACGGCGGCGTACTGGAAACCGCCAACGAAACGGTAGGCGAATACGGCATCCGTAACCCGCTGGGTGGTGTTGCCGGCTGGAGCGAGGTATACATGAACGCAAACCTGGAGTCTTTCTTAAAAGGTTATAACGACCCTCGTCTCAAATCATACTTCAATCCCGCGCAAGACGGCAGAGACAAAGACGGCAACATTATCGGCTATGTCAAAACCGACGGCACCGTTGTCGATTTGCAGGGAGAAGTTATCGGCAAGGCTCTTCCGGACGGAACGATTGTGAACAGTAAAGGCGAAGTTATCGGCAAAGCTGTGGAGGCCGGATTTGTTTATGATGAAAACGGCAAAATAATCGGCCGGGTTCTGCCTGACGGAACCGTGGTGGACATCAATGACCCTAAAAAAATAATCGGCCGGCTGAATGAAAACGGCGAGGTTGTTGATGAAAACGGCAACGTTTACGATTTTGATGGAAATTTAATCGGTAAAGCTAATCCCGACGGTACAATTACGGATCAATATGGCCGGGTCATCGGCAGGGTCGGAGGAACCGCCGGACTGGCTGTTGACAAAGACGGCAGCGTTATCGGATATATCGGCGAAGACGGAAACGTCTATAAAGAAAACGGCGAACTGTTAGGTTTTTTGGATGATGACGGCAACGTTGTCGGGGTAACCGGAGAAGTCTTGGGAAAAGCGGATATAAGCAAGCGTTTGGCTTATGATAAAGACGGCAAAGTCATTGGTTACATTGATGATGACGGAACAGTTCATGATTTTGACGGCAATTTAGTCGGGTATTTAGGTGAAGACGGGACGATTCATGATGTCAATGGCAATATCATCGGCAAAGCCGGGGATTTGTCCAAAGTTGTAGTCGACGAAAACGGCAAAGTCATAGGCTATGTTGATGATAAAGGACATGTAATAGGAAATGGAGGAAAGGTTATAGGATTTGTTGCCGAAGACGGAACTGTTCATGGCAGCAGCGGAGAGGTAATCGGCCGCCTTGCGCAAAATGGCAGCGGAACATTGAGCGTTGTTAATCGCCGGGCAGTATTGGACGGTAACGGCAATGTTATCGGCTATGTCGATGAAAATGGCAATGCTCGTGATTTTGACGGTAATATCTTGGGAACCGTGCAGGAAGACGGCAGCATTAAAGATTCTTCGGGAAAGATTGTCGGTCGGGTCGGCGACAATATGGAGTTTACTGCTGATGAAAACGGGAAAATCACCGGAAAAGTGGGAGAATATTCAAATTTGGCCGTAGATAATGACGGCAATGTTATCGGTTATGTCGGAAAAGACGGAAAAGTATATGATGCCGACGGGCTGGTAATAGGATTTATTGATGAGAATGGAAACGTCATCACCTCTCGGGGTATTAAAATCGGCGCCGTCATAAAGAAAGACATGATAGCTGTTTCCCCGAACGGATACAGCTTGGGAAGCATCAACAATCGCGGAGAAGTCGTTAATGCCAAAGACGAGGTTATTGGCAAAATACTGCCGAATTCATTAATTCGGGCAACGGAAGGCGACAGCATTATCGGCAAAACGGTTGTCGGCGGTTTGGCTGTAGGCTGGGGATGCAGGCACTACGGATATGTTGACCGCGATGCAAAGGTAAAAAAAGACGGACAGGATACCGGATACCGGATGTTATTTGACCGCAGTATTGTAGATAAAGACGGCAATTATACCGGCGATGTAGCCAAAATAGGCTGGGTTCGGGATGATAAATGCAATATCATCGGCAAAGCCGGTTCTGACGGCTATGTGCGCAGCGAAAACGGGGAGTATGTCGGCTGTGTCAATCCTGACGGAGGGGTATTGAACCCTGACGGAAAAGTCATTGGAAAAGTTTTTGAAATGTCCTATGCCCTGTATTACAGCGGCGAGATGATGGGACTGTTGACCCCGGACGGAAGCATTAAATCAGGCAGAGGAACGGTTGGGTGCGCAAATCTTCAGGGAGAGGTTCTGAACAAGGACGGTTTTGTTGTCGGACAGGTGATGGACAAGTCTCAGGCGTATGATTTAAATGGAAAATTTATAAATAATTTATCAACATTCGGCTACGACAGCACGGAAGTCATTCCCAATACTAAAATTCTTTTGAACCGCCTTATTGTTAATCCGAAAAAAGAAATAAAGGGAATAGTGCTGCCTGAGAAAAATATAGTTGTCGATTCTAACGGTAAAGTTATCGGGCATCTGTTTGCCGATGGCTATGTTTACAATCAAAAAGGTATTGCCGTAGACAGATTCGTATATGACGGAAGTTCCTTTTATGCAAACCGGCCCGGACGGCTTTTACCGCAAGGGAATGTGGTGGATTTTAACGGTGATTATATTGGCTTTGTCAATGGTGATGGTACGGTTATAGATGTTTTGGGAACGGTTTTGGGACGAATTGATGCCAAAGGTCGGATGTTTAACGAAAAAGGAGAATATAAAGGCGGTGTCGTACAAACCGGAGTCGGAATTGGGTATGACGGTTCGTATCTTGGGTACGTCAGCAAAAGCGGCAAAGTGATTGACGTAGATGGCAATATGAGCGGGCTTGTCAGCTCAGACGGACATGTGCTTGATAAAAATAAACAGATTATCGGCGAAGTCATCGGCGAAGATATTGTCATAGATGTTCAGGGCAATGTAAAAGGGTATCTGAACGCGTTCGGAGACATCATTGACGTTGAAGACAAAATTGCGGCGACAGTCCTCCCCGGCGGTACGTCAAACAAAAACTACAGTGTTCTGAAACATGGGGTCGTTTTGGATTATTCGGGGCGCATAATCGGGCAGGTCGTAGCGGATGGATCGGTAGTTTCGGCTGACAATCGCCGCATCGGAAAAATACTGAGCTCAGGGCAGGCTGTTAATGACAGGGGGATTCTCTTAGGAGAAATCGTTGAAGGGGATATTGTAATAAATGAACAGGACAAAGTGGTCGGTTTTGTTAATGCCGAGGGAAAAGTACTGGACGAGGAGCAGGCTGTTATCGGAAAAATGATTTCTTCAAATTTAGTTGTAGATAACAATGGAAAAATTATGGGACATCCGTATAAAATAGGTGCTAATATATTAGGGAACGGAGGAAAATATTTTGGTCGCCTTGCCCCGAACGGCAATGTGCTGAGTATAACAAACGGAAGGATTGGATATTTGAAGAGCAACGGCTCATATATAAATATCAGAAATCAGGTTTCCGGATATGTATTGGATGAAGTCGCTCAAAACCGGAGGAACTGATTTGCGCATTAAGATATTTGGATTAGGCAGGATTATATTGTCTGCGGCGTTGTTCTGGAATATTAGCCAGAATGCCGTTGCAGCAGATATGAGTGCGCTTAATTTTAACGGAGATCTTATCGGTAAAGTCATTCCGGACGGTTCTGTTATTAACTTCAATAATGAGCTCGTCGGCCATATTACGGCTGACGGCTTTGTGTTAAATGAGGATAATAGCCTGGCCGGCGGCATTGTTCCGCAGGGAATAGCCATATCTTATAACAACAGCATCTTGGGAAAAGTCAACAATGACGGTTCAGTAACATCAATTAATGATAACCTTGTCGGAAAGGTTTTGCCCAACGGGCTGGTTGTAAATGATAATTATGATGTACTGGGAGCTGTGGTTTCTCCCGGGCTGGTTTACAACGATGCTGGCAATATTGTCGGAAGAGTTTCCGGTGACGGGCGTTTTTATAATCTTGCGGGAGAAAATTCAGGGTTCGTAACCGCGGCAGGATATGCTTACGGTTATGCTGGGAACGAAAGAAAAATCTTTTTGGCCGGCAGGCTGATTTCTTCCAAGATGATTGTTTCTCCGCAGGGGAAATTTTTGGGAAGTATTGCCCCGGACGGAAAAGTAATTGATTTGAAGAAAAATGTTATCGGTAATATTCACGCCAACGGTTTTGCATACAGCCCGGACAATCAGGTAATAGGCCATGTTGTTGAGGGAGGGTATGCTTTTGCTCTTGACGGAAGTTATATGGGGGTGGTCAGCTACAACGGAGAAGTCATCAACAATGGTACGGTTGTTGCCTTGGCTGTTAGCGGCAATCGCGTTATTAACAAGGAAGGCGGTATTATCGGCTTTACCATAAGTATGTCGGCTACAGCTAATACGCTGGACGGGAAATATCTCGGGCGGATTACGGCAGACGGAAAAATCGTACGGGGACGGAATCAGGTTGGAAAAATCGGCGCATCCGGGCATATTATAGATGACAAAGGGACGGTTATTGGTACCGTGAATGCAACCGGACCGATATTTGATTATTTGGGGCAGCTTCGGGCAAATGCTTCGGTTGGCGGAAAAGTCGTTTCTCTGGAAGGCGTAGACTTGGGGATAATGAAATCCGATGAAGCTTTTGATGGCAACGGCAAACGCATCGGTAAAATCTTGTCTGAGCGGTTAAATTTTAACAACAGCAACGACTTCATCGGTGTCAGTGGCGTTAACTCGGTTTTGGAAGTGGGCGGAAAAACTTATAGAATATCGCCTTATGGCTATGTTTTCGATGAAACGGGAAATGTTAACGGAAGAAATTTCAGCTTTGGCGACATTTACTCTCCAGAAGGAACGGCTCTGTCCTACACGTCAGGCAATGGAAAAACTGAAAACGGTTCTCTGAATGAAATTGCTCGATTAACCGGCTCCGGTATATTTCTGGATAAAAACGATAAGCCATTAGGTAAGATAATTGAAGATAAATATATAACGGACTTCTCCGGAGAAAGTCTGGGAACTGTCAATTCGACAAATCTGGTTGTAAACGGGCAGAATAAGGCTTTTGCCAAAGTGTTGCCGGATGGTAGCGTTGTGAGCCTTTCCGGTAGGATTTCCCGGAATTACGGCAGAGCCGGAAGTGCCCCGGTAAGCATCAGCATAAACGGCGACTATCTGGGAACGAATTTAATAAGCGGACAGGTTGTAAACGGAAATGAAACGGTCGGAAAAATAAGCTCTAACGGTTACGTTTTGGATAACATGGGGGCATTGTACGGAACTGCTCTCTCTATGGGAGCAGTAGTTTCGCCTGAGTGCAGATTTTTAGGTGTTGTTTCCGACAGCGGAGATGCAAGAACAAGCAAAGATGCATATTTGGGAATGGTTTTGGCAAATGGTCAGGTTGTCAATGAAACGGAGCAGGTCGTCGGCCATGTCGTCCATCCGCGTACGGTAATTGGCGAAAGCGGGACGCCAGTCGGGGTGTTAAGTCCGTTGGGAACAGCTCTGAACTATAAAAATCAGAATTTGGGATGTCTGGATATCAATGGTAAAGTTCGAAATGCCCAGGAAGAAATTATCGGCCAGGTAATCCCGCATATGTCGGTAATGGGGTTTGATGACAAAATTATCGGATATACGGATTTTTATGGTAATGTGGCAGATAGTTCCGGAATTCAAACCGCTGTTATTGATTTAGACGGCAGTATTAAGGCCAAAGATGGACGCAATATTGGTGTTCCTTTTAAATACACGGTAGCTTTTGACCGGAATAATGTTTATCTTGGACGCGTAAAAGCCGATGGCAGTGTGGTTTCCGATGGAGGAGAAACATTGGGGCAGGTTGGATATAACGGTGAAGTAACCACTAAAAATGGCGGGAATGGCTATGCGTTATATGATTTGTATGTCTATGACAATGATGGAAAAACAATCGGATATATTGCCAAAAACGGACGCGTTTACAGCGTAATGGGAGAAATTGTCGGAACCGTTTATCAGGGCTTTGTGTTGGATAAAAAGCAGAATTTAATCGGTAGAGGCGCAAGGGGCTATGAAATTCTTGATGCGCAGAAACAGGTAATAGGTCATTTAAAGTTAGACGGTTCGGTTGTTAATATCAAAAATGTAGAAATTGGAAAACTACAGCCTGATGGTCGTGTAATGGATGCCGGGGGCAGGGTTATAGCTGTTGCCGAAAAACTTCAGTATTATCAAAAGCCGGTTGAACCGGAAACGGAAAATGGGACTGAGTCTGCGGTTGAAAGTAAAGGGGAAGAAACGGAAAATAAAACATCGGCAGAAGATGCTCGTGAACAAAACAAAACTGATAAAACGGCGGAAAGCGGTGATGCGCAGTCCGGCATATCCACGGAGGAAGAAAATATCCCGGAGCTGACCGAGGAAGAAAAAGAAGCCGCAGATACCAAAATAAATCATAAAGTCATTGGGATAGCCGTAACACCGGGAGGAAGATATATCGGTGATGTATACAGCAATAATAAGGTAATAGATGAAACCGGAACTGTTGTCGGCAATATGGGGGAAAATGGCGAGATTACCGACAAGGAGGGGAATACGGTAGGCTCTCTGCAAGAACAGAAATCGGAAGATACAAAAAATGTTAATACAAGATGGTGGCAGCAGATTGCAAGCGGAGCGACGGTTAATCCCTGGGATTACCGAAACGAAGTAACCAATGTCGGTCCCGGCGGCGGTATAGGGCCCGGCGGTAGATATAATCCGAAACGTGCCGCTATATTGTCCCAGCTGCAGGAAGAACGCCGCAGAACAATGACGGCGGCAAAAGTAATGCCCGGTTATAATGCTGCTTCATACACCGGTTGGCAGGACGATTGGGGGATAAACCGGGCGGTTTCGACTTTGCGGGTTAATATGGATAATATGATAACCGCAGATAAACCGATACCGGCTGTTTTAGCCAGATCTTTGATTTCTTTGGGTGAAGCGCCTGTTACTGCAATTGTGGAAAGGAATGTGTACGGAGATTCGGGGCGTAACGTTATTATTCCGGCCGGAAGCCGGGTAATCGGCGGGCTGCAGACGGTAGATGTCGAAAGCCGTTTTGACAATTCAAGCGGCGGCGTTAAGCTTGAAATATCCTGGAGCAGGATAATCCGTCCTGACGGAATTGCATTTCTTCTGGATGCCGGAAGGACGCAGACCGGGGATGCGCAGGGACGCGGCGGCGGCGCTTTGGGATATGTTGATGAACAGCTGGTTAAAAAATATACGTTGCCAATCGTAGGGACGATGGTCAGCTCGGCAATAACATATATGATGGCGGCTGATGAAGACAGTACCGGAGAGGTGGAAACATCCAAACAGCAGGCAGCAACAGATGCCCGGCAGGAATTTATGGATAAAATGGATCAGATATTGCAGGAAATTATTGACAGTAAGTCGCAAATTCAGCCGGTTACTTATGTTCCAGCCGGAACGAGAATAATCATTTATCCGATGACCGATTTGTGGCTGAGAAGTACGAAGGATATTGAAAAGAACGTCGAAACGGCGCGTCCGGGCGGCGGAGACGGTGGGCTGGTCAACGAAGTATATCCTGACGATGGCGGGACAAGAAGCACGTCTCAGGTAGAAGGAAATAACGCCAATAACAGCCAGAAGGTTATTTTGGGCAATCAGGCGCAGACCAACAATAATAGCGGTGGTGATGGCCTTGTAAACGAAAATCCGCAGAATAATCCGAATGCTCCTCAGCCGAGAAAGAATATCGGGGCAATTCCGCCGCCGGCAGCAGACGGATCGGTCGCGGAAGCTCCTGAAAGTGAAGAAGAAATATCCGGCGATATTGAACTGTTCTAAAGTTTAATACTGTCGGGCAGGCTTCAAAACTTGACGAAAAAGGGCAGACGTGGTACAATAAAACAAAATGGAAAATATTTTTTTGGAGTAAGAAAGTTATGGGAAAGTTGGACGATGAGGTGCTCTGCTCCGTTTTGAGGCCGCTTGCCTATTGGTATGAACAGGAAAATATCGAGGAAGTTGCAATCAACCATCCCGGAGATATTTGGCTTCGCTTACGCGGAAAACGGGCTTTTCCTTGGGTAAACTATAAAGATCCCAAACTTTCAAGAGAATATTTGACCAATCTTCTGCATATTATTGCCAATTTGAATGATCAGGAATTTGATCCTATTAATGGGTCTCCTGTAGTTTACGCCCGAATTCCCGGAGGGCATCGTTTCACCGGCGTGGCTGGAAAAAACATTGAATACGATTTGGACGATTCTGCAACGGGAGGCATAGCCATAACAATACGTCTTCATACGGATGATGTTGCTTTCGGTTTTGGCGATTACGGGCTGGAACAGGGTAAAAGGCTAAAGGAAATAAATCCGTTAAAAACATAAAAGATCCAGATGACGCCTATGAACGTCTTCTTCTTGCATTACGCCGCGGAGACCATATTCTTGTCAGTGGTGGTACTGGTACCGGTAAAACGACGTTGTTGAACAATTTGCTAAAGCTTTTGGATATCCATAAGAGGGTTATTACCGTAGAAGATACGCGGGAACTTAATGTTCCGCAGCCAAACCATGTTCATATCGTCTTGTCACGTACGGAGCAGACCAACAGCATGGATTATTCCAAAGTTATCGACTTGATTGTGCGTTTTACGCCTGATGCCATTATCGGCGGTGAGATTTCAACCAGCAATGCTGCCGCTATCTGGGAACTGATGGGCTCCGGTCATGATAACTGCTTGGCGACAATCCATGCGGAAAGTTCGACTGCCGCCTATGAGGCGTTTGTAAAACGTATAATGCGCACCCAGCCGCATATTGATGTGGAAAAAACCATTGAGGAAATGCGCCGTAAACTCCATGTCGTCCAAATTGTCCGGGATGGCAACATCCGCGGCATAACCGAAATCACCTGAAAACGGATAACGGGAATTTTATCGGAGTTCTTCGCTTAAGGTCGCAAATGCTACAGCAAATCTGCCGTTTCTGCCTTTAGCTCGTCCAAATACAAATTTTTTTCCGAACTTGTTTTCAAAATCGTAACATGGGCAGCTGTATGTTCTCTGACGATTCTATCCGTTGCCGTCAGAACCTTTTCCAGCTCTTTGGTGCTTATCTTGTCAATTTTGGTCAAGACAATCTGATAAGTTACCGCAGCTTTGTCCAGCATCTCCATAATTTCCTCATCGATTTTTTTTATGCCGTGGCGGGAGTCAATCAGCAAAAAAACTCTCCGCAGAGTCGCCCTGCCAACTAAATAGGAATTAATCAGTTTCTGCCAGTTTTTAACAATATCTTTCGGAGCTTTGGCAAAACCATAACCGGGCAAATCGACCAGATAAAGTTTGTCATCAAGATTAAAATAATTGAGTTGTTGTGTCCGGCCCGGCGTCGACGAAGTTTTTGCCAGCTTTTTTTGCCCGAAAAGAGCATTAATCAAACTGGATTTTCCGACATTGGAGCGGCCGGCAAAAGCCACTTCCACCCTGTCGCCGTCCGGTAGCTGATTCAAATTTGCAACACTTAAGACGAAATCACATTTTTTATTAAAAAGTTCTCGTCCGCGTGCTAAACGCTCTTTTTCTTCCTCAGAGATATCTTCAGCCATTACTCTACTCCGTTTTTATGCATAATTGCTTTTTGCTGGATGATAGACAGGATATTACTCAAAGTCCAGTAAATAACCAGACCGGAAGCGAAATGGCCGAGCATAAAGGTAAAGAATACCGGCATCAGGGCAAACATCCTCGCTTGGTCTTTATTAACCGGCGCCGGATTCAGTTTTTGCTGCATCCACATGGTGAAACCCATAAAGATAGGCCATAAACCGATATCAATAAATCCCGGAACATAAATATGAAGAATTTGCGACAGTGTCAGCGGATCAGGGGCAGACAGGTCTTTAATCCAGCCGATAAACGGTGCATGCCGGATTTCAATTGCAATATTCAAAACCTTATACAGTGAGAAAAACACCGGAATTTGAATCAGCAACGGCAGACAGCCTGAAGCCGGATTAATCTTTTCCCGCTTGTAAAGCTCCATTGTTGCCTGCTGGATAAGCATTTGATTGTCGCCGTATTTGCTGCGGATATCGTTGATTTTCGGCTGCAATGCTTTCATCTTTGCCATACTCGTGTAAGATTTGTTGGCAATAGGGAACATGCACAACCTGAGCAAAGCGGCAAAAAGCAAAATAGCCCAACCCATATTGCCGAGAAAGCCGTACAAAAAGTCCAAGATATAAAAGAAAGGCTTTGTCAGGAAATAATACCAGCCGAAATCAACAGCCAGGTCAAACTTGGGAATATGGTTTTCTTTGGTATATTTATCCAGAAGCTTCACCTCTTTGGCTCCAGAAAACAGTCTATAGGAATAAGAGGTCTCTCCGCCGGCAGGAAGGATAACTCTTGACCCAAGAAAATCAGCCTGGTAGTTGTAATCGCCGTTATTTTTAAAAGTTACTTTGGCTTTGCCTTGGTTGCCGAGGATTAAAGCTGAAAACCAATAGCGGTCAGAAAAGCCAAGCCAACCGCCGGAGGTTTCAAAACTCTCGCTGTCATCGCTGTCCAAATCTTTGTACTTTATTTCATGAAGCGTATTGTTAATAACGCCGTTCATGCCTTCATGCACAACGGAGCGCGTTTGAACCATATCTTTTATATTGCGGCTGATAAGGGCATAAGGGAACAATTCGATTTCTTCTTTTGTATTGTTTATAACTGTATCATCAATCGTAAAAAGATAATCTTTATCCATAGAAATTTTTCTGATAAACATAAGCCCTTGCCCGTTCTCCCAGTTCAAAACGACAGGCTTATCAGGCGTAAGGACCGTATCCTGAGTCTTCCAAATGGTATTGGCCGTCGGCAATGCCAGATTCTTGTCCAATGACAGCCAGCCTAAGTCGGCAAAATATTGGTTTGCCGTTTGAACTGGTTTTAACAATTCGACTTTAGGACTGCTTTCCTCCAAAGAAACGTTATATTTTGTCAGATACAAATCGTCAAAACGGGCGCCTTTTAATCGGATGCTTCCGGCAACGGAATTATTTTCAAATTTGATACGGAGATCTTCGGCAACAGCATCTTCAGTTGTTTTAATTGCCGCGGGAGAAATCTTTTCGGCAGCTGGATGTTTGAATTGTTCCGCAGCCTGTTCAATTTCGGATATTTGCCGCTGGACAGCGCTCTTCTTGTCAATGCCGAAAAAATAGTTAACAGAATAAATGGCAATAAAAGACAATAAAATTGCCAGCGACAGAGATCTTAATTCATCTTTCATCTTTAATATGTCTCCTGCAGTATTGTTTCTCTTTAATAATTTCACTCTTTCTAATATAAAAAAGCCGTTTTGTAAAGCATTATAGGGGGTTAATCCGTATCTTTGTTTTGTAGCCGGGGATTTTGCTTTGTTTGTTTTTGAGCCTGAGGAACTGGGTCATAGCCGGAGCCGCCCCATGGATTGCATCGAAGCAGGCGCTTTATGCCTAAAATGGAACCGCGAAATAAGCCATGCTCTTGAATGGCCTGCAACATATATTCCGAGCAGGTTGGCGTATAACGGCAGGCATGAGGCAGCAACGGAGATATCCATTTTTTATAAAATCGCAGTGAAGTTGTAGCGAAAACAAACAGAATATTGCGGCAAATATGGAGAGCTTTTTTCATTGCGCCCCTTAGGCAACGGAGTTATCAGGCTTTACCGGAACAGCATCGTCACAAGGTGTTTCACGGCTTTCAACTTTTTGTGGGGTGAAATTTTTATTAATGCGTTTAATGGCATAAATAACATCATTTTTTAATTCTTTGAAATTGCATTTTGCAGTAGAAATTCGTGCGATAAAAACATAATCGACCCCGGGCGCGGCATAATGCGGCAAAACGTCTCTGGCAATAGCACGCAGCCGTCGTTTGCTTTTATTGCGGATAACGGCGTTGCCAATTCTTTTGGTTGCGGTGTAACCGGTCATAATGTCCGGCATAGCAGATAAACTATGAGCCGCCTGAAGAACCATATTGTGTGTTGCAACATGAAAACTCTGGGCGACCCGTAGAAAATCTTTTCTTTTTTTAAAAGTAAGTATTTTTGTCATCTGCTTATAAACTAAGCTGAAAGTCTTTTACGACCTCTCGCGCGGCGGGCAGCCAAAACTTTGCGGCCGCCGGCAGTTGCCATACGGGTACGAAATCCGTGACGACGGGCTCTTACCAGCTTACTGGGTTGATAGGTACGTTTCATATTAAATCTCCGGTTAGTTATTAATTATTTAAAGGCAGGCTAAACGGCCGCCTCTCGGTTTACGAAACCTCTTATAAAAGCAAATATCTAAGAAGTCAATATTTTTTTGCGCCCAAACCGTTGGCGCAAAAACAAAGAAATGACTTGAAAAATAAAATAGTTGTGTTATAAAACTTATATATTTTGGAGGTTTGCGTTCTTGCCATGATTATAGACAGCAAAAATGAAACACAAAAAAGTATTTTGACCAATAAGTGTTTTTATCAGACGACAGCTCAAATTATGCATGAATTTGAGAAAAAAGGGTATGCTAATTCGGCTGATGAAACCGCTAAGGTTATTGCTGCATATCATGATTTGGTCCAGAAAAAAGCCAAAAATAACTTTAGCAAAGATTATAATGAGGCATTTAAAAAAATTGACGATGCCATTAAGGGGCTGGCTAACAAGGTATTTTACGGATATGAAAATAAAAGCCTTGATTATGCCTACAAGTCATTTGCGAAATTTGATTATATCAATGCTATAATCGGCCGCCAGAGAATTAAAAAGAAACTCTGATTTTTTTTGCTTATCTTATTTCCTCGTTTATCCATATTTTTAGAATAAGGG
>ENA-OPSJ01002198-OPSJ01002198.1-human-gut-metagenome-genome-assembly--contig:-NODE-2198-length-13006-cov-3.460891_pt1 | contig 13006 bp, 12 predicted proteins | sample MGYA00241801_ERZ501893 | MGnify/ENA primary metagenome ERZ501893 (study PRJEB25962, sample SAMEA2042219) | human gut metagenome | biome: human gut; feature: human-associated habitat; material: faeces...
GCTGCGGGCGACCGCGGTCTCGCGCTCCTGATGGAAACCATCTGCTCCACCGGCATTCGCGTCAGCGAGGTGCAGTATATCACCGTCGAAGCGGCGAAAAACGGCAAGACCGAAATTGCTTTGAAAGGTAAAATCCGCACGATCCTACTGCCGTCAAAACTCTGCCGCAAGCTGCTCAAGTATGCCGCGCGACAAAAAACCGCCTCCGGCGCGATCTTTCGCGCCAAAAGCGGCAAGTCCATGTCGAGATATCAAATTTGGTCAAAGATGAAAAAACTGTGCGCCCGCGCGGGTGTCGATGCGGGGAAAGTGTTTCCGCACAACCTGCGCCACCTGTTCGCGACGGCGTTTTACCGCGCGTACAAGGACATCGTCAAGCTGGCGGATGTTCTCGGGCATTCGAGCATCGAAACGACGCGAATCTACCTTGTCACAAGTGCGGCAGAGCATCGGAAACAGCTCGAACAGCTAAAACTTGTATCATAAAAACGGAATCTATATTCTGTTGCGCAAAAATGCCAAAGCGAATACAGTTACCACTATATTCACAACTAAAGCGCATGCAGAGATCGAGCTGTCTGCGCCCGAGAACGCTCAAACGGGTGCAGAGGCACAAGCTTACAGTGCATTTTCCCCTGTAAACTCCATAATTTATATTTGGAATCATAATTTCCCTTGCCTTTGTCGGAAGATTGTGCTATATTTTGCTACGAGTAAAGGAGGCGTTAAGATCGTTTCGCTTCCTTTGCATATACGGAATATAGATTCCGTTCTCAAAATCTCATATTTTGGCAAAACCGCCGAAAGGCGGCGACGCAAAGCCAGATGGGTCTAACGCCTCTCCGAATGGAGAATACGCTATGACAGCCGGTTGCACCCTTACTGATGTATTCGCTTGTCACTGCTCCGTCCGGCTTTGCTGGAACGGAGCTTTTTTCGTGAGGGGGTGGCTGACGATCCGACGAACATTTCGAGCGTTTTGCACCGAACAGGGAAAGACTGCTTTGCTTGCCCAGTGGGATATTGAGCGAAATTTACCACTCACGCCGGATGATGTGACTTTCGGCAGTCACAAAAGAGTCTGGTAGATCTGCCCAAGCGGCCACTCATGGCAGGCCATGGTTTACACCCGCAGCGAGGGCACAGGCTGCCCCGTCTGCGCCGGAAGAACCAAGCGCAAAACCAAGTAAACCCAGCCCGCGGAGGCGAGCAAAGGATAAAGAAAACTTAGGAGGTAAAAGTGATGAAACAACGAATTCTAATTTCATATATGATCATTCTCCTTCGGTTTTTCCTTGATTTGCAAGGGTTTTCGGGTTTTGGCTTTTCGGCTACTACGCCATTTTTACGCCATTTTCGCATTGAGTTTTATGTCAGAAAACCCTTTTGACTCAAACTGCCGTACAGCTTGGTCGAGCGAATCGGTAGTTACATGAACATACCTATCCATCGTTGTCTTGATACTGGCATGACCCAATAGCTTTTGCAGCACTTTCGGCTGCATACCACTTTCGATGGCTCTTGTGGCGTAAGTATGGCGTAGAGCGTGCATACAAAAGCGATTTATCCCTGCTTCGTCGCAGAGCTTGTAAAGGTGGGTATCATAGGAGCTGTTCTTCGCTGGCTCTCCTGTACGCCAGTTGATAAAAACAAGGTCACGCATAACAAGCTGTGAGGTTGTGCCTGTGCGCCTGTCTATGTATTCAAGCGTCTGTGAAAGCAAGGGAGACTCTTTCCTGTTATCCCGGCTATCCCAAATGCTTTTCAGAATATCGTAGGCTCTGTTCGTCAAGGGAATTGTGCGATAACTCTGTTGAGTCTTTGGAGGACCTGCACGCCAGTATTTTTGAGCGTGCCTAAACTCCAAAGTCTTGTTGACCGTAAGTGTTCGTTTTTCAAAGTCAATCGCATCCCAAGTTAATCCAATCATTTCGCCAGTACGCAAGCCTGTTTCGAGGATAAGGGCGTATTGGTTATAGTTGTGGGAACGCTGGGCAACTTCAAGAAAACGTTGTTGGTCATCGCAAGTAAGAAACTTTATATCATCCACAGCACGAACTGGCTTTGTAAACCGCACACCATCCATTGGGTGTCTGGCAATCAAGTCATTCATTTTCGCCGCCTTGAACAATGTGCCCATAGCAATATAGGCTTGTCGGATAGTAGAACCAGCATAATCAGCGTCCATCCGAATCAAGACTTGCTTACAGTGCATGGGCTTGACATTGGCAATCGCCATTCTACCGATAACGGGCTGAATGTTTTTGGAATATCGCTCCCGATAATTGCGGAGCGTATTAGGGGCTAAGTCACCTACTATATTTTCAATCCAGAAACTAAACCATTGGTCAACCGTTGTTTCGGTGGCAACAAAAACTTCTTCGTGCTTGTCGGCATATTTCGCTTCTTCCATCCAATTCCTTGCTTCGGGAATAGTCTGAAAATACTTCTCATGCCTTTTTCCTGTCTTATCAACAAATCGTGCGCTGTATAAACCGTCCTTTCTTTGGTAGATACCCTTACCGCAGTCTTTTCCTTTGAGATTTTTTCCCATGAAATGCTCCTTTCCCTTGAAGGGAAATGGACGCACTGCTACACAATAAGTATAGCAGATTTCGTCCATTCCCTCAAGTAGTTATTGTGAAAAACTCTCCGGCAATTTGTAAATTTTTCGGAACTTCTTATATCACCAGTTTCTCACTGATGAATTGCTCAAATTCCTTTCGTTTGACCAGCTTCTTTGTGCCGACAAACAAAACGAAGGGGCAGTTGGGCGAACGCAGCATACTGTCAATCTTGTTAATGCCGATATTACTGTATTCTGCCGCCTCTTTGGTGGTCAGCGTCATTTTCAGATGAATCGGAACGGTGCCGATGCAATTCTCCATGTAAAGGCTCCTTTCTTGGGTTTATCAGCCGAGCAGACGAGCCGCCTTTTTCAGATTGTCGGCAGCGGTGCTTTTGCGGAAGCTGTCACCGTCAAACATGATGGGGACGCAGACTTCCAAGATGCGGTCAAAAATGCGGCGGTCATCCAGATCGGCGGCTTGCTTCATAACGGAAAGCGGGATATTGGTCGTGACGATCATGGGCTTACCTGACAGCAGCCGCTTGTCAACCACATCGAATACTCGCTCCTTACCGAAGCTGGTGTTGCGCTCCGCACCCAAATCATCCAGAATGAGGAGGTCGGGGCGCATAAGCGATTTCATGTAATGGTCGCGGTCCGTGCCGGAATTGCCCTGCATACGGTTGACTACATCAGACATTCCCACAAAGAGGACAGACTCCAGACGGTCAATCAGAGCGTTGGCAACACAGCCAGCGGCATAGGATTTCCCTGTGCCAACGTTCCCGAACAGGAGCAGCCCGATTCCTGCTTTTTTGAACTCGTCCCAGTTCTGCGCGTAACCCCTCACCTTTGCAAGCTGGGGCGTTGTAACTGCGGCTGACTCAAACCGCCAGCCAGCGGCGGGCATATCGCGGAACGCCTCGCTGCGGAGCATCGTCATGTAAGACATTCTCTCATATTCCCGACGCTCCGCTTCTTCCCGTTCTCGGCGTTCGGCGGCGCACTTGCACATAACCGGGTGCTTGGTAAAGCCCTGTGCCTGAAGGTCAGCGGGGTAAAAGGCTTCTTTCGGCGTATGGCACTTGCCGCAGTATTTCAGCCCATCAGCGGAATTGATGTAATCGTCAGGTGCGGCATTAGCCGCTTCAACGGCATCAACCATTTTTGTAAAAATCGGATTCATAGACACTCTCCCTCGTTATCGTCGTAGGTGTAGTTTTTCGCGCTCCTGCCCTTGCTGTCCTCGTTCAGCCACTTCTTGATGGTGGCATAGTGATTGGCATAGTGCCTGTCATTGGAAGCCATGTACCGGGACAGCCGCTCAATGTATTCGGCAGCTTTGCCGGGATAAGCCGTCTCCAGCCGGGAATATTCCGCTCCTGACAGAAAAACATTTTGAAACTCTCCATATCGGCGGCGCGTACTCTCTACTCTTTCGGTCTTACTCTGTTCTTTATATTCTGTATCAGTATTACTTGTGGGCAATTTCTGCCCATCAAGAGGGGCGGTTTTCTGCACTTCTGAAAGGCAGCCTTTGCCCATCAGAGGGGAAGAAAGCTGCACCCCATCGGGTATTTGCAGAAACAGCCTGTTAGCCTTGGTCAAGCCCTGTCGGACGCGAGTCAGCAGCCCGGCATTTTCCAGTTCGCACAAGGCGGTTTTTACCGTTCTTTCGCTCCGATTCAGGTCATTCGCCATCTGCTTGATTGTGTAGATGACATACACATTTCCGTCCTCTGATACCCACCCCGATTTTTGCGAAAGCATCGTGCGGTTCAGCAGGAGGGCATACAGCAGTTTAGCGTTGATGGAATGTTCGCTGACTACCATAAATTGTGGCAAAGGAATGAACGGTGGGAGCGAGGTATCAATCTTGATATAGATGGCGTATCACTTCCTTTCGGTGTCTGCGGTATTCATGGTGGCGTTCCATCGGGTCCGCGAGGGGAGTACGCAGATGTACCACCCTTTTTTGCCCTCTTGGACCGATAATGCGGACAAATAACGACAACCGCCCGGAAACTCTGCTTGCAATCGTGGACGCAGCGGCGGCAGAGCGTGTTGTACGCCTTGCGTCCCCGGTCATTCAGGAAGAACGACCATTCCAGCTTTTTTGATTTGCTCATGCGCGGCATATCTGTACTCCTTTCCCGAATTACAATTCGTTTCTCTGCTGTACTTTCAGCAGCTCCCATACGTCAGCCATCCGTTCTTTCAGCTCGGCAACGTCGGCATCGTAGAAATGCCCGGTGCTGTTGATGCGGCGGCAGACGTGGTTGATGTTTGTGGCAATCCTGCTGACAGCGGCAGCTAACTTTTTCTGCTCGGTGTAATCGACCTTGATGATGTACCCGTCAATCAGCATTTTCCGGGCATACGCGCCGAAGTTGCGGGTGCCGAGTTGATTCATCTTGTGGCGAACTACGCTCAATTCCTGCTCATTTAGGCAGATTTCCTTGCGGATGGGTCGTGTGCGGTCTGGCATATCAAAGAACTCCTTTCACTTTACAACGGACACCTTTTTGCCGTTTGTTGAGTATGGCGGCAAAAATTTTTTCCTTTCACTTTACAACGGACATTTTTAAGTCAAAACGCAGGTATCGAAATGAGAAATTTTCAAAAAATATGCGCCCCTGCTTTTGCGAAAGCGGGAGCGCGTTGTATCTGCGGATATGAGATTTGAGAGAGTAGCAAGCACATCCGGTGTCCGTACACACCGGAAAAATGAGCGGTTCAGCCTTGCGCCCGAACTGCTCATTTTGTTGTTGGGGAATCCCCACACCCCTTTCATGTCTGAATTGAAAATACTTCCTGAACTTTTCAGAAAGCCCTTGCTTTTATTCGCTTTGACGATTATAATTATACTGTGATTTTATAAGCAGACGCAGAACGGAACTGCAACAGGAGTGCTGCCCATGAAGTATTTATCTATCGCGCAAACCGCCGAACGCTGGGGTATCTCCACCCGCCGTATTCAGATTTTGTGCGGCGAGGGGCGCGTCCCCGGTGCTATCCGCATTGGCTCGGTCTGGGGGATTCCAGAGGACGCAGAGAAGCCAGCGGACGCGAGAATCAAGAACGGCAAGTATATCAAAAAAACTGCCGAAAATGAAAAATAAGCCGCAGATTATATCAGCGACTCTAACTCGAAATAATGGGGTCTATTCCACCTCGCGGGTGCGAATGGGCGCACTGATCCCTTGTCACGAATCTACCTAAATCGTCGATTCGACAAACGATGACAGTGTTTGACAAAGATTTAGTCCTTCCGAGACAGGATAGGTCTTTCACCACAATAACCACTGCACAGACATAGACAGGAGTGACCCTCATTACTGCTGAGGGTCAGGGTAGAAAAACCCTCATTTGAAATGAGGATAACACGATTATGGAGGAAATCAGCCATGCCAACACTTGAATGGATTGGAAAGAGCAAGGTTATCAATCATCATCAGGAAGTTCCGTTCCGGGTGTTGGAGCGCAAGTATAGCTTTGACGAAAACGGGGAGCATAGCGAGGACAACGGCAGCGACAACATGATTATCCGGGGTGACAACCTTGAAGCCCTGAAAGCCCTGCTGCCCCGGTACGAGGGGCGCGTCAAGTGCATCTACATCGATCCGCCCTACAACACTGGCAACGAGGGCTGGGTTTATAACGACAACGTCAACGATCCGAAAATCAAAAAGTGGCTGGGTGAGGTTGTCGGCAAAGAGGGCGAGGACTTGACCCGCCATGACAAGTGGCTGTGCATGATGTACCCGCGCTTGAAGCTGCTGCAAAAGCTGCTGGCGGACGATGGTGTTATTTTCATCAGCATTGATGACAGAGAGCAAGTATTACTACGGATGATATGTAACGAAATTTTTGGTGAAAATAATTTCTTGGCACAATTTGTTTGGCAAAAACGCACCTCTCCCGATATGCGTAAATTGGTAAGTACCGCCCACGAATATGTATGCGCGTATTGTAAAGACATCTCTTATCTCCCTAACGCAATAAGCAAAGTTGCATTAAGCGAAGAAGATGCCGAGAATTATAAAAATCCAGATAATGACCCCCGTGGTCCGTGGGCATCGAGCGATTTTACAGCGCAGGGTTTTCGTCCGAACCAGATGTATGAAATTATTACACCAGGCGGAGCGAGATATACTCCCCCAGAAGGTCGTTGTTGGAAAAACGTGGAGAGTGAGTTTATCAAGCAACGTGATGAAGGACGAATGTGGTTTGGAGCTGACGGAAAGGGCATACCGCGTCGAAAGACCTACTTATCTGAACGGGAGGGTAAAAACGTTTGGACTTGGTGGGATAACAAGGGCGTCGGGCATTCGCAGGAAGCTACAAAAGAGATTGGAAAAATCTTCGGTACGCCAACAGCTTTTGACTATCCAAAACCTGTTCGATTGATACAGCGTATAATTCAAATTGCTACAAGAAAAGACTCGATTGTACTTGATTCTTTCGCTGGGTCTGGTACAACAGCGCAAGCGGTTCTTAACATGAATAAGCATGATGGTGGATGCAGAAGAATCATCCTTGTTGAAATGGGAGACTATGCTGACAGCATCACCGCCGAACGCGTCAAGCGTGTTATCAATGGCTACGGCGAGGGCAAGAATGCCGTGGCGGGTACGGGCGGCAATTTCAGCTTTTATGACTTGGGCGAACCGCTGCTTGTGGGCGATTGCCTGAATGAAGCGGTTGCCCCAGAGATAATCCGGGAATACATCTGGTTCATGGAAACCAAGCAGCCCTACGCCCCACCTATCGGCGACAATCCGTATTACCTCGGCAAGCACAACAGCACAGGCTATTACTTCTACTACGAGCCGCAGCGCGTGACGGTACTGGATTATGCGTTTCTCTCCACCATTACGGAAAAAGCTGATGGGACGGTGATCTACGCCGACCGCTGCTCTATCAGCGAGGATAAGCTGGCAAAAATGGGCATCACATTTAAGAAAATTCCGCGCGATATTAGCAGACTGTAAGGGGGTGTTCGCTGTATGGAACTGAAATCATATCAGAAAAAGGTTATAGCGGACCTGACCCGCTATCTGGAACTGCTGAACGAAACAAAGAGTGACGCAGCGGCGTTTCGCCTGTTTTGGCAGGAAAAATCAGCCCCGACTTTAGGGCTATACCAAAACGTTATACCCGGTGTTCCAAACCTCTGCTTCAAGGTGCCGACAGGCGGCGGCAAGACATTTATTGCCTGCAACGCCGTTCGCCCCATCTTTGACGCGCTCCCCGCTACCAAGACAAAGGCGGTCGTGTGGCTTGTTCCGTCGGACGCGATTTTGACGCAAACGGCAAAATCACTGAAGAACCCGCAGCACCCCTACCGTCAAAAAATCGACGTGGATTTCGGCGGGCGTGTGGAGGTCTACACCAAGCAGGAGCTTTTGAACGGTCAGAACTTCAACCCCACCGCCGTAACGGAACAGTTGTCGGTTATGGTGCTGTCCTACGATTCGTTCCGTGGGCGCGGCAAGGAGGTCTTGAAAGCCTATCAGGAGAACAGCAACCTTGCCGAGTTTGCAAAGGTGCTGGGTAAGCCCGACAGCCCCATTGAAAAAGCGGATGAAACCGCACTGTTCCAGATCATCAACCAGCTTAACCCGCTTGTCATCGTGGACGAGAGCCACCATGCCCGGTCGGAATTGAGCCTTGAAATGCTGGAAAACTTCAATCCCTGCTTTGTGCTGGATTTGACCGCCACGCCGAAAAAGGAGAGCAATATCATCTCCTATGTGGACGCGGTGCAGCTGAAAAACGAACACATGGTCAAACTGCCCGTGATCGTCTATAACCGGGACAGCCAATCCGAGGTGCTGATTGATGCAATCGACCTGCGGAACAAGCTGGAAGAAATCGCAGATGCGGAGTACGCCAAGACGGGCAAATATATCCGTCCAATCGCGCTGTTTCAGGCACAGCCGAAAGGCAAGGAGGACGCGACCACCTTTGAAAAACTGCGGGACAAGCTGGTGGATGCCGGGATTCCCGCCGAGCAAATTGCCATTCGTACCGCCGATGTGAACGAACTGAAAAACACCGATTTGATGTCCCCAAACTGCCCGATTCGCTATATTATCACGGTCAATGCTCTGAAAGAGGGCTGGGATTGCCCCTTTGCCTATATCCTTGCGTCCCTTGCCAATAAGACAAGTCAGGTTGACGTGGAGCAGATTTTAGGGCGGATTCTCCGTTTGCCCCATACGAGCCAGCACACGCAGTCGGCTTTGAATATGTCCTATGTGCTGACTTCTTCCAACGATTTCAATAACACCGTGGCGCATATCGTCAAGGGCTTGAACAGCGCAGGATTCAGCGATAAGGACTATCGGATCGGTGAGTCCGCAAAACCGCAGGTTCCCGAACAGCCAGCAGAACAAATCACGCTGCCTGATCAACAAGGGTGTCCTGAAATGGAACCCCCTTTGGAAACCGCCGAGGACGATTTTTCGGGGCTGGATGGGAAATCTATCGGGGCAGAGTTGGAGCGGCGCAGAGAACAGGCACAAACGCCTGAAACTGCCCCGAAAGCCGACACCATGCTGGACGCTGCCGCAGAGGTCGAAAAGGCATATACAGACGCTATCCAACAGACAGACAATGACCCGATGATGGACAATCTTCCGTGGGAGGTGCGGGATAAAGTGAAATCATTCCAAGTAAACCCGCAGTTCCGGGAGGATATTGAAACGCTGCAAATCCCGCAGTTTTTCCTGAAAGTTGAGCAATCTTTGTTTACGGACGGTTCTTTTGAACTGCTGGACAAGGAAATGCTGGCAGAGGGCTTTACCCTCAAGGGCAAGGCATACGATATTGACTTTGCCGCCGCAGACGATGAAATCCGCGAAATCGATGTGCGGGAGCAGGACGGCGGTTTGCCAAAGGTGTTCAAGATGGAGAGCGCCGAACAGCGGTACTTCAAAGAGTGGTTCAACAATCTGCCGCCGGAAAGCCGGGTACGTCAATGCAAGGAAATGATGTTCAATCAGCTTAACAAGCTGAACATGGTGGACGCCGCCGAACTGAAAGCCTACATAGACCGCATTGTGAACGATATGGATAAGGCGCAGCTTGCCGCTATGGAGAAAGCCCCGCTGGGCTATGCGGCAAAGATCCGCGCCAAAATTGAAACGCTACTGGAATCCCATTATCGAGAAAACTTTGAAAGGTGGCTGGAAACGGAGCGCATCGTCTGCAAGCCCTATTTCCGTCTACGCCACTCTATCCATCCTGCCACATATACCGACATATATGCCCGTTCTCTGTATGCAGCAGAGGACGGTGACATGAACAAACTGGAGCAGAAGTTGATTGTAGAGTTGACCGCCCTGCCGAATGTCCGCTGGTGGCACAGAAATATTGCACGTCAAGACTTTGCAATTAACGGCTTTATCAAGCACTACCCCGATATTCTGATTATGACCCAGAGCGGCAAGCTCATCTGTGCGGAAACTAAGGGCGAACATCTGAAAAATGATGACAGCCGGGAGAAAATCGCACTCGGTCAAGCGTGGCGCACAGCAGCGGGCAAGAATTTCCGCTATTACATGGTGTTTGAGAATGAGGAAAACCTCTTGCCGGGTGCGGTGAGCATGAGCCAGTTTATCGACACGGTTAAGGCATTGTAAATCAAATAACCATATATCCGTCACTTGCAGGGGGCGATAAAATCTACCCCCGATAAGAAGCAGTGCCGATTCGGGCAGCAGGAGCAATTCTGCTGCTCGTTTTCTTTTGTGTGACCCCCTGGCTCATGCGCCGCAGGGTAGTCATAAATAACAATCAGCAAGGAGGTTAATTGTCCAATGAAAAACAGTAAGCGAGGAGGTGCGCCGCCTATGAACCACATCGGGAATATCCGTATATCTGCAAGGGAGGGCTTATATGGCAAAGAAACTTGACCCTCAAGAGATAGAGCAGTCCCGCCGAAAAAAGACTCGCGCCGATAATCGGGAGGAACGCAAGGAGCGCATACATGACGGAATCCGCAAAAATCGGGAAAGCGGCGGTGTAATTATAATACCGCCACCCCCAGCCGTACAAGCGCAAGGGCAGGCTCCCCGAAAAATGCGTGTTGCAGCTTATGTCCGTGTCAGCACACAGGAAGAACAGCAAGTAGGCAGTTTTGAGATGCAAATTGTCTATTTCAAATCCAAAATTGAGAGCAATCCCGATTGGGAGTTAGTAAAAATCTATCAAGATTACGGCGTAAGCGGCACTTCCACGAACAAGCGGCAGGGATTTAAGGACATGATTGATGACGCAAAAGCAGGCAAGATTGACCTAATTTTGACAAAGGGCATAAATCGCTTTGGTAGAAATACGGTTGATATTTTGAACAATTTGCGTACTCTGAACGCCTTGACTCCACCTGTCCCGGTGCGATTTGAAAGCGAAGGGCTGTCCTCTATCGGGGATGGCAGCAACAATCTACTGATAGCGGTCTTGTCAGCACTTGCAGAATTGGAATCACAGCAAAAGAGCGAAGCCATCAAAAACGGTATTCGCTGGCGCATGGCAGAGGGTATCTACCAATTCTCGGTGATAAACACGCTTGGCTACTATTGGGACCACTTCGGACGATTGCTGATCGAGCCAACAGAAGCAAAGATTGTTGAGTACATCTACGAAAGCTGTTTGGAAGGTGCAACCCCCGCAGAAATTGCCGCCGCGCTGACCGAGCAAGGCATCAAATCGCCTAAAGGGAAAGATTTTTGGCGGGCTGCTACTATTCGCGGTATTCTCCGGAACGAGAAATATTGCGGGGACGCACTCATGCAGAAAACTTGTACGATTGATTTTCGGGAGCATAAGTCAGTGAAAAACACTATGCTCAACAAGTATTTCAAAGAGGAACACCACACAGCAATCATAAAAAAATCCGATTGGCAGAAGGTGCAACAGATTTTAGATGAAAAGCCACTACCCGGCAAATCGGCAAGGCTACACGCTATGCCAAAGCGGTTCACGGTCACACGTTCTAAAGACAAGTATTTCAGAGGGTATATCATTTTAGACCCGCGCTGGACAGCTTCGGAACGCCGCGAACTGCTGAAAGAGCTGAAAAATCTCTAATACCGAAAGGAAAATCCATTATGAAATTTGATTTTAACGCACTGAACTTTGAGATCCTTGATGCGAACACCAACGCATACCCCGACATTTTCATTAACCAGAACGGTGTCACCTTTACGAAAAAGGTACTTGATGACCTGAACTATCCTGCTTTTGTCCTGTGCCAGCTTGACGCAAAAAACAAGGTTTTTGCGGTTCGTATGTGTAAGAGTAGTGAGCAGAGGGGCTACAAGTTCTCCAAGCCGAAGGGTGAGCAGAAGGCCACGGTCAGCATCACCAACAAGAATCTGGTTGACCCCATTCGTGCCGCTATGGAGGGCGTTTGGCAAAGCGATAAACGCTATCGTGTGCGTGGCTTTTGGGTCGCAGACGCAAAAACGATGTGTTTTGACCTCTCCGAGGGTGTGCAGGAGGATTATAGAAATGCCGCCAGCGATAATGAAAGCGAGGAATAAATCGGTGAACGGATTGTTCACCGTCTGAACTTCCGAATGACAGTGGGGCAAGCTCATTATGGGCTTGCCCCTTGCTTAAATAAAGGCGGGTATTTGCAGATTGTAACGCACAAGGGGCAGATAAGTGAAATGTAGGGTGGTAATATGGCAGAGAAAAATAAACGGCGCACAAGCGATAATATCCCCGATATTTGCCCCGAAGGACAACAAAAAAACAGGCGTGGGAGTTGTTAGCGTCCCACACCTGTTGGAAAACTGATTTGTAGCAGCGGCGTACCTATATCCCTCGTGTAAGTTTTCTCTACGCCATTTTTACGCCATTTTCGTATAGAGTAGCATAGGAAAACATGAAGTTATATATGGTTGGTTTGTTCCAAAATCCGCTTCAAATCAAGTAATATTCGTATTTATTGAGGATTATTGAGATATAAAATCAGGTAGCGGTCCTCCGATACCTAATTTCATATATACTCATTCTCCTTCGATTTTCCTTGATTTTCAAGGGGTTTCAGCGTTTGGTGTCTTGGCTGTTACACCATTTTTACACCATTTCCGCATTTGGCTTTATTGGATTTCATCAGACTACACCATTTTGCTGAAATTGCTTGATGGCATAATCCAGCGATTCGGCAGTCACATGAACATACCGATCCATTGTTGTTTTGATGCTGGCATGACCCAGCAGTTTTTGCAGCACCTTCGGCTGCATACCGCTTTCGATTGCTCTTGTAGCATAGGTATGTCGCAGGGCGTGCATACAAAAGTGTTTGATCCCTGCTTCATCGCAGAGCTTATATAAGTGGGTATCATAGGAACTGTTCTTCGCTGGCTCTCCTGTTCGCCAGTTGATAAAGACAAGATCACGCATGACCAGCCGGGAGATTGC
>ENA-OPSJ01002216-OPSJ01002216.1-human-gut-metagenome-genome-assembly--contig:-NODE-2216-length-12891-cov-2.921159_pt1 | contig 12891 bp, 10 predicted proteins | sample MGYA00241801_ERZ501893 | MGnify/ENA primary metagenome ERZ501893 (study PRJEB25962, sample SAMEA2042219) | human gut metagenome | biome: human gut; feature: human-associated habitat; material: faeces...
TTGGCAGTGGCAGATCCAGTGACATCAGGAAAATCGGCCAGTAAATCGTATGGAAACGAATAATATCCTTACCGATCAGATGCAGGTCTGCCGGCCAGTCTTTCTTGAACTGCTCGGTGCTGTTGCCGTCGCAGTCATAACCGATACCGGTGATGTAGTTGGTCAGCGCATCCAGCCATACATAGATGACATGCTTGGGATCGAAAGTCACCGGAATACCCCAGGTAAAGGAAGTACGGGATACGCACAGATCCTGTAAGCCGGGAAGCAGGAAGTTGTTCATCATCTCGTTTTTGCGGGATACGGGCTGAATGAACTCGGGATGCTCATTAATGTGCTTGATCAGTCTGTCCGCATACTTGCTCATACGGAAGAAGTAAGCCTCCTCCTTGGCAGGCTTTACCACACCGCCGCAGTCCGGACACTTGCCGTCTACCAGCTGGGACTCTGTCCAGAAAGACTCACAGGGAGTACAGTACATTCCCTCATAGGCCCCCTTGTAAATATCACCCTGATCATAGAGACGTTTGAATATCTTCTGTACCTGTTTCTCATGATCCTCATCGGTAGTACGGATGAACTTATCATAAGAAATATTTAACAGATCACACAGTCCGCGGATGACACCGGCAATCTTGTCCACATGCTCCTTGGGTGTGATACCGGCTGCCTCTGCCTTCAGTTCAATCTTCTGGCCGTGCTCATCGGTACCGGTCTGAAAGAAAACATCATAACCTTCTTTTCTCTTGAAACGTGCAATGCTGTCAGCCAGTACGATCTCGTAGTTATTACCGATGTGGGGCTTGGCGGACGTATAGGCAATGGCAGTTGTAAGATAATATTTTCCTTTGCTTTCCATAAATCTGATTCTCCTTTTCTTAAAAATAAAAGCCCGTCTCCTGAAAGAACATGAAGTTCTTCAAGAAGACGAGCATAATCTCGTGTTACCACTTCTCTTCGTCTGTACCTCACAGCACAGACCTCTTCGGGTCCGTAACCCTATCCGCTGTAACAGGCGGATCCTGTCGCAGCCTTGCTTCTACCGTTCCTATTCTGTTCCGGTATCCGTTCGGTGCGCCGCTCAGAAGTCATCTTCTCTATCTGTCCGTTCCATTCCTCTCAGCCATACGGAATGTTCTCTGTAAAACTTCTATGATAAATACTCTCTTCCTCATTGCATTTGCGTATTCTTACAGTAGCACAGGAACTCCGGACTGTCAATGCAGTTTTGTCTCATTACTGCTCCTCTTTTTCCCCCAGTATCAAAACAGAATATGCCGGAAGCGTGACCTCAGTTCCTTCGCGTTTGGCGCTCTCCTCTCCGGTATAAAGCTCTCCAAGCAGCACCAGATCCTCTGCTGCGGTATCTCCAAAGGTAAGTCCGGTCAGATCCACACTTACAGACTCCGCAGAGGTATTTCCCAACAGTAATAAAGTACTGTCTTCATAGCTTCTTGTCAGGGCAAAGACTGTTTCCCCGGAATACTGCTCCAGATAAGTGGTGTTGCCTCTGGCAATAGTGGGATTCTGGTTCCGGATACGGATCGCCTGTTTTACATAATTGTAAATGGAATCCGGATCCTCCTGCTGCTCTTCCAGACTGTCAAATTTCATCTGAAAATCTTCCATATCCGCAGGTCCCTTGCACATGCCTTCCGCTTTGTCATCCTTGCTCCAGTACATGGGAGCCCGCTTATTCTCATCCTTGCCGGAACCCTTCATTCCCAGTTCCTCCCCATAGTAAAGGAAGGTGTTTCCGCCGGACAACAGATTCAGGGCATTGCCAAGCTTTGTCTGTGCCTCACTGTTTTCCCCGGCATAGTAGCCTGTACTCCGCCCCATATCATGATTCGTGTAAAAAGGGGCATTGATGTAATCCGGATTGTATTGCGCATACATAGCCTGCTCCGCTTCCAGATTCTTTGCATAGGATGCCGCGGATGCCTTGCCGTTTACCACATTTGCGATGATTCCGGACTTGTCAGCGAAGGTAAAATCAAACATGCTGTCCACGCCGCTCGCGTAATATTGCGCATAGGTATTCTGATCTGTCCAACATTCACACACCAGATAATTCTCCGGGTCCTTGCCATGGACATAATCGGCAAACCAGCTTAAAATCTCGACATTGTCTTCCACAGAGCCGGTGACGTATTCCTTCACCGCATCCAGGCGGAAACCATCCACGCCCATATCCAGCCAGAAGTCCGCCACCTGCTCAAATTCCCGGCGCACCGCTTCGTTCTGCAGATCCAGATCCGGCATGCCGTCCCAGAATCTTGCTTCATAATACCAGTCTGTCCCATTTACCTGCGCATATCCGCTCTGGGCTTCCCTTGAAAAATGGTAATAATCTACATAAGGACATTCTGAGGGGTCAGGCTGTGCTCCCTCCGGCAGATTTTTCAGATACTCCGTTGCCTGTAAAAACCATGAATGCCTGCTGGAAGAATGGTTCATCGCCAGATCCAGGATCACACGGATCCCACGGTCATGGCAGGCTGTCAGCAGCTTCTGAAAATCATCCAGAGTACCGTACTGCGGATCGATATTCTCATAATCCGTCGTGTCGTATTTATGATAGGTCGTGGAGGGCATTACCGGCATGAGCCAGATGCCGTTGATCCCTAAGTCCGTATCCGTCGTATCGTCGCCATCATTCAGATAGTCCAGTTTGTCCAGGACTCCCTGCAGATCGCCGATGCCGTCACCGTCACTGTCATAGAAGGAATAAACAAAAAGCTCGTAGTAGGTGCGGTAGTTGTCGTCTATGATCTGTAACGCCCGGGCATCCTGCGCTAACGTTACAGCACTGTCGGTGTTTCTGCCCGTGCTCTGGTTCTGTTGGGTGGCAGTCCCATCCTGTGTACCCGCGGATGCGCCGCCTGCTGCCTGGTCGCTTCCTCCGCAGGCAGCCAGAGATACCGTCATCCCTGCTGCAAGTATCAATGCCCATAATTTTCTGTTCCATCTGCTCATCATTTTCTCTTACTCCTCCGATCCACTTTTTTCAAACCGGAACCATTTGAAATCAAAATTACAGCCCGGTAGGAAGACAAATGTCACCTTCTGTTCTCCCGTCACTTTCTGTATCGAGAATCGCATCTCACGATATTCCCCGCTATGCGGGAAGGGTAGTACCTGCGTCTCCCCATTACTGAATCGCAACTGTATCGTATTGTGCTGCAGAGGTGTCCTTCCGCATATGACGATACTGTCAGAAGCATCTGTTCCAAAATCCATATCACTGAACTCAAGGGAAACATTGTTACCAATCTGTTCAATTGCATCTTCGGTTCTCACAAAGCTGTCTCCATAAGTAACGCCGTCTGTGAGGGCAGACAGTCTCGCATAAGCTTTCTCCTGTTTGGTAAAATGAAACTCCTTTAGGAAAAATTTATCTTCCGACACAATTGTCAGATTGGTTACCCCATGCAATCTTCTTGGCAGTGTAAAAGTCTGCGGTTGGAATACTTCCCAGATACCCGGTTTCTGATAAGTAAACTCTCCCACAAGTGTTCCGGACTCACAGGATGCATTACCGTCGGATTCTCCTTCATAGATCCGGATCCTGTGTGGATCATTGTCGTTGGCAAAAATAGCCAGTGTGATCTCATCACTTCCGAATTCGCCGAAATCTACGGATCTATAAACCAGACCGGTAGGCTGTGCTTTATCCGTTCCGGCACTGTTCTCCACACCGCGGCTCACATCCCCGCCAAAGCTTGTGTCATAGGAAATAGCAGTAACCGGTTCATAAGGTGACCGAAACGTCTGTCCCATTCCCTCCACCTGAAACTCCAGCTGTGAGATCATTTTCACAGAAGGTGTACCGTTGCAGGACATACATCTCACCTGGAAACTTCCGTCACTGATGCCTGTGATACGGATGCCTTCGCCGTCCGGAAGCTCTTCCAGCTTTGCGATAGGGCTGGGAATACCTGTGGCATCCGTAATGCTCCACAGAAGCTTACGGTCAGTGGCTTCCATAGGATAAATACGGGTATGCAGCAGTACAGAAGGGTTTTCCGGTGTCAGCGTCGTTGTGGCTGCGCTCAGTTCCAGCTTGCGTACCGGCACGAATCCGGGGTTCACGAAGGCAGGCGGATATTCTCTGTTTTCTTCCGTTGCGCAGATACCGGGACGGATCGGTGCTTCGATAGCATAAAGCGTCACTGTCGCCGTGCGGTGCCCGGCAGCTGCATTGTCCGGAGTCTCGACTACTGCCGTGGCTGTTCCGGTGACGGTTTCATCGCTCATGCTCGCCGTGGCTGTCCATGCGTCCTCCACGGTCACACGAATCTCTCCGGGGATCGTTTTTGCAGCGATCATCGCCAGAAGCTTCCCCTGGAACAGCTTGCGGACAGTTCCCTTATAGGCATCGTAGTCAGTACTGTCACCGTTATCCAGTCCTATCAGTCTTCCGGCACCTTCCACGGTCACTCTCACATAATCGGAAGCATTTTCCACGGAATAACCGTCCTTATCTTCTGCCGCAATCTCCAGGAAGATCATATCTTCGCCATCGGCTCGCAGAGTGGTTTTGTTTGCTTTTAATACATAATGATCGGTGTTGCCGAAGGAATGTCTCTCCTGCTTTGCGATCTCTCTACCGGTCTCATCGTAAGCCACAGCACAGATGCTGCCGGGCACATAAGGTACTTTCCAGGAAGGCTGCAACACCGTTCCCTTTTCATGATCGATCTGCTGTCTTCCCTGTGATACACCGTTTACGAACAGTTCCACCTCCGGAGCATTGCTGGTGATCCGCACATCCACCTGCTGCACCGGATTGAAATCCCAGTAAGGGTAGACATGAATCATGGGATCTTTTTTCACGTCTGTCCACTCTGCGCGGAAGAGATAATAGGAATCCTTCGGAAATCCCGCTGTATCCATCTGCCCGAAATAGCTGTTTTTCGTCTGATAAGGTGTCGGTTCACCGATGTAGTCAATGGCTGTCCAGATGAACTGTCCACAGGAATAGGGGGTATCTCTGTCCATAATGATACAGTATTCCGTATTTTTGGCTGCCCAGCTGGTAGTACTGTTGCCCAGAGCGGAGCACTGTTCGTCTGCTTCGATCAGTGTCGCCCGATCCAGCGGGAAATGATAGATGCCGCGGCTCTGTACGACAGAAGAAGTCTCACTTCCGTAAATGATCCAGTCCGGATACTTTTTATGGTGCTCTTCATAATATTTTTCCGCGTAATTATATCCCGCCAGTTTCACGATATCTGCACATTTCTGAGCATTTTCCCATGGCATATAGTTCGAACCGATGGTCACAGGTGCCACATTACGGTAGTCCCACTTTCTAACCGCAGCAATGAGGCTTTTGGTGATCTCCTGTCCATGGCCATCCGCATGAGTATCCGGGATCTCGTTGCCAATACTCCACATGATAACAGAGGGGTGATTGCGGTCCCTGCGGATCCAGCTGCGGACATCCTTCTCCATCCAATCCCTGAAAAATCTGGCGTAATCATATGGATTCTTCGCCATCTCCCACATGTCAAAGGCTTCAGACAATACCAGAAATCCCATCTCGTCCGCCAGCTCCATCAGTTCTACCGCCGGCATGTTGTGGGAAGTCCGCAGGGCATTGACCCCCATGGAACGCATGAGTTTGAACTTACGGCGCATGGCTTCCTTGTGGAAAGCCGCGCCCAGTGCTCCGAGGTCATGATGGTCACAAGCACCGTTCAGGCGGATCTTCCTGCCGTTTAATAAAAAGCCCCTGTCGGGATCAAATTGTATGGTGCGGAAGCCGATACGGAAATGTTCTTGCTGACATAGTTCCCGGCTGTTGGTCTCCTGCTCTCTCCACAGGCATACCTGCAGATCATACAAGTAAGGATCCGTAATGTCCCATTTCCTCGGGTTATCCACAGGGATCGTTATGGATATCTTGTTCTGTCCACAGGTGAGAGGCTGTTTTACCCGGAAGAGCTCCTGGTTTTCTGTTTCTATGGGACTTTTGCTGTTATCAGCATCTCGCAGACAGTATTCCAGTTCATAATTTCCACTATCTGTTCCCCATTCCAGTTCTGTGTCGATGGTCAGGTCATAACCCTTTTTTGTCTCAACAGAAGATGTGTAGATGCCGTCCAGAGGAATATGTGTCTTGGGCAGCCGGGTCATCCACACATTCCGATAGATTCCGGCACCGCTGTACCATCTGCTGTTGGGCGCCTGAAATACGACACGCAGAACGATTTCATTGTCTCCCTCATGTAAAGCATCCGTAATATCCCAGTCAAAGGTAGAATAGCCGTATTTCCAGTCACCAAGGTGCTCACCGTTTACATAAATAGAAGAATCCATGTAGACACCTTCAAAGCGGAGGATGACACGGTCATCATTTCCTGTTTTATCCGGGGCATAGGCAAAATTCTTCCGATACCAGCCGATGCTGTCTTCATAGAGATTCTTCGTATCATAGATCAACCAGTCATGGGGCAGATCCACCCGCTGCATTTTGGCTTCCCAGATCTGCCTGTCTTCCCAGTTCACACCTAATTCCGTTTTGGCAAAATACCAATTATCATTCCATAACGTTCTGCTGTTCATCACCGTTTTTGCCCTTTCTGTCTGATCCCGGTTTCTGTCCCATTATTTTATTTTTCCTGCACGTGTACGGTTTTATCTGCGTTCGATCCAGACTGCGCATCTGCCCGGTTCTCCAGATGTTTCACAAGCCAGACCGCCAACAGCGCATCCAGCGTCCCCAATAAGATTCCACCCAGGATATCCGTCGGGTAATGAACGAAGAAGTAAAGTCTTGAAAATGCAATAAGTGCCGCCATGAGCAGACTTAAGAGTCCTGCTCTGCGATAATAGCAGAAGATCGTCACCGCACCGGCGAATCCATTGGAGCTGTGTCCCGAAGGGAACGAATATTCAGAAGGAAACGGGATCTTCAATATGACACTATTGTCGACTGCGCAGGGTCTGGGTCTGGCGATCACATTTTTCAGGAACAGATTCCCCACCAGATAGGTAATAGCCATTGCGATCATCATAGTCAGACCGCATTTTCTGGTCTTCGGTATACATGTCAGGACGATTGCAATGACGATCCATACAAGCCCGCTTTCTCCTATGGTGGTAAAAAGACGCATGACGTCCGTCAGCCATCCCTGATGAATTCCCTGTATTGCGTGTAATATCTGTAACTCCATATTGCTCTCCATTCCACAGACAACTGTCTATCCTTCCGTCACCGTCTGCCGGCAGTCTGCGCCTTCCACTAGGCGTTCACTCTGTTATGTCTGCTGTCACTACGCAGGCAATCGTTTTCTCAAAATTATTCCATTTTATTTAAGAACGCCTTCGCATTGGCCGCGATGTTATCCTTGAATACAGCAGAACCTGCCACGATAACATTAGCTCCCGCATCAAGTGCCAGCGCTACGTTGTCAAGATGAATGCCGCCGTCTACTTCCAGATCGGTAGCCAGTCCTCTGTCCGTGATCATTTTACGGATCACCCCTACCTTATCCAGGCATTCCGGGATCAGCTTCTGTCCGCCGAAACCGGGCTCCACGGTCATGACCAGTACCATATCCACCAGTTCCAGATAAGGCTCCACTGCCTCTGCCGGAGTGGCGGGTTTGATGGTGATGCCGACCTTTTTGCCGGTGGCACGTATTTTTTCAATGCATCCCTTCACATCCTCTGTGGCTTCCAGATGGAAATTCACCAGATCCGCGCCGCAGGCAGCGAACTCTTCCACATAACGCTCCGGCTTCTCAATCATCAGATGCACATCCAGGAACATATCTGTATGGGGTCTCACAGCCTTCAAGACAGGCATTCCGTAAGAGATTGAAGGCACAAACAGTCCGTCCATCACGTCTACATGCAGCCAGGGCACACCAGCTCCTTCCACAGCTTTGATATCCTCTCCCAGCTTCCAGAAATCCGCCGAAAGAATTGAAGGTGATAAATAATTCATTTTGTTCCTCATTTCTGCCCCTTAGGGCCTTGTCTGCAACACTTTTTCCCTTGACAAGGAAATCGTATTCCGTATGCGTCTATTCTAACAAACTTGCATTCTTAAAACAAGACAAACTAAGAGGAACCTTTCCTTTCGGGAAAAGTTCCTCTTTTCTATAGATTTTTGACATCCTCTTTTAACCGGTCCCAGGCATCTTCATGCTCCGTATAGTATATGGGACATTTTTTCCCACCGCAGTCATAGTGGCGGAGGATATCCTCCGGTTTCAGTTCATAGGCGTCAATCAGCCATCTCAACAGCCTGATCAGGGAGTCGTAGGTCTCCTGAGTGAACTGTCCGTTGTCCGCCTTATAGCAGCATTCGATAGAGATGGAATCCTCGTTACGGGTCTGCACCGCGTAAGCGATCTCATCCAGAGGAACGCACTGGATGATCTCCCCGTTATAGCCGATGATAAAATGCGCGCTGGCACTGCGCTCATGATTGTCCTTAAGCTGTTCGAAATAGCTGCGGTTCTGTGCCGCACTGGTGCCGGGGTTGGCAGTATAATGCACGAAAATATTGTTCACCTCCGTCAAAGGATCTCCCGGTCTGGAATATTCATTTACCGTGAGGAAATCCTCTGTCCAGTCAGGATGCGCTGCGTAAGTCTCGACGGGTAACCCCTGAATTTTGGTTCCTGTTGCATTTTGGATCTGTTTTTCTGCCTGCTGCACCGCATCTGCGGCAATTTCTATCGGAGCACTGACTTCCGCCGTGCTTGCCGGTACTTTCAGAAGCTTCGTCAGTGCAACGATCCCTACCAGAATTCCTGCGCAAAGTATGGAGAGACGGATATATCTGCGGATTCTTGCCCGTCTGCGGCGGCGCTGTCTCTCCGCCCTCGCCAGTCGGTGCCTTGCACGGGTGTTGTAGGTATTGTCTTTGTATACATTTTCCCCATATACCGCATCCGCAGTTCGTTGCTTCTGCTGGTGGGTTCTATTTTCCTGCCGAGGCGCTACACTGTGCTGAGGATATGTTCTTGTCCTTGTGCCCTCCTGAGACATTGCAGGTGTGCTGTGTTGTGACCGTTCTGTGTGCCTTCCTGTATGTCTGCCCGTATTTTTCTCGGTTTGATAATCCACCAGATACGGATTTCTCCGCATCTGCGTTACATGGATCTCTGCCTGTCTGCTTGAACGATTTTCCTGCGTCATATTGCCAGCCCCTCCAAATGAATTACTTTCTATGGGTTTCAATATAGCGCGGAGTTGTCACATTTTACGTCACATTTTTCTTAAGAAATTATAAAGTAAATTTCTATTTCATGTTTTTTCGTGATTCATCTTGATTTATCGTTATTTTGATGTTATTATTTAAAAACAAAAAGGAGGATTTTCTCATGAGCAGTGCAGAACAAGAATTAAAAGATCTGATTATCAAAAAATACGGAAATCTCAGTAAATTTTGCGAAGTTATAGACATGCCGTGGACAACATTAGACAGCATCTTGAAAAGAGGGGTTTCCAAAGCCAACATCTCTAATATTATGAAGATTACACAGGAACTGAATATTGATACAGATAGTCTAGCTGTCGGATTGATTGCTCCCAAAAAAGATGCTATTCCAATTGCATTCCTTCCCATTGAAAATTCAGAAAATCCTTCCGATAAAGCGCTTGCCCGAATGATAAAATACTATAGCATGTTAAATTCCGTAGGACGCGATAAGGCTGTCGAGCGAATGGAAGAGCTGACACAGATTTCGCCTTATACGGAAGAATAGTTTACATTTACAAAAAGAGGGGGATATTTTATGTTTTTCTACTATTATGATGAAGAAAAAAATACCACTGTTCCTATGGAACTGGATGACAATAAATTAAATACAGGCGATTTTGAATTTTTCAATGATGGTATCCGTAAGGTTTGGAATTCGCAGGAAGAGGAATGGTATTTTTCAATTATTGATGTTATAACTACGTTAACCGACAGTGTAAATGCTACTGTATACTGGAGAAAGTTAAAGCAACGTTTAAAAGCAGAAGGCAATGAAACCGTGACAAATTGTCACGGTTTGAAAATGAAAGCCTCTGATGGGAAAATGCGCCTTACCGATTGTGCTACTACAGAACAGCTTCTCCGCATTATCCAATCCATCCCTTCCAAAAAAGCTGAGCCCTTTAAATTATGGCTTGCACAGGTAGGAGCGGAGCGTTTGGAAGAAATGGCTGATCCTGAGAAAGCCCTGGATCGTGGTATGGAATATTATCGTCGCAAGGGATACACTGATGCCTGGATCAAGGAACGCCTTCAGTCAAAAAACATCCGCGACGATCTGACTGCGGAATGGAAACGTTCCGGCATAGAATCTTCCCGGGAATTTGCTGCATTGACAAATATTCTCACAAAATCCTGGTCCGGGAAAACCGTCCAGGAATACAAGAAGCATAAAAATCTCCACAAGGAAAGCTTGCGGGATAATATGACAAATTTGGAGCTGACCTTAAATCAGCTGGCAGAGGTATCCGCCACCGCCATTTCCAGGGTGAAAAATCCTAACGGAATGGATGAAAGCAAGCAAGTTGCTATCGATGGCGGCACCATTGCAAGAAATGCCCGTCTGGACCTGGAACGGCAGTTAGGACAGAGTGTAATCTCTCCCCTGAACGCTTCTAATCCTCCTGCACTGGAAATTGATCAAAGAAATTCTAATATAAAAAGGGACTAAAGAATCTTCTTCAAATACTCCTCGAGTATCTGCGCCACGTTGCGGTGAGCTTTCACTCCGGGATGCAGACGGCTGCCCACAGTATCCTGTGTCGTGTCGGGGAGATGTAAAAAGTGTATACGGGAATCGGTGGTCTCTGTGGCATAACTTTCCACCGCTTCACGGATCACCGGCAGGAAGCTGTCCCCCAGCATACCGTAACCCCAGATGATCTGTGCTGTGGGGTTACTGTTCCGCACTACTTTCAGGAAATCGCAGATAGCTGTTGTCAGGATCTCTTTAACTTCTTCTATGTCCCGTGTTCCTGCCCATTCCTGCCCCAGTTCCGCTGCGGACTGAATCGCTGTGGCATCATTGGTTCCCAGATTGATAATGACCGCATCCAGCTGCCATGCCTCGAAATCATAGTCTTGCAACGCTCCCAAAGAAGCATTCCTCTCCCCAGTGAGCAATCCACAGACCTGTGTGTAAAACGGAGGAATCTTATTCTCCACATTTCCATCCCATCCGGTGACAATTCCCCAGCCGCTCTGGGATACCACACGATACTCCGCGGATAATGCATCTGCCACCATACGGGGATACGTATTTTCCGCAGAGAAAAAGGCACTGATCCAATCTTCCTCATAGACGGCTCCCACCGTACCTTCCCCGCTGGTAATGCTGTCTCCCACGAATTCCAGCCGATACTTCGGCTCCGGCAGCTGCTGGAATTCACCGTCTGCATATTGCAATCCCACAATCTGCAACAGATGCCCGGGATCCTGATGCATTGCCTGTACTTCCTTCAGAATCCGTACATGTTTCGGTTTTCCTACCGTCATCCCCCGGAACAAGCACACTTCGTTTTTCCCTTTATTTAATGGAACTCTACTGATCTGCACGCCGTTCAGTTCCACCGCAAGCCACGGTTCATAAGCGTCGTAATCGGCATTTACCTCCACCTGAAGTTCACTTCCGGTATAGATAAATTCTATTCCGCTGCCTGTCCAGAATAAATTCACCACGTCCGTTCCCGTGGTGCGTCCCAACACCCGTACCTGCGGCAATGCTGTTACACTGACTGTCTTTTTTTGCTCCATCTTTTCTCCCACATCTTCCGCTATATTGTCTTACTTCTCTACATGATCTGTATATATCGAATCATATCACACCGTTTCTCTTCCGTATAATTTTTCTCACCATCATGATTTACCTGATTTTCTTGCTTATTTTCTTTTTCTATGCTTCGTTGTATTCGCTGTCATGATATGTTACCATGAAAGCAGCCACACAGTCTTTATAAAGGAGCTATTTGTCATGCATTTTATACAGGCCAAGGGCATTTTATCTCAGAATAACGGAATGAATATTTATCGTGGATGCTCCCACGGCTGTATTTATTGTGACAGCCGCAGCAAATGTTACGGTTTTACACACGCCTTTGAAGATATCGAGGTCAAGGAAAATGCTCCTGAACTGTTGGAACGGTCGCTTCGTTCCAAGCGCCACAAGTGTATGATCGGTACAGGCGCCATGTGCGATCCGTATCTTCCCGCTGAAAAAGAGCTTCAATTGACCAAAAAATGTCTGGAACTGATCGATCGATATGAATATGGTGTCACGGTACTCACAAAATCCAATCTAGTGCTTCGGGATCTCGATCTGCTGCAATCTATCAATAAGAAGACCAAGGCAGTCGTGCAGATGACGCTCACTACTTATGATGAGAATCTGTGCCGGAAGCTTGAACCGAATGTGTCTACTACGGGAGAGCGTTTTGAAGTGTTGATGAGATGTAAAGAGTTGGGAATACCGACTCTTGTGTGGATGACACCGATTCTTCCTTTTATTAACGATACCAGGAAGAATATAGAAGGCTTGCTTGATTATTGCCTGCAGGCAGGAGTTCAGGGGATCCTGGTGTTCGATGTTGGTGTCACGCTGCGGGAAGGTGACCGGGAATATTTCTATCAGGCGGTGGATCGTGATTTCCCCGGTATCCGACAAAAATATGTCAGTACTTATGGGAATGCTTATGATATTCCCAGTCCTCACGCAAAAGAACTTATGACACTGATTCAAAACACCTGCACAGCGAATGGTATCCTGTGTTCCCCGAAGGAATGCTTTACTTACCTGCATGAATTCCCCGAGAGATACGTGCAACAGACGTTGTTTTAAATTGAAAGTTACGCGAGCAATGAGCCGCGCATAGGCATAGTGAAGACAGCGA
>ENA-OPSJ01002218-OPSJ01002218.1-human-gut-metagenome-genome-assembly--contig:-NODE-2218-length-12882-cov-8.969439_pt1 | contig 12882 bp, 9 predicted proteins | sample MGYA00241801_ERZ501893 | MGnify/ENA primary metagenome ERZ501893 (study PRJEB25962, sample SAMEA2042219) | human gut metagenome | biome: human gut; feature: human-associated habitat; material: faeces...
GGGAAAGAGTAAGGGAAAGTTCACTTGCTACAAACTTAGTATTTTCAAGGGTTTGTGAGGAATTTGATAATCAACTATAACAGTTATTAAATTTCCTAAAATAAGTGAAATATCAACTGGAATTTGAACTTCCGTTTCTTCCTTCTATGCCTTTATATAATCACTTGCTGCTTTCAGTAATTTTTCAACAAAATCACTTGGAATATATTCTGGCTCATAATACCGAATATCTCCACGTCCCATTTCCTGTTTTACCTTCTGCAAATCATTCACAATTTTTGCTACTTTTTCACTTTCTTCCTGATGGGTTTTACCAAAACGTCCTTCAACAAAATTGCTAAATTCACTTAACAGAATCGACAGTTCATCATCTTTACTCAATTTTCTAAAACCATCTGTTGACGTAGAATCCTCAATAAATCTTACTCTGGTTCCACCGTCATATCCTGAGTTAATCTCATCACAAATACTTTTGAATTCTCCCAACAATACATCCGCCTTTTTTTGTATTGTCAGTTTTTCATCTGAATTACTCTCGGAGAACTGCACATAACTATTCTGCATTACCCTTGATAATCTGTTTGTAAAACTCTCCACAGGCTGATGCTCCGAAATATACTGCATTTCTTCCATTTGCTTTTGTATATCTACGCTACCCTTCATCTTACTACCATGTAAAGCACGTAAGCCTTCCTCTGAGATATTAACCTTTATGGCCGGAAGATTTTTACCCGCTTCTGTATCACAAAATTTTACAGGCTGATTATTCTGTTTCCGAGCCATTTCAAATAAATCTATATTTGGTTTTTGATAAGTACCACTTACATTTCCATATAAATTAATTGCCATTTTAATCCTCCTTGAACAAATCTACAGAAATCCGTTTCTATATTTGTAATATCGCACTTTATATCCAAAAGTTAATAGTGCGTAAAATTCAAAGTTTCTGTTCCTTACAGTCGAGTAGACTTACACCTCACAATGTAAGCCCCTCACAGAACCGTACGTGCGGCTTTCCCGCATACGGCTCTTCATAATAATATTTACAGTCTCAAAACAAGCTGACATAAATCTTTGGCATTGCCAATGGATAATATTTCAGCATTTCAATGAATCCTTCTCTTGTATAACTCTTTCTGTCACTTCGTCTATTCAGCACCTTAAACAGAAGTTCTCTTACTTGTTGTTTGTAGTTTGAAATCATTCTGCCATTAAAACTTATGCCATAGTACCTATAATGACCTATTAGTTTCAGATTTAGCATACCCATTAGTTTCTTTAGCGATTGGTCTCTATTCGCATATAACCATACCTTGATGTCTCGAATTTTCTGTCTGAATTTCTTAGAGCTTGTCTTTGGCATTATATATGGCATGCCTTTGCGTGAACGCCCACAATAGAATGTGAATCCCAGAAAATCAAATGTTTGTAATCTGATACACTCACCGCTCTTTTGCTTTGCCCTTGCAATATAAGCACCACTTTGTAAGAGACGACTTTTACTATCTTCTAATTGCAAACCGAACTTTTCCATTCGTTCTTTAAGAAGCTTGTAGTAATTCTCTGCTTCCCATTTGTATTGAAATCCTGCAACAAAATCATCTGCATATACAATTAGAAAGTTATCTCCCTTGCATTCTTTGGTAATAATAAACTTATACCATAGTGTCAATACATTGTGCATATATATGTTTGCTAGGATTGGACTTATGATATTGCCTTGAGCTGAACCTTCTTCATTCACCATAAGTTCACCATTATCCAGCACTCCCACTTTAAGATACTTCTTGACAAGACCAATTATGTTAGGGTCTTTAATATAAAGTTTGAGAAACTTGATAATCCATTCATGCTTCATATGATCGAAGAATCCTTTGATATCAGCATCCACAATATAGCAGATTTTCGTGTTGTTTAATCTCTTATACAGTTCTTTTATTGCGTTATGACATCCTCGATTTGGTCTGAATCCGTACATGCAGTTCAGAAATCTCGGTTCATAGATAGCTTCCAATATCTTCTTTAATGCTAATTGGACTATTTTGTCCTCATAGCACGCAATTCCTAATGGTCGAAGTTTTCCATTGCTTTTAGGGATATATACCCTAATTGATGGCTGTGGTTTGTATGATTTTCTTTTCAGTCTTTCTACCAAGTCATCTATGTTTTGCTCCAGATTTCTCTCGTACTCTTTCTTAGTAATCTCATCAACACCGACTGCTTTGTTTCCGTCTAATTCTTTGTGACATTGCAAAAGCATTTCTTTATTGATTAAATGATACAACGATGTGAACTCTGGTCTCGGCGAATTTGCCGATATTACTGCTATTCTTTCTAATTTCGTTTCCATCAATACCTCCGTCCCTGAGTACGGTTGATGTGTCCTCAGAAAGACCATTATTATGTAGCTCCCTTTCCTCCGTTGGCATTACCCAACTTCTTCGGTACTATGAAGCTATCCGACTGCCTACTGTTCTTTTGACATTCTCCTATTTTGCAGTTGTTTGCCATACTTGCATTGGCAAGAAACAATAGGCTCTCCCCAGTTGACTGAATAATCACAATGTAAAACATAAAGTGCTCTTTGACCCCGCAGAAGCAAACCATTTCTCACCAATGCGAATTGATTTGTATTGCTTTCCGTCGAAATTAGAACGTCAGCCTTCTAGATGTCAAAATTTCGAGGCTCAATCACACTCTCTATTTTCTCGCTGTCTACGCTTAGCAACTACCATTACTGGCAGTCACCCAAGACTCGCTACTGGCGGTTGGTTAGACCTTACCAGACAGGCATTCCACCTGCTAGACTACTCGCCCTTGTCTGGGCGCACAATTCCGATTTGTTAAATTCATATCCGCATTATAGCATAAAAATAACGACACTGTATATCACTTTCGTAACATACAATGTCGTTACTTTTATTTTCTTCGATACACCAAACAAAACATATTCCTGTATACGATAATATCATATACAGAGTTCGACTTGTTCAGCTTTAGTGGACTAGGCGAGAATCGAACTCGCGTCCAAAAGCCAATTCACATGAGGCTCTCCCATTACAGTCAGTCTTTTGACATTCCCTCTACTATGCTCCGACTAACAGGATCACAGCTTCAGTAGCTTCATCAATACTTTAACCGGCACAAAGCTTGACCGATCAAGGGTCCTGCATGTTTGAAGCCAGGATTCCAGACTGCAGGTGATCCGGAGCTGACTGCTGCAAACTAGGCAGCGTACGCTAATTTATTATCTGCGTTTATATTTAAGTTTGTACCGTAAGGTGGTCCCTCCCAATGGCTCCTCAAGCTTCATAACCCCTGTCGAAACCTTTACTAGCCCGGAATTAATAAGCTTGGTTCGAGACTGAGAACTTTCCCAGTCTCGAAATTATATTATATAGTGTCTTGTATAAGATGTCAAGTCTTTATCCAAAATTACGCACTTTGAAGTCTCTCTGTGCTTCTCTTAACTGATCTCTCTTTGAGATATCCTGTCGTTTGTCGTAGAGTTTCTTACCTTTACATAATCCGATCTGAACTTTCACCAAACTTCCACTAAAGTATACTTTTAACGGAATCAATGTATATCCTTTCTGATTGATCTGTCCGATCATCTTAGAAATCTCAGATTTATGCAATAATAGTTTTCTTGTACGAAGTGGATCTTTGTTGAAGATATTTCCTTTTTCATAATGACTGATATGCATCTGATGAATAAATACTTCTCCATTATCAATATCAACAAAGGATTCTTTGATGCTGCAGTGTCCTTGCCTTAAGGATTTTACTTCGGTTCCATGAAGTACGATCCCTGCTTCAAAACTGTCTTCTACAAAATAATCATGTCTTGCTTTTTTATTGTTTGCAATGAGTTTAATTCCATCCGTCTTCGCTTTGCTCATAATCATCATCCTCCACTAACTCAAAATCAATATTCTTAAGCATCATATCCACATCTTTGACACGGATCTTCGCTTTCTCTCCTAATTTAAATGTCCTTCCAGTTCTTTCTCCTACCATGGAATACGTCTTCTCATCATAGTAATAATAGTCTCCCGGAAGAATGGATACATGCACCATTCCTTCAATCGTATTTGGAAGTTCCACATAGATTCCCCAGTTTGTCACACCGGAAATGATTCCTTCATGTACTTCTCCAATCCTTCTTCTCATGTATTCCGCTTTCTTAAGCTTACATACTTCTCTCTCGACTTCTTCTGCACGGCGTTCCATCTTAGATGACTGTTCTGCTACTTTTGGCAGAATTGCATCGTAATGGCTGAATCGTCTTGTTGTAAATTTATTATGCAGAGTTTCCTTGATGATCCTGTGAATCTGAAGATCCGGATATCTTCGGATCGGTGATGTAAAATGGCAGTAATATCTTGTGGACAATCCAAAATGCATAGAGCTGTATGCAGAATATTTTGCCTGTTTCATGGATCTTAATGTCAAACGACTGATCAATGGTTCTTCTGGTGTTCCTTCGATCTTTGTCAGTAACTTCTGTACTTCCTTTGGATGAATCTCATCATGACTGCTCTTTAAGTAAATTCCAAAGTTTTGTAAAAACACCTGTAATTTGTCAATCTTCTCATGGTCTGGAATCTCATGGATTCGATATAAAAATGGAATCTCTCTCCAGTAAAATTCTTCCGCGATCGTTTCATTGGCACACAGCATAAAATCTTCTATGATCTTTGTTGCTGCATTTCTTACCTGTGGATAAACATCAACTGGTCGGCCTTTTTCATCCAAAATGATCTTAGATTCTGGGAAGTCAAAATCAATGCTTCCTCTTTCATGACGACGATGTCTTAAAATGTCAGATAATTCCTTCATTAATTCAAACATTTCTACAAAATCTTCGTATTTGTTACGTTCTTCCATATCTCCATCCAAGATTTTAGCTACGGATGTATATGTCATACGATGATCGACGTTGATCAATGTTTCCGCGATCTGATGATCGACAACCTTTCCGCTTGGATCAACTTCCATGATACAACTTAATGCCAATCTGTCGCATCCCTGATTTAAGGAACAGATTCCATTCGATAGCTGATGCGGAAGCATCGGAATCACACGGTCTACAAGATATACACTCGTTCCTCGTTTTAATGCTTCTTTATCTAATGGAGAGTACTCTGTTACATATTCGGATACATCCGCAATATGTACTCCAAGTAAATAATTCTTTCCTTTTCTTGATAATGTGATCGCATCATCCAAGTCTTTGGCATCTTCCCCATCGATCGTTACCATCGGCCAGTCTCTGATGTCCATACGATCTTTGTGATCAGATGCTTTGATCTCTGATGGAATCGTATCAACCTGCTGCTTGACATCATCCTCAAACTGGGTTGGGATTCCATAGGCTTTCACAATTGATAAAATATCAACTCTTGGATCATCTTTATGTCCAAGAACCTCTATGATCTTTCCTTCTGGACTTCTTCTGACATCTCCATAATCCGTGATCTCTACCATCACTTTAAATCCACTGGTAAGATTCTTACACTGGGATTTTGACACGAAAATGTCGCTGTCAAATCTTAAATTATCTGGAATCACAAATCCAAAGTTCTGGTTCTTCTGAAGAGTTCCTACCACCGTTTTGATTCCTCTCTCCAGAATCTTGACGATCTTTCCTTCTTTTCTTCTTCCAGCGGTTGGGTGATCGTCCAATACCTGCATCAAGACTGTGTCTTCATGGAAGGCTCCGTTCATGTTCTTCTCATGAATGTAGTAATCGTCATCTTCCCCTTCCACAGTTACAAATCCAAAGCCTTTGCTTGTACAGCTAAATGTTCCTTTCACTGTCTTCACACTTGGCGGCATGTATTTTCCGCGTTTACTTACTTCAATCGATCCTTCTTCTACCAGTTCATTTAAAATCTCAACAAACTCATCACGATCTTCTGGTGCTACCTGCATCAGATAGCCAATCTCTCTTTGTTTCATTGGCTGGTAATAAGGATCGTTGATCAACGCTTTAATTTTCTTCTTTCTGTTAAATCGTTTATCTGTCATTATATTCTCCTGTATATTCAACTCTTTTTACTATATATTTAATCTTATGGAAATATCATTTTCATATCGTGAACATCATCTATGATGTTATGACATAAAAAGCACCTCTTAAAACAAGTTTAAGAAGTGCTTATCTTTTCTAAATAAATCTTGAGCAAAGGATTGCTGCTGTTACGAAAAATACGATCGTAAAGAATGTTGTCACTTTGATCAGTGTTCCTTCCTTAGAACGACCTTTGTTCTTGCTCCAGTATGTTCCGCTGTCCGTTGCACCGGTTAAAGAACCTAATCCCGCTTCTTTTCCTTCTTGCATTAATACTAATATGATTAATAAAATTGATGCTATAATAAAAATTACAGTTAATGCTGTTTTCACAATATGCCTCCTAATATATTTCCATTCACTGAGGTTTATTCTAACATAGACATATCAAACTTGCAAGGAAAACAGCAACACTTTCGATAGTTTTTACATTTTTATCCTTTTAAAAACCATATTTTTTGCAGCTTCCAAGCTCTTCTTCGATACGTAATAAGCGGTTGTATTTCGAAGTACGATCAGATCTACATGGTGCTCCTGTCTTGATCAGACCTGCATTCGTTGCGACTGCAATATCTGCGATCGTTGTGTCTTCGCTTTCTCCTGATCTGTGGGAAATAATTGTTTTGTAGCCTGATTTTGCAGCGGTTTCGATGGCATCTAAGGTCTCTGTCAATGTTCCGATCTGATTTGGCTTGATCAGAATACTGTTTGCGATATCTTCTTCGATTCCTTCTTTTAAACGCATAACATTTGTTACAAACAAATCGTCTCCGACTAATAGGATTTTTTCTCCAAGACGGTAAGTTAATACCTTCCAACCCGGCATATCTTCTTCATTTAAGCCGTCTTCAATCGAAAAGATCGGGTATTGTTCCACTAATCTCTCGTAATACTGAACCATTTCTTCGGAATTTCGTTTCACTTCTTTTCCGGCCATCTGGCTTTCTCCTGCAAAATGATAAATTTCCTCATCTTCATCATAGATTTCTGAGGCTGCACAGTCCATAGCAATCGCAATTTCTTCTTTGGTCTTGTATCCTGCCATCTCAATTGCACGAACAAGAAGATCTAATGCCTGTTCGGAACTCTCAAGATTCGGTGCAAAGCCCCCTTCATCTCCAACCCCTGTATTTAAATGATCTCCTTTTAGAATATCTTTTAATGTATGATACACGTCAGTTCCCATCATCAACGCGTCTTTAAAGGAATCTGCCCCGACTGGTGCGATCATAAATTCCTGAAAATCAACGGTGTTATCTGCGTGTTTTCCCCCTTGTGTCAAGCTAATGACACAAAATTTTTGTAATTTGTCCGGCATCACTTCAACTGCAGATTTTCTGCACCTGCTCCACATACTTCACCAGCTCATCAGCAAAATTCCATTCAATTTCTATTCGCTTATCATTATATACCTTGATACCACGAATAAAAGTTGCTGCTATCTCTCTGGTTAATTGCTCATTTCCTTCAATTAAATCTGTCAGACACTGCCTGCCATCTGATGGAAGTTCAAATAAACGTTCAGCCGCTTCACTCTGTTCTGTCTCCATTTGCGCTATCGCTAAGGTTTCTTTCTCAATTTGTTTATCCAGCTTGTCATTTTTTCTGGTGAACTCTTCTTCTGAGATTTCTTCCATTGCATATCGCATATATAGTTCAGTCTTCTGGTGCTTGTATCTGCTAATACTGTCTTTGGCATCCCGAATCTTTTTTGCAGCTCCATTCACTTTTGATTTTAATTCTGCTTTCTGTAATTCGAGTACCGGTTCAGCATCATCACTGATCTTTGCAAACAGCTTTATTGCCCTGAAAATCATCTCATTGAACTCGTCATCATATAAATTGTCTGTTACACAATCTTGATTTGCCGCATTAAATTTCCTTGGGCACTTAAAGTGCGGATTGCATCTGGTTACATGCTGTAGATTCTGACCGCATCCCCCACATTTTACCAATCCTTTCAGCGGATAATTATTATTGTGGGTTTTGCTCCTCTTTCTAGAATTTAATTCCAACTTTTCCTGTACAGCATCAAACACCTCTTTAGAAACAATCGCTTCATGCGTACCCTCAACCACAATCCAGTCTTCTTCTTTTGTTTTCAAATGCTTATTACTTCCTACCGAAGCAACTTTCCACTTGCCGCCAATCGTAGTTCCCGTATACGTTTCTGTCATCAGTATCAGTCTTACAGTTACCGGATACCAGATATATTTTTCTGTTGTTTTCTTCACACCAGTTTTCAGAACTTCTCTTTTATATTGACCTGGACTCATAATTTCCTGCTCATTCAGATAACGTGCCAGCTGAGTGATATTCATTCCCTCAAGATATTTCTGAAAGATCATCTTCACAACAGGCGCTGTCTCCGGATTAATCACAAGACTTGTCACATCTTCGTCAGGCTTCAAATATCCATACGGTGCTCTCGCTCCCATATATTTTCCAGCTTTCTGACGCTGTATCAAAGTTCTTTTTACTTTAACGGAAGTATCAATGCTATGATGTTCGTTAATAATATTTCTGAAACCAACATCAATTCCCGGCATACCAGATTCATATTTCATACTATCAACATTATCATTGATCGCTATGAATCTCACATTCATAAATGGAAAAATTTGCTCCAGATATGTGTCAACCTCTATATGATTCCTGCCGAACCGAGAAAGGTCTTTCACTATAATTGTGCTGATTTTTCCATCTCTTACTAATTCCATCATACTTTGGAATCCTGGGCGATCGAAATTTGTTCCACTATAGCCATCATCTTTGAATTCTAACACTTCCGCATTTTTGAACTCATTTTTACTGGCTATGTATTGCCCAATCACAATTCTCTGATTGGTAATACTATTGGATTCATCCAGCATATCCTCATCTTCCAGAGATAATCTTAAATACTTTACTATGCACTTATCATCTGACATCTGATCACCCCCTCCTCTAAAATATCTGATAGTGCCTGTATTTCATCTTGAAATTTAAATTCGATCTCTATACGTTTGTCTTCATATAAAGAGATTTTATTTATATAAGAACGGACAACATCTTTTGTAAGGAATTCCAAATTCTTTCCTTTACTGAATTCAGCAAGCCACGAGAAGTTCTTTTTACACAATTTTTCTATAATTTTTCGACTCTTCTCAATTTCTTTCTGTCTTGTAACCAGATCTTTTTCGACCACGGTTATTCTTTCTGTCATACGATTATATGCATCCGTATCAATCTCGCCCGAAACATATTGCTCATATAATTCAAATCGTCTTGCTTCGTTCCTTTTATTGAGCTGAACAATCTTACTCTGTTCCTTGTTCAAATATTTTTTGAATGTCTCAAAATATTCATCATTAAAGCGTTTCAGTTGCGTTTTTAATTCACATACTGTTTTTAGCTGCATGATGAGTGCCCGATACACCAGTTCATCAATTACTTCTTCTTTCCAGCGATTACAGTTATATTTTTCCTTGGAAATTTTTGCATAATTACCACAAATAAAATAGTAATTGTAATACAAAACACCATTCTTTTCGCTGTAATAGTATCTCCGAACCATATTAGCGCCACAGTCACCACAGTATATCAATCCAACATACTTATTATCCTGTTTTCCATGAGTCTGCATATTCGACAAATCCTTTTTGGGCAATGCTTTCTCCTGCTTTAATTTGATTACATTTTGTACTTTTTCAAATAATTCAGCACTCACTATAGCCTTATGGGTATTCACATGTTCAATCCATTCTTCTTTATCCAGCATTACATTTTTTTCTTTTGTAAGAAGTGAGGTTCTTGTTTTATGTGAATAAGTATTTCCCAAATAGTGCCTATTTTCCGCAATCTGTTTAATTACAGATGATTGCCAATGCATATCCGTTTCGTCAATTCTATCCAAGAATAACTTCCCAGTTCTTGCGTATACCCTTGGCGAAGCCAGCAGCATGGTATTAAACTCTCTCGAAATTTTCAAATATGACTGCCCTGCAGCAAGTTTTTCAAATATTTCTACTACATACGGTGCAGTTAAAGGATCGGGAACAGTAGTAGATTTTCCTTTTTCATCTCTAGCTCTCTTATACCCATAAGGAGCATCTCCACCACAATATTCACCTGACTCCATCTTAATTTTCATGGCACTTGTCATTTTTACAGATGCATCTTTTGCATACATATCATTTGCCAGATTCGATATCATGATTCCCAGCATCTGATTGTCACATTCTGGACTGATACTGTCATAGTTATCATTGACTGATATAAAGCGCACTTGCATAAATGGAAATATTTTTTCCAGATATTTTGATACTTCTTCCAAATTTCGACCAAATCGTGATAAATCCTTTACTATGACCGTATTTATTTCTTTTGTTTTGATGTCACCAAGCATTCTCACAAAGTCATCTCGATCAAATTTCGTACCTGATATACCGTCATCCTTATAAAACTTTACAACTTCAATATCCGGATGAGATTCTGCGTAAGAAAGAGCGATCAGTTTCTGTGTCTCCAGCGATTCTCTCTTCTCACCATTGATATCTACAGATATTCTGGTATAAATACCGGCTTTCCAGATCTTCTTCGGTGATGCCTGCACAAATGCTTCAGCTTGTTTCATCTGGCGATTTCTTGTTCTTGCCATTATACAGCCACCTCCTGTTTTGTTTTTCCAATCTGTTCTGCCAGTCTTGCAGCTGTTACCAACTCATCTTGGAATCGGTAAACAATCTCTATTTTTTTCCCTTCAAAGACATTTATTTTTTCCACATACTGAAGAAGCATATCTCTGTCAAGATCTCCCAGCGACGGTTTCTCAAGAAATGTGTTTACCCATTCTTCGCACAGCAGTTTATTTTCAAGGAGATCTTCCATATACTCTTCCTGCTTTTCAATATTGCTTTCCAGACTTTTAATTTCTGTCTGATACCGTTCTCTAAGCAAAGCGTAATCATCCCTAGAAATAACTCCTGACGCAAGATTTCCCGATAATGAATGTAACAACTTATAATATTTATTAACTTTGTTTCGTAACTCAAGTATCTGGTCATCATGTTGTATCAATGTCTGTGTATCCAAAGAATTCTCTTTCAAATACTCCACTGCACTCCGTATGGCATCCGTCATCTTACTGTATATTTTCAAAGAATCCATTACCAGCTGAATCAGCACATCTTCTCTGATACTATGTCTGGAACATTGATCCTTCTTTTTATTGTAAGAAGAACAGATATAAAAAACTGTCTTTTCTCCTTTATAACTGTTAGTTCGCCGGATCAGATTACTTCCACAGTCTCCACAGGATAATAACCCACCAAACAAATAAAGTCTGTTTTCTCCGGGTGCTATCCTGGTATCCTTCGCAAGCAACATCTGAACTGTTTCATATTCTTCTTTTGTAACGATACCTTCATGATGATTTTCAAAAATCACCCATTCTTCCTTTGGTAATGCCCTCTGCACCTTAACTTTATAGTTAATTCTTTGGGATTTTCCCTGTTGAAGCACTCCATAGTAGATTGGATTCTTTAAGATACGGATAATTGCTACTGCTGACCACCTGGATGTCAGATGTGTCTGAAATGACGATTTGAAGTTTACTCCGGTCGCACGTTTGTAATCAGCCGGTGCAAGAACTCCCAGTTCATTCAGTTTATCTGCAATCAGCTGATTGCTCATGCCCTCCATCTTCCAGTTAAAAATATCTCTTACATGCTTTGCAGCAACCGGATCAATTTCTATCTGACTTTTATCAGTATCACACTTTTTATACCCATATGACACGTAATTTCCCACATATTCTCCAATATTTCTTTTTGCACTCAAGTGGCTTCTTACTTTTTGAGAATTCTGTCTGCAATATGTGTCATTGACAAAGGATTTTACCGGTAATACAAGATGCGTATCGGTAATGTTTGCTGTTTCAGAATCATAATTATCATTGATTGCTATAAATCGTACTCCCAGTTGTGGAAATACTTTTTGAATATACCGATCAACATCTATATGCTCTCTACCGAATCGAGACAAGTCTTTTACAATGATACAGTTGATTTCCTTATTTTCGATTGCCTTGAGCATTGCCTGAAAACCAGGGCGCTTAAAATCAGTACCTGAAAAACCATCATCTTTAAATGTCTCAACAATAGTAATATCAGACGTCGATTTCATATAGTTATCAATCAAAATTGACTGATTTACAATAGATTCACTTTCAGCCTTATCTCCGTCCTCAATACTAAGACGAAGGTACTTGGCTGCTATCCAGATATTTTTTTGCATAAAAAACACTCCTATCCAAAGATTCTGCCAAAACAGAACCCTTAAATAGAAGTGCTCTATTCAAATTTAGTCCTGTTAGCATTATAGCACACTTCGTCTTCTGTGTGAATATGAAATTTTGTTGTTCCAGTTATTTCCTTATGCCAATCCAGCTTTCTTTGCTACAAGCTGTTTTGTACAGTCTATATAGGAAAGGGAAGCAGCTGTATTAAAAACACTTTTTACGACATAGCCCATATCTTCATATACATACGGGTTATCAGAGTGATTAAGCAGCACTTCCATCTTATTGCTTTTCCTGCTATCCAGCTCTGAAATCAAATCCTTGTACTTTGGCAAACTATCTCGGTCAATCTCTTTGATATCAACCGTTTTCAACGCTTCTAATCTTTCAACTGCTGTCATGGACATCGCCTCCTTTTCCTATAGTTACCATTATCGAAAATAAATATTCGTAACAGCTATGTAGTCTTCTCTTCCATTCCCATCTGAATCCGTACTGCTTTCAGTACCCGATCCAGGCTCCACTT
>ENA-OPSJ01002223-OPSJ01002223.1-human-gut-metagenome-genome-assembly--contig:-NODE-2223-length-12864-cov-1.653291_pt1 | contig 12864 bp, 10 predicted proteins | sample MGYA00241801_ERZ501893 | MGnify/ENA primary metagenome ERZ501893 (study PRJEB25962, sample SAMEA2042219) | human gut metagenome | biome: human gut; feature: human-associated habitat; material: faeces...
TTTATAGTTATGCATTTCTTGAAATTTTATCAGTTTTTGATAGGTAATAAAGCTAGTTTTTTGCAACATTATACAGGTGAGGGACAAGAAGAATTATATAGTCAGGCAAGTTTGTTTTGGGATAAATTGGATAGCTTGTCTATTGTCTTCATCTTATTGTTCTTTCTTATAGGTGTTTTGGCGGCTTGGTATTATTATAAGCCTTTCAATGAGCAACCTAATCGTCATTATTTGCCAAAATATTGGTGGATGTTCTTTATAGCGAGCGCAATCGTAAGTTTTTTAGTAACGTTGGGGGCAGCTATGGGCATAGCTTATCCACGAATAGATGGAACATGGACTATAGAAATAAGAATTGCTTTACAGAATGCTGTTCTTACTCTAGCTATTAATTGGTTAGCATCTGTCTTCATTTGTAAAAGGTGTGCGACTAATGCCTATCGAATGTTTTAGTAAACTTCAAAAGTTAGATTGAAATGAAGAAAGTATTTGTATTTTGCATAGGTGGAACTGGTGAGCGTGTGATGAAAAGTATCACGATGTTGATGGCTGCTGGTATGGATACCAATGGCTTTACCGTGGTTCCTATAATTGTTGATCCACATTTGGATTTAGATGAAAAGAAAAATCTGCAGACTTTGATAGATAAATATGTAGAGATTCATCAAGAGGCTTCTGAAGACCGAAAAAGGGTTTCTTTGAGGCCGAAATGGCCCTTATCAATACCTTAGATACCCAAACAAATAATACCAATAAGGCAGCGGGCGAAAATCGCTCTTATGCAGAATTTTTAAATATTGGTAGTCTTGATACTAAAAGTATTAATAATTTCTTGATACAGACTTTGTACTCAAAGGAGAATCTGGATAATCATTTGTCTGTCGGTTTCAGAGGTAATCCTAATGTAGGAACTGTAGTACTTCAAGAAATGTTGGAAGGGGCTTCATGGTATAATGCTTTTAAAACTCATTGTGGAGAAGAGGATCGAGTCTTTATTATAAGTTCTATTTTTGGAGGTACTGGAGCATCTGGCTATCCGCTTTTGGAAAGAAAAATTAGAAATACCGTTGATTCTCAGACTGTTTCAGATGTATTTATGGGTGCAGTAACGGTATTGCCATATTATGGCTTGACCGATCCTAAGAAGAATAAAAGTAAAATAGATTCAGCAAATTTTATGACCAAGGCGAAGGCTGCACTTACATACTATGAACGTACAGTGAAGTCTGATTTACTATATTATGTAGGTGAAACAACCTTGCAGGCATTTCATGAGAATAACGAGAAAACTCAACCGGATGAGGCGAATTTTACAGAACTTGTTGCTGCTACAGCTTTGTTTGATTTCTTGCAACGTTCCAAGCCTCAGCAACGACAGTATCTGACTCGTGCAATTGAAAATGATGTTGCATCTTTGGATTTGGCTTCTGCTGGTAGTGGATATGCTTCTTTGGTCAAGTGTATTGCAGACTACAGTATATTGAATACATTATTAAAGGTGTTGCCAAATGAAAAGTATTTCCCATTGAAGCAAAGTCGTGGTTTTGATGCTAGCTTCTATAAGGGATCACTTTCTAAAGTTATTTCTTTCTCGGAGTCATTTGAAAAATGGTATTCTGAGTTGTCTGCAAAGAAGAGGGCGTTTGCACCTATTGCAGATATTAATCCATCTAACATGGTTAATATCATTAAGAATAGTGTAGAATTGGAGGCTAAGGACGATTCTTACTATTTATTGGAAATGATCAAGAACTCAAATAAGGGAATGACAAACAATAAAGTTCGAAATTTCCTGGAATATGCCTATGAGGCAATAAATACTTTCACTCAGAAAATTAAATAAATATGGCAAGTATAGATTTAAATATAATAGACCGTGGCATTCAGGGAACCGTATGGACTCCTCAGGATACTGGTATTCAAGCGACCAATTTAGATAAAGTCAAGGAACAACGCACTGATAATAGTGGTGCTTTGAATTCTTTGCCAACACCTTTTGCACGTTTTTTTGTCGTACAAGAGGCTTTTCGCCGACTGACAGAGGAAAAGCGTAATTCTACAGTTCATGCAGGTTTGGCTTATACCAGATTAGTTTCCGATTGTCTTGATGTCTTTGAGATTCTTTTTAATAAAAAGTTTCATGAAAATCAATGGGGAGATAACGTTAAAATTGTAGTTAAAGAGTGGAATAAAGCAGAGGGAATGAAGGAACTTCATGATAAAGTTCCTATCTTGTATAATGCTCTTAATTCTATTTATGATGAAGATATAAAAGGATAAATTGTTCTTTGTTATTCTAGAGAAGGATGGCAAGGAATATCTTCTTGGTACAAGTTCTCCTATGACAGGATTTGTGACTCCACCGGATATGGACAAATCGGATGTTTCTAAAAATAATACATCGTCAATTAAGTTTCAGGGGAGCTTGTATGAGACATTGGAAATCAATCGTAAAACCAAAGGACAGTATTTTCGTGATATTCTTTTGTTGGAAGATAGAGATAAGAATTTCAAAAATTATATGTATCAGCTGTTTAGTGGTTCCAACTTGGATAGCCGATATGATTATTTGCGAGATTATATCCGTGAGTTTAAAAATGATCCTGATATAAAGAATAACTATTCGATAAAAACGAATGAAGTTCTGACGTTGTTCAATTCTGAATTGATTATCAATGGATTGAAAGTAGGATATAATGATGAGACTGATGTTAATGATTTCTTTTTGCCTACACTCATCAAACTTCCTTATCGCTTGAACCGAAAGAATTTCGTAGGTATAAAGTATGAGCGCGAAGTTAATGAGCGTACGTATGATTATCTTCTGCCATTAAAGAGCGAAGCTTTGTCTTATTTAGATCAAGGCTTGGCAGAGTGTGTCTGTCAAGTTAAGCCATATAGTGTAGTTGTTAAGTTTAGATATAAAGGTGAGGAATATTTGAAAGAATACAGTGAACAGGATGAAATTCGTGATCTTTCCAAGGATAACCATTCTGTAAATGTAGGATTGTTTCCTAATATATTATCACCTGTAGATACTGAGAATAATTATTTCAAATTGGCATTGGCGGTTGCTGACAATAATAATGGTGAAGGTGAATGGCATACCTTGAAGATTGAAGATACTGCTCTTGGATTCTACAAAAAGGATGCTGTCGGTAATTATGTTAAGATAAATGAGGCTGATGCAGAGCGTGCCCAAAATGGTGTTGAAGCACCAGTTGTACGTTCTAAACAAGGTTCTGGTGCTGGTGCATTAGCTTGCAGTACGAAGTATTATGAGTTGTTCAATACAGCTTTTGATGCTATGAAGCTAACTATTGGTACAGATTGTGGCTTCTTGTTGCCTCAATGGAGAAAAGCGCAACGTACCAATAATAGTTATACTTATGCTATTGATTTGGGTACATCTAATACGTTTATTTCCAGAACGGATAATAATGCTAATGATGTTCCTGAAATGTTTGCAATGAAAGAGAGTATGGTTTCTTATCTACATGATAATGACTGTAATGCGCAGTATTCAGAAGTTGCAAATATAGAAGACTCTATGGGAGAACCTGTATGTGATATGATGAAGACAGAATTTGTACCTCCATTTATAGATGGAGTGGATTATAAATTCCCAATCCGTACTGCAATCTGTAAGGCTCGTAATATAGTAGAACAACCGAAATTATTTGATAACCATAATATTGCATTCTTCTATGAGAAGATGATGGAGACTACATTCCAGGAATGTAAGACCGATGTCAAGTGGGAAGAGAATGAAGATTGTATCAAACTATTCATTCAAGAACTACTTTTGATTATCAAGTGTGATATTTTACAGCATAATGGTGTGTTGAACCAAACAAGCTTAATATGGTTTAGACCATTAAGTTTTTCTGGAAATTCTAAGCGTATCTATGAAAGATGTTGGAAGAATTTAGCTCAAGAGATTCTGTTTACAGGTGATGTGACTTGTTATACAGAATCTGAGGCTCCATACTATTATTTCAAGAAGATGGATTATGTAAAGAACACAGATTCTGTAATGATTGTTGATATAGGTGGAGGCTCAACTGATTATGTGTATTTTAATGAGAACAAGCCTGTTGCTGCATCTTCTGTTCATTTTGGTTGTGATATATTATGGGGTAATGGTCACAAGGAATTTGATAATATCAGAGCAAATGGTATCTATCAGAAATACATTGGTACCTTGAATTGGGGCAAGAATGATAAGCTTCGTCTTTTGGAATCAGAGATGAAAGCTAATAAGCAATGTTCTACAACTGATATTATTAATTTCTGGTTGAGTAATAGCAAGAGTAATGACATTATGGATCGTTTGCACAATGATTATTTGCCATTGTTTGCTTACCATTTTACGGCAATTATGTATTATGTTGCCAAGATGTATAAGTTTGAAAAATATGCATATCCACGTTCTGTTGTGTTCAGTGGTAACGGTAGTCGTTACATTGATAACTTCATTACGGAAGATGTGACTTTGATAGAGGATATCGTGACAGCTATTTTCTCAAAAGTATATGGACAAGTTGAAACAATTCATGTCGTGATGCCTAAAACTCGAAAGGAAAGCACTTGTTATGGTGGATTATATCGTTCAAAAAGTGCTGTTGAAGCACCAAACTTGATATACCATGGTGTTGATAAAGAGTATGAGAATGTTGGACAGATGAATAATGATCCGTCGTTACAGTCTGGATTGTTAGAAAACTATAAAGAGATGAATGACTTGTATTGCTCTGTCCTTGATATATTGAAGAGACATGGAGTCGTTGATAATTCGGTTGATTTGAATCTCTTCAAGAATAATGTAAAATTGGGATATAATGAGAATCTTAGTACCCATTATCGTTCAGATGTAAAAGAGAAATATACTAATGACGATGATGTATGCTATGATGCAGTATTCTTTATTCCTGTTATTGATAAAATTTTCGAACTTACAACAATAGTTTAGTATGGATGCAGAATATATTGTACAGTTGGCTCTTTCTTTAAGTATCTCTATTTGTATGGCAATATGGTTTATTGTAAAACAAACCAAAGAGTACCATATAAATATGGAAGCAATAGAGCATTTAAAAAACTTTTTTTCTAAGAAGGAAGGATATTCAACTTATGATAGTATAACGGTTGACGCTGATACGGATAAGTCAACAATGAGTGTTGTCATTAAAAATGTAGCAAATGATGACGCTGAATTGAAAAGTCTAATACAGGACATTAATGCGTATATACGAAAAAGTAAGGGAACCGTTGCATTTTCGATTATTCAAAACAAGACGGAACGTCGAATCTCTATGTTGTATGAAATCGCAACTTCAAAGTTGTCCTTTCCTACACATATAGGTTTGATGGGTACCTTTGCTGGTGTTTTTATCGGATTGTTAATGTTTCTTGGAGGAACATGGTATTCTGGTGAAATTACGGATGCGAACATTCAGAGTTTGATAGCCGGAGTGTTAGTATCGATGATTACTAGTTGGTGTGGAATTTCTAGATTGATATCGAGCCACCGTGCGGCTAGCGAGGCGACTAATCAAATCGATAGAGACAAGAATGAATTTTATGAGTGGGTACAGAACGAGTTGATGCCATCTGTTGATGTCAGTATGGTTGAGGCAATAGGTAAGCTTCATGAGACTATTGATCAGTTTGAACCTACGTTCTCGAAAGTGATTGTAGAGTTTAAAGATGCCTTCAAGAATGTGACAGGTGCATTCGGTAATGAATTCCGTCAGAGTGTGCAAGTTGTGGCTTCAGCTGTTGACACAATGGGACAAAATATGAATAAAGTTAATAAAAACATTGAACTTCAGGGTGAATTGCTTGCAACAATTAAGAGTAATCAATTGATAAGGGGTATGGACGCTTTTGTTGAGGCATCCAAACGTTTTGGGGAAATAACGGGTTCTCTTGATCAGTTTGAAAGAGCAAGAAGACTGATGTTGATTGCTGCACAGGAAACCATTAATCTTCAAAAAGATTTCAATGAATCTCTGCAGGTACCAAAGCAAGTTGCAGCAGAAATCAACTCAATTCTTGACAGAATTACTAAGTTTGAGGCAAATATTAATGGACTTGGTGAAACTATTGCGCAAACCAAGTTGATAACCTACAAGGAGGTAAAGCAAATTGAAGAGAATATATCTGCGATTAAAAAGAAGCAAAAGGTAGCAGAGGATTATGCTGATAGAGCTAATGAAAAACTGGAGGTATATTTTGAGGCGCAGAAGAAGGAGATGGGACGTGTTATGCAGAAATATAATGAAGCCCTTGATTCTTATCTTGATGATTACGAAAAAATGCTCCAGGAACGAAAGGTTGAACTGGAACAACGTAAACGTGAGTTTGTTGAGGCTATAGACAAGAAGTTGTCTGTTGATGAGATACGAAGTGAATTCTCTTCTTTGAAGAAACTGAATGATATTTCTCAGAAGTTGGAACAACTTATGCGTAATCCAGTTGATGGCAACCAATTGATGAGAACTCTTTCTAAAATTCATACAGAATTGAATGCTATTAGTGCAATTCAGGAAGATAATAAGAAAGGTGGTTGGTTTAGCAATAATTCCAATACCGCAGTGGATAGAGCACAGCGTGAAAAAGAAGAGGCTAATCGTAAGGCGGAAGAAGCTGAGCGAGAGAAGCAAAAAATTATAGAGTTAGCAAGAATCCAAGCAGAGAAAGAAGCTCTTTTGGCAAAGATAAGAGAAGAGCAGGAAAGAGATCAAAAAGCGATGGAAGTTATTCAGCGAGTCCAGCAAAAGGACTCTCCTGTATATGAATCTGTAAATAACGAATCGATTTCTCGTTCTCAGATTGATACTTCTCTAGAAGAGCATTCTAAAGTAACTGTAGCAGAAGATGGCCCAACTGCTGCTCCGACTTCTATGGATAAAGGTATAGATGCGGAAGAAAAGTCAAATAAAAAGGGATGGTTTAGAAAAATATTTTGGAAAAAATAATGGATATAGGTAGAAAAAATAAAGAATCATTTTGGCCAAGCTATGTAGATATCATGACAACTTTGTTTGCCGTGATGCTCATATTGTTTGCCGTTTCTTATGCTCGCTTTAAGTTGAAGGAAGGGCAGTTGGAAATGTTGGTAAATGAGTACAAAGATATTATCGATGTATATTCTACCGTTGATTCCATAGATAATAGCGGATATTATGCTTATGATACTCAGTATTTGAAGCACACGTTAACGGTGAGTATTGCATATCAAGACAAAGAATATGATATTAGTAGTAAGTTGAAGTATGATTTGACTGATAAGCGGAAAGCTGATGAGAAACGTGATAGCATCCGCCAGGCTGGTTTGTTGGTTCAAAATATTATCTACGATTTGGAAAAATCCAATAGTGATAGTAAAAACATCAAGTTCTTGGTAGTTATAGAGGGACAATCTTCTAAGATTCCTTTCAATGATAATGATTGGCAAAATAATGAAACGCTTTCATTTCTTCGTGCAAAGTTCTTAAGGAAATTCTGGACAGATCCTGTTTCGGAAGGAGGATGTGGATTATTCCAACATACTAGTGAGAATGACGCTGATAGTAAGTGTGAGATTATTGTAGCTGGTAGTGGAGAAGGTGGTGTTCCTCGTTATTTCTATAAGGGTGGTGAAAATCCTATCACATTGAATCCTAATGAGGCAAAGTATAAGACCATCAACGAGGTTACCCCACGAGAATTCTTGGCATGGCGTGATGTGGAGCAGCAGAACCAACGCTTCTTGATTAATATCATTCCTATTATAGGTAATATTGATGTGACTAAAGCAAAGTTTGAGAATATAAAGAAATGATGCTTATGGAAGAGTACAAAATATCAGAAGCGATATATGCCGAGTCTCTTATATGTCAAAATTATCGAATTTCAGATAATATTTATGAGGAGACGGTCAACTTGTCTGAGGAAAGTCTCAGACAAGAACTTTCTTCGTCCTTTAAGCTATCTGGTAAATATTGGGTGTGGAAATTAGCTTCTGCTATCTACGAATACAGATGGAAGAGAATGCTTGCTGCTAATGAAATGCAAATGCCAGCGAAAGGGTTCAAGTATTTTCTCTCTTATCCAGATGTAGCATCTTTGCAGATGGCGTATTTTGAAAAGAATGGTAGTCGGGGACTGGATGGAATTCACAAAGTAGGAAAAGGCCTTGACCTGACGAAACCTGCTGCATATTATGCTTTCTCTCGCCAAATTAGGAAAGGGGATGTAATCTTGGTTGTTGGACCTAAGGCTCGATTAGTGGCTTGGGGACAGGTGAATAGTGACTACATGTATCGACCAACACGTTCTTATGGTAGACATTATCGGATGGTTTCATGGAGCCAGATTGATATGCCATTTGTGTTGACAAATAAGGCTGAATACCTTTACCAATTACCGAATGAAGATGTTGGAAATTTGAAAGAGAGGCTTGTTGGTCAGCTGTATCTTGTGAAAAATAGCTTACCATTTGGATTTATGGGCGATGCTGTTGAATTGTCTATACCTTTTAATGTGGAGCTTCCTTCACCTACTTTACAGGCTAAGCATTCTACTTCTACAGAGCAAGATTTAGTTTTGGGACAGATTATAGGGGCGTTGTTGAGAGCGGTACGATAGATTAAAGAAAAAAGTATGAGTTGGGGGGGATGAAGGAGGGTATGATGCCGGTTTCGATGATGGCTTCGCTGATAGTGGCTGTGACTCTGAGGAGGAGGAAATGGTTTTTTGCATGATTCCTCTCTATGCTTAAGAAAATAATATCATAAAATTAACTTATGGATAGAGGTGGATTTTAGTCGAAGTTTAGTCGGACTTTGTTGAGTTTGGTCGAGTTTTAGTTTGTTTTTTTATAGTAATATTCTGATAGATAGCTGTTTACGATGTGCTTGAGCTTAGCCGAACTTTTAAACGTTTAGTCGAACTCAAAATATAGAATATAATATTGGGTCATTTGGAAAGGAGTCCTCGTTAAACGTTTAACATACATTAGTTCTTTGATGTTTTGTAGTAACTACTAGGGCTTTGTTAGGAAACTACAGTTTTAAAATGAATATTTTTATGACTTCTGACGCCATTTTTTACAAATTAAGTAGGTTATTTGAAAAAAAAGTAGTAAGTTTGCAGGCAAAATAGTGTTTAGGTATTTTCATGGTAATAATAAATTGTCTGTGATATGTGTAACAACAGAATCTTAATTAAAAATTAAAATAATGAAACAGCTAAAAATTTTCTTTTTGTCACTATGTGCTATAGTTAGCTTAGTGGCATGTGACAGTGCTAAGACATCAGATGAGATTCTTACAGAATGTGGTTCTGGTGTTGTGATGGTTGCTAACCAGTTTTATTATAAAGTGACTTTACCAACAGGGAAAGTCTGGTATTTTACGGGCTTTGACAAAGACGGAGACTTTGAAAATTGGACAATGGATTTGGAAGAAATCCAAAAGAATAAGAAAATGCTTACGGGTACAGGCTTCTTGATTTCCAAAGATGGTAAGATTTTGACTAACAGACATGTGGCAGCTCCTACCATTGATTTATCTGATACCAAAAAGTCAGTTAGAGCTTTATTGGATGGTATGGCAGAGATGGTAAGAGCGGAAATGCAATCAATGTCTGAGAAATATGACGAGTTGGAAAATGCCAAAAGAGCATGTTATTCATATAATGAATATGATGGTAATATTTATGTAGATGATGAAAAAATGCAGCAAATTGAGCAGGAACAGGCAGAGTTGAAAGAGGCATATGATGGAGATTCAGAAATCAAAAATAGTCTTAAAACTATTGATTTGAGTGAATTGAAAGTGGAAACTGTTTGTGAATTGGGTATTGCCTATAATAATACTTTTGTTACTAAAATTACTGATTTCATTCCTTGTGTTATGACTTCAGTTTCTGATAAAGAAAATGTGGATTTGGCAATGTTGCAATTGAAGAGTAAGCAAACGCCAGATGGCAAATATGTATTTGCGGTTTCTGATAAAGATGAAGAGCAAGGCTTTGTAGACAAGGTTAAGAGTTTGTTTGCTCCTACTGATAAGGATGAATTGCAAACTGAACAGAAGCTTTATATGATTGGTTTTAATGCAGGATTTACACTGTCTAATACATCGCAAGGAATCAAGGCTCAGATTACAAGTGGTACCATCTCGCAAAAGCCTGATAATGATAAGATTATGTACACGATTCCTAGCTTGCCTGGTTCCAGTGGTAGTCCTGTGGTGAACGAATATGGAAAGTTAGTAGCTGTGAATTTTGCAGGCATGACAGGTACGCAGAGTTTTAACTATGGTATTCAAAGCAAGAGAGTTCTACAGTTTGTTAATAATGATTGAGTAGAGTAAGTTTCTAAACTATTATTACTCAAAAAGCGTTGAATCCAGCTGGCAGTGATTCCAGCAGGATTCTACGCTTTCCCTATTAATTTTTTTAATATGTCATCTGCAAAATGAACTCTATTGAACTCTTGTGAATTCTTGTTCAGCATTTGTCTGCTGCTCTGTCTCTGTAGTCTCCTGCTGCAGAGTTGTCTCCTCCTGAGTATTCCTTATTTGGATAATATTATAGAGGTCTCTTTATCTATTTTAAAAAAGCATGATCCTGGGCATAACGATCCTGTAAATTTCAACTCATTGATCGATATGCTTTAATCTGAATATAAAATCGCCTGACTTTTAGCTTAGAGCCTTAAGGTCAGGTGTTTTTATTTAAGTTGTATGAGTCCTCTTGGAAAGTGTCCTCGTTAAAAGTTTAACATACATTCGTTCTTTGACATTTTGTAATCTGGATTTTTGGGGCTAAATATTTAAGAATAATTGGCTTGCATATCTCGAAAAAAAGTCGTACCTTTGCTCTCGCTAAGATATTATTTTTCGGTTAAGAAAAGTGAATATTTGTTTGGCGATGTTCTTTAACTTGCCGATAATCAGTAGGTCTTATGAGGCTTAGTACTAGACTATCGTCCACTACAACAAGGATTAAGACGTAGCTAATTCACGCAAAGCTTTTTAGGGTTAGTTTGTGTTAGCCCATAGGTCAATGCAAGTTGATAGGACTATGTTTAAACCTGCAAATAACTTAATGATATAATAATAATGAAACGATACAACATTTGGAATATAATATTCCATAACAGTGAAGTAAACAAGAATATTGAAGATTACAAGTTTCAACAAAGTCTTGTTAACAGTTATGAGTATTGGCTTACTAAAATAGGTAATGCTAACACTCTAACTGAGTGTATGGCACTCCATAAGTATATATGGAGGCAAGGGTTTAAAAATACCAACTTAGGTCCAGATAAATATGGGATGTTTAGAGCTAAGGATATAAACTTTATGACTGCAAATGAAGTTTATATAGGAGGATTTAACGGTCTTAATATCTTAACTATTGAAGAATGGGAAGAGTGTAAAGAAGAATTATATGATTCTGAGCAAACTTGTTATAGTTTAATCTTAAGTGGTTATAAAAGATTATTAAAAGCTAATATTTTAGATATTACAGATAAAGCTAAAATGATGGTAGAACAATATCAGCAAAATAACTATAAATTATAATGAGTACTAGATTATCTACCTCAAAAAACATATCTGAAGATTGTTTTATCAGGCGGAGATGCGGATACAAATGCAGCTGTAGCTGGTGCTATTCTGGGTGCTAAATTTGGAATATGCCATATTCCTGACGAATGGAAAGATGGTCTTCTCTATGCTTCTATGCTCCATAACAAGGTGCAGGAATTCTACGCAATGCTCCGATGAGAATTTCATCTCTGCTGTTCATAAAATATAATAGCGCTGTATCGGTGTGTTCGGTACAGCGCCATCAAAAAGTTCGTTTGTTGATTTAGTTTCTATAGTTGTACTCATATCATATCAATAACTCTAGAATAAATCAGCCAATACTATGGAGATGATTCCTGATGCAACAGCACTTAAAATCCATAGTAAGACTTGTAAAGCACGTCTTACTGTAAAATGTACACGAGCCCAGTGAACATCGGGAGCTGTTGTATCCATGAGAAGTTCCAATTCACTATATTTATTGTAGGCCTGCTGATAGATATCTAACGCTTCGCTAGTATTGATACTTTCTAAAATCTTAGCTTTACGTACAGCTCTTACTGCATCAGAGCGTAGAGATTTATATTTTGGATAAAAAGTGCCGTTTTGCAGCACAGTCAAATCCACATGTCTTGTTTGTTTTTCAAATAATAAAACCGAATCATGAATAGATAAGTTCAAACACTTATAGCAGTCAAGTATAATTCTAAGTACATGACGTTCTGCTTTATGAATTTCGATATTTCTTTGCTCTGGAGTTATATCTTTAAAGTAGCATCGGGCAATATGGTCATGCAATGCACGTATTTCATTAAATAATGGTAACGGGAACTGTTCAGTCCTCGCTTCTACTTCTGCAATAAGCGGTTTGATAATCGTATTGTAGTCGTCATATAGTGCTATAATTTGCTTGCTATTATCCATTTTAAATTCGTGCTAAACGTTTGTCTATATCATTTTTTGAAACTAAACGTTTGAAAAACAAATAGACTGACCCTCTATTAACCATGTTTTTGAGAGAGAATGCTGGAGTTAGTTTTTTGCCAATACGAGCCTCGACAAGTGCATCTAACTCTTCCGCACTCATCTGCAATATCTCATCGTAAGTTTTTCCTAACTTCCGACTTAATGTTTCTCGTGTCTGTTCATTCAGTATATGCATAAAACTCATTCTTACATTAATTAATACAAAGGTAATCATTTTTCAGTTATCTTCCAAGTATTTTTTACGAATTTAACACAAAAATTTATCAATGCGTAATAATAATGCAGAATCCTG
>ENA-OPSJ01002230-OPSJ01002230.1-human-gut-metagenome-genome-assembly--contig:-NODE-2230-length-12844-cov-2.610290_pt1 | contig 12844 bp, 8 predicted proteins | sample MGYA00241801_ERZ501893 | MGnify/ENA primary metagenome ERZ501893 (study PRJEB25962, sample SAMEA2042219) | human gut metagenome | biome: human gut; feature: human-associated habitat; material: faeces...
ACAACATAACTATCTAACGATGCCATTAAAACAATTAAAACTAAAATAACAGCAACAATAACATAAGTAATAATTTCACTATCAGCAACAATACTTGTATCTAAAGTAGAAGCTGACATTCCACCAATACGAACAACTTTATCACTGGTGATTTCTCTCATTTGTGTAATTGCATCAATGGCTACTGTACTATCTTTAAAAGTAACCAACATCAATTCACTATTACCTTTTTTAAATTGTTTTGTTACATCACTTGGTAACATTTCTTTAGGAATTGTTGTTCCAATCATATCATTGGCTGATACAACTTTGACAACTCCCTCAATATCTTTATATTTTTCTTCTAAATCTAAGACATCTTTTGATGACATATTTTCGACAACACACATCGCAAAAGATCCCATATCAAAATCCTCAGCTAATATATCTTGTCCTTTCATCGTATCAATATCTTCTGGTAGATAAACAAGAATATCATAATTGATATCTGTATTGATGTATCCAAATAATGATGGAATACATAGAAGAATTGATGCAATAACAATTAGTATTCTATGTTTTACAACAAATTTACCAATTGCTTCTCCTAGCTTTTTCATAGTTCACCCTCCTAAATGACCTTTGGTCAGTTATGATAGTAGCATTTAAATGACCATCGGTCAATATATAAATGACTAAAAGTCATTTTTTTATATTTTTATTTGACTTTTCAAATTTTAGAACATAAAATATTTCTAAAAGGATGTGTTAAAATGGCAATTCAAGATATAAAATCAAAGATAAATGATAATAAACAAGAAAAAGAACGTAAGCTTTTAAATACCGCTTTACATTTATTTACTGAAAAAGGAATTAAAAAAACATCTATTCAAGATATTGTTCATGAAGCAGGAATTGCTAAAGGAACTTTTTATTTGTATTTTAAAGATAAATATGACTTGCGGGATAAGCTGATCGCATTTAAAGCCAGCCAGCTTTTTGACGATGCACATAAGGCACTGGATGCTGCCGTTATCCCTGACTTCGAGGAAGAAATTCTTTTTGTAACGGACTATATCATTGAACGCTTTCAAAATCAGCAGGGACTGATGAAATTTCTTTCCAAGAACCTTTCGTGGGGAGTATTTCAGGATGCGGTCGGAACCGGATCGCTGGTTTCCCAGAAGTTTTACAACCACTATCTCGATTCCTTACAGCGGTATCACGTAGAATGTTCTTCTCCAAAACTTTTACTCTTCACCCTGATCGAATTTATCAGTTCTACCAGCTATAATTGTATTCTTCATAACGAGCCGGTGTCGATGGAAGAATATATGCCTTATATGCACGCCGCACTCAGGCAGATCTGCAAAGTATATATTACAGAAACTCCGGTTTAAAAAAAGAATGTTGGGAGCAAAAGCCCTCAACATTCTTTTTTCAGTTTTTCTCACGTAGATCATTTCGTTAAGACATTGCCTGATACGGAGAACCTTTTTACCGATAACCTGAAACACTTTCTGAAACAATTCCTAAAATAATTCGTCAAAACGCTTCATTGCCTCGGCTGTCTTCTCATGCTTTCCAAAGGAAGTCAGTCTGAAATAATTCTTTCCATTCTCACCAAACCCTGCTCCCGGTGTTCCCACGATCTGTGCATTCTCAAGCAGATAATCAAAGAACTCCCAGGATTCCATCTCTTTCGGGCATTTAAACCAGATGTATGGAGAATTTACCCCACCTGTAAACCAGATATTTTTCTTCTTCAGAGTTTCTGCGATCATACGTGCATTCTCTCTATAGTATTCAATATTCTGCTGGCACTCTGCCATGCCCTCTTCTGTGAAGACCCTTGCTGCCGCATACTGAATGATATATGGCGTACCGTTAAATTTTGTAGACTGCCTTCTGTTCCACATGTCATGAAGACTTAATGTTGCTCCATTAGAAGCCGTAAACACCAGCTCTGTCGGAACAACCGTATAGGAGAAACGAGTTCCTGTAAATCCTGCTGTCTTGGACAGAGAGCAAAATTCAATCGCACATTCTTTTGCACCCTCAATAGCATAAATACTCCGTGGAAGATCCTGATCGGTAATAAATGCCTCATAGGCAGAGTCATAAAGGATTACCGAATCATTCTTCAGGGCATAATCAACCCATGCTTTCAACTGCTCTTTATTGTAGCTTGCTCCGGTCGGATTATTCGGAGAACAAAGATAAATGATATCTGCCTTTACTTTATCATCCGGCATCGGAAGGAAGTCATTTTCCTCCGTTCCGTTCATATAGATGATCTTCTTTCCATCCATCGTATTTGTATCCACATAAACCGGGTAAACCGGATCAGGGACAAGAACTACATTATCATTTGAAAAAAGTTCTGTGATATTTCCTGTATCGCTCTTAGCTCCGTCTGAAATAAAAATTGCTGCAGGATCAACCTCAATGCCATTCCTTGCATAATAATCTGCAATCGCCTTGCGTGCAAACTCATATCCCTGCTCCGGGCCATATCCCATAAATGTCTCAGACACCGCCTGGGAATCAACTGCCTCATGAAGTGCCTCGATCACGCTCTTCGTAAGTGGAAGAGTTACATCGCCGATTCCAAGACGAATGATCTGATCTGCTTTGTCCGGATGCGTTTCCTCATATACTTTTACTCTTCTGGCAATTTCTGCAAAAAGGTAGCTGTCTTTTACATTCTGATAATTTTCATTTAACTTTGGCATTTTTCTCTCCCTTTCTTTAACCGACTAAAGTACTCTGTAAGTAATATTAGCAGAATTTCTCCAATTAGAAAAGAAGCTGACTGCAATTTCTAAAAATCCATTCTCTGGACCGCTTTTTCTGACTATTCTATGTGCAATTTGTCACAATCTCAGAAAAATATATACAAAGAAAATACTTTCCACTACAAAAATAACCGGTACTCCAATCATGAATTTCAGTTTTCTTGTCTTGTGCCGGAACATCAGCATCCCTGCCAATGCCCCTGTGCAGCCACCGGCAGCCGCCAAAAGCAACAGTGTTCTCTCCGGTATTCTCCACGCACGTCGCTTTGCCTTCCACTTATCAATTCCGTAGATGATCCAGGTCAACAAATTCACCACGATCAGATAATACATAAGCCATTTCATAACCTGATCTCCTCTCTTAGCGTAAATGAATAGATAATCTTTTCTTTCACCGGTTTTTCAAGAAGCCCCTCCAATGCCTGTGCATAATATTCCAACTGTGCATGATAACGTTCTTTCAACTGCTCTGCACTCTTCACCTTGTCCGTCTTATAATCCAGTACTACAATCCCGTCTTTCTCTTCAAAGTAAGCATCTATAATTCCCTGAACAAGAATCACTTCCTTTTCCTGACTTCCTGGCTCACCGGAAAATCCCGGATAGACCTGATCTGCATCCACCCCCAGTACAAAAGGCTGCTCTCTCCATAACTTCCCTTTTCCGGCTGCCGCTGACATTCTTTTTCCACTGCTGCTTTCCAGGAATAATAAAATATCAGATATACGGATACACGCTGCCATCTCCGAAGTCATCTTTTTCTCCTTTTCAAAATCATGCACTGCATTTTTCAAAGCAGCTTTCGTATATTGCCTGGTAAAATCTAATAGTTCCATAAGCTTATGATAAGCAGTTCCTCTGGACGCCCCGGTCAGACCTTCTTTTTGATTCTGCATAAATCCCGGTACTAACGGAACAATTTCCGGTTCCTGATACAGTTCCTCGCCACCGTCTTCCTGCATTTCACGCATCTGTTCTCCTGCGTAAATTCTCTTTTTCAGTTCTGAGACTGTAAATTTCAATTTCATCTGCTCTTCCTGTAAATATGGATAAGTATAATTCATCTGTTCTGACAGAAGCTCTTTCCATTCCGGCATATACGACTTTTCTGTATCCCAGTGTTCCAGCACTTCTCTCGCCAGTACTTCTGCCCGACCTGCTGTTGCTGCCCCATAGGATAATTCTTCTCTTGTAACAAGCCGCACCTGTATCCATTTTTCTGCCTTTTTCCAATCTCTCATCAGTGCCGGTAAGATCCAGTCAAAGCAGGTCTTTGCCCCTTCCATCTGATACAGTGCAAGCGAATCTTTTTCATCTGCTTTCCAGCTATTCTGCTTTTCTTCTCTTTTTATTATATCTTCCATCATTTCCAATGCCAGAAGTTCTTCTTCCCCAAGCTTCGCTGTACCGGTCAGGATCATCTTCTCTTTTGCCCTGGTCATGCCAACATAAAGAACTCTCAGTTCTTCCGAAAGATTCTCCAGCTTTGTTTTTTCCTGTATCATTCTTTTCAGAAAAGTTGGATTTTTCGTTCTCTGTTCCAGATCAACTGCATCAATTCCAATTCCCCAGTCCGGATGGATCACAATACTTCCCCTCTGATCCTGCATATTAAAGCTTTTTCCCATTCCCGCTACAAATACAATCGGAAATTCCAGTCCTTTACTTTTATGGATACTCATCAGGCGTACCGTATCTGCCTGTTCATCCATAATTCCGGCTTCTCCATAATCAACATTATATTTTTTCAACTGCTCAATATATCTGACAAAATTAAAAAGTCCTTTATAACTCGTCCCCTCAAATGCACACGCCTTTTCCATCAGCATCTCCACATTTGCGATCCGCTGCTCTCCTCCCGGCATCGCAGCAATAAAAGTCCGGTATCCTGTCTCTTCAAGGATCTTTGCCAGCAGATCATGGATCGGAGTATAGGAAAGTATGCTTCTGAAGTATCTGACCTGCCTCGTAAACTCTGCCAGCTTTTCTCTGACCGCTTCTGAAATCTCTCCGCTGCGGTTTTCCGCTTCTGCATCTGATTTTTTCTTTTCTTTCTTTTCTTTTTCTCCGGTTTCTCCACTCCCGTCTGCTCCGGTTTCTTCCGTTTTTTCTTCCCCACACAGCCAGACAGACTCGTAAAATGGCAGATTCGGATATGCCAGCCGGATCTGTGCCAGTTCTTCCGCATCCAGCCCGACAAATGGTGAAGTCAACACTGCTGTCAGTGGAAGATCCTGCCTCGCATTATCCAGAATCCGCAGATAATCTAAAAGGACACTGATCTCATACGTTTCAAAATACCCCTCTCTGCTCACTGAATATGCCGGGATTCCTTCTTCTGCCAGCACTGCTGAAAAAATTTCTGCCCATCCCTGGATACTCCGCGTTAAGATTACAATATCCTTATACTGTATCTTTCGAAAGGAATCACTGTCTTTATCGTAAATATATCCCGATCCCATCATTTCCCTGATCCTTCGTGCGATCATTCTTGCCTCAGCCTCTTTGGCATCTCTTGTCTTCATGTCCTGCTGATTAAAGATCAGAACTTCTGTCTTATCCGTAAAGACGGCATCTTCCGGTATCGGTGGAAACTCTGCTCCCGCATACAGAGCCGCATTTTCATCATATTCGATCCCTCCAAATTCCCGGAACATCAGCTTTTCAAAAAGATAGTTTGTACTGTCCAGTACTTCCTTCCTGCTTCGGAAATTTTTATGAAGATCAATTCTCTGACAGGGACTGCTTTCCACACTGTAAGTATCATACTTCTCCATAAAAAGTTCCGGTCTTGAGAGACGAAATCTGTATATGCTCTGCTTTACATCCCCTACCATGAACATATTATTTCTGCCTTTACTCATCCCTGACACACTCGTCAGGATCGTTTCCTGCACCAGATTACTGTCCTGATACTCATCCACCATCACTTCGGCAAACCGCTCCTGATATTCTTCAGCAACCGCAGATGGCACGATTTTCCCCTCTGTATTTCTCGTCAGGATTGCCAGTGCAAACTGCTCCATATCACTGAAATCAATCATATTTCTCCGCCGCTTTTTTTCATCAAACCGGTCAGCAAACTCCTGTACCAGTCCGGTCAGCGTCCTCATTGCCTGAGCGGAATCCTGCATATCTGCAATCCATTCATCTGCCGTTGCATAGAAATAAGATTTCTGAATCCCATCAATCAGAGCTTTCAACTGCTTCCGGACAGCCTGGACGGATTTCCGCAGCTCCGCATCGACAGTCTCATCTTTTTTACCCGAAAGCTTTTTCCAGTTGAAATCCATCAGAACCTCACTCATTTTCTCATAAGAGTCTGCCCTTTCCAGCTTTTTCAGTTCTTTTTCATCTGATTCCAATGCCTCTGCATACATATACGGACCTGCCGGGAGCTGACAGATTTCCATCGCCTGTCTGACCAGTCCATACAGATCGCCCAGTTGCTGTCTGACACGTTCTTCCACTGTATGCACCATTCTTGAATCTTCCAAATGCTCTCTGTCTATTTCATAATCTTCTGCACAGGAGATCAGCCACTGACGTGGATCAGGATAACTTCTTGAGTATTCATACAACTGAAGAATCAGTTCCTCAATCTTTTTATCCGTTCTGCCTGTTCCATATTTTTCCACAAATTCCCGGAACTCTTCCTCATCTTTTGCATAATGTTCTTCCAGCATTTCATCCAGTACATCCTGTTTAAGCAGACGTAGCTCCCCTTCTTCTCCCACACGGAATGACGGATCGATTCCGATCACATGGAAATGATCCCGGATTACCGACAGACAGAATTTATGCACCGTAGTGATCATCGCACTATGTATTAACGATGCCTGCTGTTCCAGATTCAGATTTCCCGGAGATTCTTCCAGTTTTTTTTCAATCGCTGCCGCGATCCTTTCTTTCATTTCGGCTGCCGCTGCCTCTGTATATGTGACAACAAGCAGCTTATCCACATCCACAGGATTCTTTTCATCCGTGATCATTGAGATGATCCTCTCAACGAGTACTGCTGTCTTTCCTGAACCGGCAGCAGCCGAAACCAGAATATTTCTGTCACGCAGATCAATGACCTGCCGCTGTTCTTTTGTCCATTTCACTGCCATACTGCCTATGTCTCCTTCTCTATTTCCGGCTTTTTTACTCCCGACTTTTCTTTATCCCTGGCTTTTCTTTATTTCTGACTTTTCTTTATTCCCAGCTTTTCCTTCATACATTCGACTGCTTCTTCCAGTGAATATTTCTGCAACTGACGGTATTCACACCCTTCAATCCGCTGGTCAAATCCGCAGATATCTTTGCAGGCACAGAAATCACATCCTGTATCCTCACCAAGCAGATACGGCAATGCACTTACCTCTCCCTCATACATCTCCGCTTTCAGTTCCTTTTGCTTCGACCTGGTATAAGCAAGTACCGTCTCAAACTTCTCCTGTGGAAGAGCTTTTGATGCACTCCCAAGTAATCCATTCTGATTCCTGCGGAGCGGATAATATAACGAACTTCCTGTCAGATTCGCCTCCAGATGTTCAATTACTTCCTCTTCACCATTCACAAGCCCATCCAGTTTCAGTTCTTTTAAAATACTTTCTTCCGTCTTCTTGTCTGTCTTTTCTCTTGCCACGATCGGATCCTGTATCCTGTAATAAAAAATTCCTGCAGGAACTATCTCCTTTCCCGGATATCTCTTTCCCTCTGCTTCCAGTGCTGCATTCAGATACACCGGCAACTGAAGCTGAAGACCATGATAGAAAGAAGTAATATCAAATACCTTTCTTCCCGTCTTATAATCTGTCACCTTGACATAAACCCGGTTCTCATCTTCGCACGTATCAATCCTGTCGATCTTACCACTTCCGAATTTAAATTCGTATCCTGCCGGTTTAAAATCTCCCTGCTCCATCTGTCGGGTCAATGCCCATACAGACCGGCGGATCAGACGCTTGATCCGATAGATCATATATTCATTTCTTGCACTTGAAAACAGGACTGTATTTCCATAATCCAGAACGCTGCTTTCCACACTTTCATCTATCAGCTCTGTCCTGCGTTCCTCCGGCATTGTTACCCAGTCCAGTTTCTCTTCCTCTGCTTTTCTTGCAAAATGTTCTAATGCCTGATGTGCAATATTTCCCAGATCCATCGCCTCAAATCCGTAGGTTTCCCGGTCAGAAAGCCGTAAACCATAACTCAGGAAATGAGCATAGGCACAGGAAGCAAACTTTTCCAGCCTCGTCACACTCACGCGTTCAGGATCAAGATACAGCTTTTCAGCCATCTGACTTCCCAGCATACCGGCTTCTTTTTTATAAAATCCTGCTCTCAGCAGCTTTTCAACCACTGATCTGCTTTTTTCATCGCCTGCAAACCATGTATAAAGTTCTTTCCATTGTGCATCCAGTCCCTGTTCTTTTTCTCTCAGCCCTTCCGCCAGTCTGAGAATCCCGGTCCTTCTTGTCATCTCACACTGCTGCCATGACTTTTCTTCCTCATCCACCGGTTTTAAATCCGGGAACAACCGCATCAACTCCTGGATCAGATACGATGGCCGGAGAGATTTTCCCTCTCCTGACACTTTTGCCCAGGATAAAAAGAGAAATTTTGTCGGCTTGGTAAGATTTAAATACAAATAAAATTTCTGAATATAAATCTTTTCTTTTGCCCCCGGAGAAAGTGAGATTTCTTTCTTCTGAAACTGCTCCCGGTCACATTCAGACAACAATCCGCCCACTCCTGTATTTCCCGGTAAAAGTGTATCATTTGCCCCTACAAAGAATAAAACTTTGATATTCTTGATCCTTGTACGTTCTACATCTCCGATCATAACCTGATCAAGACTTGGCGGAATGACTCCTACCTTCGCCTCTTCCAGTCCTGCATCCAGTAATTCACAGTAATCTTTCAGAGCGATTTCTTCTTCACCCAGCAGACTTACAAATTTATCAAATAATTCCATAACGATCCTGTATACCTGTGCATACTCTTTCGCCAGTGCCAGTTCTCCCCGGTCCTGAAATTTTTTCTCCAACTGTGCAATTTTCTGTTGCAGCTTTTCCTGAACAAGATATTCATATACTGCCTGCGTTACATCTCTGACAGTCTTTTTCTTCTGCTTCAGAACCTGTATCAGTCCCATCGTCTTTTCTACAAAGATCACTCTCAGATGATTCAGTTCTTCCAGTTCTTTTTCTCCGGTTGACGGAGTTCTTCTGACCCACGCCTGCTGCCATTTTTTATACCCTTTAATATCCAGTGCCAGACAATAATTTTCCAATCGGTCAATCTCTTCGTCCGTAAAACCGCACAATCCGGTTCTCAAATGCCTGAATACACTTTCGTAGGTAAAATTCTGTTCTGCCATCGCCAGCAGGCTCCGCAGATATTCTACAAATGAATTGAGCAAAATACTTTTTTTATGATCCATAAAAACCGGAATTTCAAATAATTCACACGCTTTCTCCAATGCATCCGCATACAGGTTCAGATCCGCAGCTATAACCGCAATATCCCGATATCTGTAGTCTTTTTCACGCACCAGCTTTCGGATTGATTCTGCCACATACCTGGCTTCTTCTCTCGGATTTTTCGTCTCATGAAGCGAAATTGCTCCGCTGCAGGCCTCCGATTCTTCTTTTTTCTTTTTATACTGTCTCCTTGAATAACGGAAAAGTTCCGATTCTAAAAATGCCATCTCAGGATTTTCTCTGAACCGGTATGGCACTTTTTCATACAGGCAGACCGATTCTTCAACCTCTGCCCCTGCATCCTGTGCAGTCTTTACAAGAGATGTAACCATCTGCTTGCTCAACGCAAAAAGCTGGTAAGGATGCCGATAAATAAAAGGATCTTCCCTGCGGTCAATTTCAACCGTAACGATCACCTTTTCACTGACTTTTAAAAGTTCTGAGATCAGCCGGATCTGAACCGGAGTAAATCCCGTAAATCCATCCAGTGCGATCACGCTCCCCTTAAGAAGTTCTGAGTCACATACCGCTCTCGCCAGTACATCCAACATCTCTTCTTTGGTAATATAACGATCCCGCAGATACTCTTCAAATCCTTCATATACTTTACGGATATCCTGCAATTTATAATAAAGATAACTTTCCTGACTGAGTCCCTCCATAAAGTCATCCAGCTTGTCAAAATCAACACCATACTGTACAAATTCTGAGATAACAGACTTTACTTCACTAATATATCCCTGCTTTTTCAGATTTCCTTTCAATACTTTCAGGTCATCCTCGAGCTTCCCCGCAATCCTCCGGATCACAAGATTCTTCCCCTCATCATCAAGAACCGGCTGTTCTTCCCTGCCGACTTCTTCAAATACGCGATATGCCAGTCTCATAAAGCTTAATGCATCAATATTCATGATGCCGCCTCTCGGATGTGCCGCACATAAATCTCTCTGCGTCTGCATGGTAAACTGCTCCGGTACAAGAACCAGATAATTCTTTTCCGGGTGTTCCATTGATTCATTCACGATCTGCTGATAAAGATAATGAGATTTTCCACTTCCTGAATTTCCCAAAATAAACTGTAGTGACATTCATTTCCTCCAAATGCTATGGTATACAGAGCATCTGCCACCGGCAGTTTCTTCTGCATACTTTGGTATAAAAAGCAGATACAGACCGGTCACTCTTCCCACACCGTTCCTGCATCTGCCCGTTGTCCGCAATCACTTTGTATCGTTCCTGTATCGATGAACTGCTTTACTTTATAAGACTTAACAACTCACCTTTTGATACTGCACCGATCTGTCGGCCTGCTTCCTCACCGTTCTTAAACGCAATAAAGGTCGGGATACTCATTACTCGGTATTTCTGTGCAATCTCCATCGCCTGATCAATATTGATATTGCACACTTTGATTTCCGATTCCTCCTCAGCAATCTCATCCACGATCGGACTCATCATCTTACAAGGTCCACACCAGTCTGCATAAAAATCTACCAGTACCAGCTTTTCCGCCTGAAGAACTTCCTGCTCAAAATTTTCTACCGTTAACTTAACAACTGACATCTTTCTTTCCTCCTATAAACGAATCACTAAGTTACTTTCCTGCATTTTTCTGCATTTTAACTTTTCTTTTTTATTAATCTCCAGTTTCACCTGAAAATAAGCACTTTTTTCTAAAAATCAAATACCATCGGATCATAACTTGTTCTTTTATTTTGATTCATTGCATTCATCCTTTTCATATCTTCTTCCGTAATCTCAAAATCGGATATCGAAATATTCTGCAATAACCGTTCTTTATTTTTCGACTTTGGAATTGGGATAATCCCCTGCTGGACATTCCAACGCAACAATAACTGAGCAGACGTCTTATTATATCCCGCAGCCATCCTGCCAATCTCATCCTCGTCCAGATTTCCCCGCAATAAAGGTCCCCATGCCATGACCTGAATCTCATTTTCTCTGCAAAATCCGAGTAATTTCTCATCATGCATAAACGGCGTATGCTCAATCTGATCGATCATCGGTCTGACTTTACAATTTGCCAGCAGATACTCCAACTGGCAGACTTCAAAATTGCATACACCTATGCTCCTGACCTTTCCATCAGTATACAGCTTTTCCATTGCTTTCCATGTATCAAGCATTCTTTCCCGGTTCTGTCCCGGCCAGTGTACAAGAAACGAATCCAGATAATCCGTCTTCAGGCGTTCTAAAGACTCTCCAAAGCTTTCAATCGTCCGCCCATACCCCTGGTTACAATTATCTACCTTGCTGATCAGGAAAATATCCTGCCTGGGAATCCGGTTCTTCTCTAACGCTTCACCCAGTCCGCTTTCATTTTTATACATCTGAGCCGTATCAAATAAGCGATAACCCTGTTCATATGCATATCTTACTGCATCGTCCATTTCTTTTCCCGCATTCATCTTATAGACACCAAGACCCATCTCTGGAATTTCAACACCATTATTTAATCGAAACATAATAAGCCTCCCTTTCATTTTGCGATACGACTACAGTATAACATACTTTTTCTTGCGGTTAAATCTTTTCTGTATCTTACCATATCCGCATTGCGTTATCAATACAGATATTATTTTATGATGCCAGGGTCAAAAGGTCTAAGCCCACATGAGCTTGCTCATAGGTGGGTGAAAGACCTTAGGACCCGCCCCGATATGAGCATAAAAGTGGGATGATAATCCCACGATATGCGAATATTGGGTAGGATTGTGGGAGTGCGTAGCACGGAGCAATCCGTAGGCATCAAAGTCGGGGGCTTTTGACCCCGACATAATTTTATAATTTCATAATATTTCCAGCACTTTTTTATCACATTTTCGTCCTAAAATAACATCTGACATTAAGGGGAGTCTGTCAATCGAATTGAAGGGAGTATAAATTCTATGACAAATGAACAATATCATACTTTGATCCATCCTTATACAGATGCCATGAACCTGATCCTTACCCGACTGGAGATTTTAAATCACTGTGCCGCTGACAATGAGGATGTCCGGCCAATCCATGGAATCACCCACCGGATCAAGGAAAAAATAAGTATGGAAAATAAATTAAAAAAGAAACATTCTAACGGAAGTGTGCAGGATGCACGCACATTACTGAAAGATATTGCCGGTATCCGCGTTATCTGCTTTTTTGAACGCGATATTTATCAGCTTGCTGAATCATTAAAAAAGCAGACTGACCTGATCCTCGTCTGCGAAAAAGATTATATCCGACATCCAAAACCGAACGGTTACCGGAGCTATCATCTTGTACTGGGAGTTCCTATTTATTCACTGGATGGCATGGAATACTATCCGGTGGAAATTCAGTTTCGCACCATTTCCATGGATTTCTGGGCTGCCATGGAACACCGGATCTGCTATAAATCCCAGCCCTTTGATGAACTCGAAATGAAAAGTGCTTTCCGGCAGTATGCAGAAATACTTGATGGGATTGAGAAATCCTTTGAAGTGTATAGTGAGAATTGTGGGTGAAATTTGTATTTGTTGGGGTGATACGCTTAGAAGACATACAAATTCTTGGTGGCGAAGCGGACGCGGAAAGCAGAGATATTCCCTCGCGGTG
>ENA-OPSJ01002232-OPSJ01002232.1-human-gut-metagenome-genome-assembly--contig:-NODE-2232-length-12841-cov-3.108400_pt1 | contig 12841 bp, 11 predicted proteins | sample MGYA00241801_ERZ501893 | MGnify/ENA primary metagenome ERZ501893 (study PRJEB25962, sample SAMEA2042219) | human gut metagenome | biome: human gut; feature: human-associated habitat; material: faeces...
TGGAAACCGGTATGTTTAAAATCAAAAATTTGATTTTTATAATAATGTCTAAAAATCATAACGCCTCCAACAACATAAGAAATTGCTGAAGCAATGGCCGCACCTGAAACTGAAAGTCCCGCTCCGTATACTGTTATGCCAAACATCTTTCTTGTGGGATAAATCAAAATAAAATTTAAAGCAATATTAATTAAATTCATATAAACATTGATCATCATCGGCGTTTTCATATCTTTAACTGCACGAAGCGTTGATGATAAGACGATAATCATTGTCCTAAAAATAAAAGGTGAAGAAACAATAAAGAAATAAATTGATGCATCTTTTCTTATTTCCTTTGCTCCATTTAACCAACCTGGTAAAAATGGTGCAATAATAACACTTATAATTGACGTTAATAAACCTACAACCAAGGAAATAAAAAGGGCTTGTTGTCCTGTCATCTGTACCTTTTTATGATTTTTTGCGCCATCAGCTTGAGCACATACTGCTAAGACCCCAACCCCAAAAGCGACTGAAATGCTTCCTAGAAGCCATGTAACTGATGATGTTAAACCAACTGCAGCCGAAGCTGTTGCTCCCATGGCACCGACCATAGCCGTATCTACATAAGTGACAATCGTATTCATTGCTTCTTGAATAATTGCCGGCCAAGCAAGATGACATATTCTTTTAATATCTGTTTTATACTTCATTCTCTCATCCTTCCATTAAGTCTATTATACAACAAAAAAAGGAATAAACAATGTTATTCCTATGCTGCTTGATATAAACGTGTTCTTTTAACATCTAGATATTTCCAGTATTTCCCGACCGCCTACAGCTATTACTAATTGATCACTATAGCCAAATTCTCTGGCAATCGTTCCTTTTTTCACTTTAGAAATGTGTGTTAATTTACCATCAAGTATTGCATATTTCATAATAGCTACCCCCTTTATCTACTTCTATTATATATATTTAAGGAAAAGCTATTTTTATTTATATATATTTAAACACCTGTTTTTTGTATTTAAAAAGGAGATTTTAAATCTCCTTTTCTATTTATACTAGAAATCTACTTCAGTATCATAGTAGCATGCTTTTAATAGAGCAACCATTTCATCATGATTTGGAATACGTGGGTTTGATCCTGTACATGCATCAGCAATTGCATTATCAGCAATTTCATCAACACGTGCTAAGAAGATATCTTCTGGAACAAATCCAGTTTCAGCTGGCATACCATCTGCACCATATTTATTAATTCCATGAGGAATATTTAATTCATCATTCATTCCTCTTAAATATTTAATTAATAAAGCAACTTTTTCATCATCGTTAGCTCCACCTAAATGCATATAATCAGCAATGACACCATAACGTTTTTTAGCTGTTGGATCTTTTGCATTGAATGCAATAACTTTTGGTAAATACATTGCATTGGCAGCACCATGGATAATATGTCCACCTTGATCAACGAAAGCAGCTCCTGTTTTATGAGCCATTGAGTGAACAATACCTAATAAGGCATTAGAAAATGATTGCCCTGCTAAACATTGAGCATCATGCATTGTATCTCTTGCATCCATGTCTCCATTATACGATTTTACTAAATTAGCTTGAATTAATTCAATTGCATGAATTGCAAGTGGATCTGTATAGTTACAATTTGCAGTAGAAACATAAGCTTCAATAGCATGAGTCATTGCATCCATACCAGTATGTGCAACTAATTTAACTGGCATTGTTTCAGCTAAATCAGGATCAACGATAGCAACATCTGGGGTAATTTCAAAGTCAGCGATAGGATATTTAATTCCTTTATTATAGTCTGTAATAATTGAAAAAGCAGTAACTTCTGTAGCTGTACCACTTGTAGATGGGATTGCACAGAAATGAGCTTTTTTACGTAATTTTGGAATACCAAATACTTTGCACATATCTTCAAATGTGATATCAGGGTATTCATATTTAATCCACATTGCTTTAGCCGCATCAATTGGTGAACCTCCACCCATAGCTACGATCCAATCTGGATTAAATTCTTCCATAACAGCTGCACCTTTCATAACAGTTTCAACTGATGGATCTGGTTCAATACCTTCAAATAATTTAACTTCCATTCCAGCTTCTTGTAAATAGCTAACAGCACGATCTAAGAAACCATTACGTTTCATTGATCCTCCACCAACACATACAATTGCTTTTTTTCCTTCTAAAGTTTTTAGAGCTTCTAATGCTCCTTTTCCATGATATAAATCTCTAGGTAATGTAAATCTTTGCATAACTTATTCTCCTCTTTTCCTATCTCTAATGATAGCACTTACATTTATTTTTGGTTAGATACTAAAAAGGCATAGTGATATGCCTTTTTTTATATATCAAGTTATTTTTTTCACATTACATGTGCATTTTTTCACTTTACTTGTTCAATCACTTTTTTTAAACATTTAATAAAATTTTGATCTTCTTTTGATAAAACATATCCTTTTCGATAAATTAAGTAATCAACATAGGGTATTTTCTTATCTTTACATGCTTTTAAAACAAAATCATTTTGTTTTAAAAGCTTTTTAGGCATTGGGGCAACCCACATATAAGTTTCTGGAATCTCACTTAAAAGTTCAAATTGTATTCCTCTTTCATAAATGTTCATATGCTTATGATTATGATGATCTTCTTGAATATGAATATCTCCATGTTTCAATTCAATTTGTTTCTTTAAATCTTTAATACTTATTTCTTGATCTTTAAGCGGATTATCATTTGAAATAAGTATTTGATAATCAAATGAAAACAGTTTTTCATATGTTAATTCTTTTAAAGTTAAAATATTAAAATAATAATCTTGATCTCTTATTGGAAAACGCACAATTCCTAGATTATTTTCCCCATCATAAACATTTTGAATTGTATCAATCGAATTTGTTTCTCGATAATTTAAATTCAATTCTTTTTTCATATTATTATCCATCTTCAAATATTCAATAAACGCTTCCGATATATAGCTTGAACGAGGTACACAAATATCTAAATTAAGCTTATGGGGATCACCTTGATACATATTTTTTAAACAATCTACTTCTTGAACGATCTTTTTAGCTTGCATCAGGAATTCCTTTCCTTTTGTAGTAGGAACAACACCTTTATTATGTCTTTCAAAGATTTTAATATTGGCTTCTTCTTCTATTTCTTTAATTATTTTTGATAAACGAGGTTGATTTACATATAGATGTTGTGCTGCTTTGGAAATTGATTCACATTTTTCAACTTCTATCAAATATTTTAAATGTAAAAAATTCATTTTCTAGCTCCTTAAATATAATATAACTATTATATCATTTTTATAAAAAAATTCTATGCAAAACATAGAATTTATAAATAAGTTTCTTTAATATAATCAATTGTTTCTTCTAAATTACTTTTAGATAAATGAACTAACATATCTTTAATCATTGCATCTGTCTCTTCATGAATCACATAATAACCATGTGTTTTATTATAATAATCTAAAGGAGCAGAAACATCAAAGTCATTTCCACGATAGACCATCGTTGCCGCAACACGATCACAAAACATTTCCACAACATATTTTGTCGGCATTTTAGCAGGAACGACTCCTTGTCTTGAAAAATCAACCCAATATTCCCAATGATGTTTATTTCTTCCTTTATGATGAAGCCAAGCGGAAGAATAACCAATCGTTTCTCTTTCAATAGAATTAGGGGAATGTGTCCCTACCCAATATTTAGCTCCTGTTTTAAGTTCAGTTGGTGAGTACTTTGATAAATCATGAAGGATTCCTTGTTTATAAAGACCACATTTAAAACAAAGCATTGTCACATAATATTTATGTTTATTAATTGTTTTCAAATGATTAATCAGTTTCACTTAAATCACCTTCTTGATATCTTGTCGCAAATATATCTTCATCACTTTCAGTTTCTACAATATCCCCTAATTCAGGAAGTTCATCTAAAGAAGCCAGTGAAAAAGCATCCATAAATTCATCCGTCACTCCATATAAAATAGGAAGTCCTGGACTTTCTTCTCTTCCTACTTCTTTAATAAGCGCTTTAGCAAGAAGTTTACGAATCATCGCATCACACCCTACCCCACGAATATCTTCTACTTTTGAACGGGTAATCGGTTGATTATAGGCAACAATGGCCAATGTTTCTAAAGCTGCTTGAGAAAGTTTCGCTTTGGATTGTTCTACCATTTTTTGATAATAAGGGAAATAGTCTGGGTTGGTCGCAAACTTATATTTACCACCAAAATTGACTACTTGGATTCCATTAAAACCTCTATGTTCATATTTTTCAATAAATTCATCCATCAATTCTGTTGCTTTCTTCTTAGAAACTTCTAATACAACTGAGATTTCTTTAATATCGAGTCCTTCATCTCCTCGAATATAAAGCATACCTTCTATGATATGGTCATAATTCTCCATTAAGCTTTTCCCTCCACATATATTTCATTAAATAAGCCATCTTGGCTAATTTCTATTTCTTTATCTTTCGCTAAAACTAAAATTGATAAAAATGATGTAAATCCGCCAATGCTATTTGTGTTTGGAAAGGATGTAAATGGTAAGCTGATTTATGTAAAATTAAAGGTTCGAGAACAGCAGCAAGTGGTGTGTGTGTCATTTCATTATGCAAAGGGGAAAATGGTGTTCCCTTATGCATAATGGAGTAATGAAGGAGGTAAGATGATGGAGACTAATATGTTAATTAAAAAAATTCATATGTCATGTCCCTTGTGCGACAAGACACATGAAATTGAAGAGAGAAAGAGAATCACAACTATTACATTAAAAGGAGAGGAAGTAGCCTACGAAGAGAGGTTTTATTTTTGTGCAAATGCAGATGATGAGAATGAATTTCAAACGGGTGCAATGACAAATGAAAATCTGCTTAATGCAAGGAATGCATACCGAGTTAAGATGGGACTTCTTACTTCGGATGATATTGTTGCGATTAGAGAAAGTTATGGGTTATCTCAAGTTGACCTTGCAAAACTTCTTGGATGGGGAGAAGCGACAATATCTCGATATGAAAGCAAAGCAATTCAAGACGAAGCTTATGATACCATGCTCCGCTTGATTAAAGATAATCCATTGCAAGCGCTAGAATTTTTAAAAAAGAACTGTGACAAGTTTACTGCTAAGAAACGTTTAGAAATTAGAGCAAAGATTGTAGAAAAAATAGATTCTTATGGAAAGGAGTTTCTTACAAGGCAAACATTTGAAGGAGAGTATGCAAATTTTGAAGAGCCATCTGATTCAAATGGCTTTACAATGCTTAATATTGATAAAATTGAAGCAATCATTTCTTATATTGCGGAAAAGGTCAATCATTTGTTTAAAGTTAAATTGATGAAAATGCTTTGGTATACGGATGTTTTATCATTTATTGAAAACGGGTGTTCAATGACGGGGATGGTGTATCGACATGAAAATATGGGAGCACTTCCCGTTGGGCATTATAGCTTGATGAATTTAGAAAATTTGAATATTCAAGAAGAGATGAGCCATAATTATGATACTATGCTTCATGTGTACCCGACTGTCAATATGGATTATTCGGTATTGACTGATGGTGAAAAAGCCATATTAGATAAAATTATTATAAAGTTTAAAGACTATAAGACAAAAGATATTGTGGCTTATATGCATGATGAAAAGGCATATCTTGAAACAAAACCTGGAGAAATAATTCCTTTCAGTTTGGCAAAAGAAATAAGAGCATTTTAATATAATAAACAATATGTAATATTAGAAAAATGGAGGAGAATATATGAATAAAATTAAACAGTTTGTAAGTGTATTTTTAGTACTTGCATTAATCATTACATGCTTCCCAAACAATAGTGTTTATGCTCAGACAGAGCAAACGGAAAGTAACACTGAAAAAAATCTTCCGATAGACAAAAGTTACAGAATAAAGACTACGGAAGGAGTAGCGTCATCCAACGCAGAGGCAACAGGTCTTATACTTCCGAATTATGGCTCAAACACTTCTTCTTATGTGGAAGAAATAGAAGAAGGCGGCTTTTTTCGAATTGAGGCGTTAAAAGGAAAAGTTTACATTGAGACTTATAGTGCAGATTATAAGCTGCTTTCTACCAAAAAGATTAAGTATGAACTGCCTAAATTCGGAGGATATTTTAAAGGTAAAGATGCACAGTATATCGTGTTTGGACAGAATAACCATGAATCGGATAATACAAAAGAAGTTGTCCGGGTTGTCAAATATGATGATGACTGGAATAAACTTGGACAGTGCAGTATAACAAGCAAAAATGTATATGAGCCTTTCGCAAAAGGTCCTTTGCGTATGACAGAAAATGACGGAATCCTTTATATCCATACATCAAGGTATATTTACTGGGATGCTGCAGCGGAGCCGGAAGAGATTCATCATGAAGTAAATCTTACTTATGCGGTGGATGAAGACAGTATGGAGTGTGTCATGAATGAAGCTCCGGGTGACTGGGTTTCCCTCTCTTTTGCCCAGTTTATTCTTTCAGATGGAGAGTCTGTATACCGTTTAGATCTTGGAGATGCGAATCCTCGTGCTGTTAATCTGGCAAAATCGGTTGTTTACAAGGAGCCGGACGATGTATGGACATGGTATGGGAAGACAGAGACCCGTTCCCTCTTAGATATTATAGGAAGCTATGGCGATAATGTAACCGGTGTATCGCTGGGAGGTTTTGAACTTATGAACGATGGCGATACACTTATTACTGCCGGTTCTTCTATTGTTCAGGATTCCTCTGTCACAAAAACGTCGATGGAAAAAGCACACAGAAACATTTTTGTAATTACCATGAATAAAAAATTTAATGAGTCACCTAAATTAAATTGGATTACCGATTATAAAGAAGAAGATGGAATTACCATTTTGAATCCACAGTTAGTAAAGGTAGAAGATGGATATTATATGTTCTGGCAGGAATATTATGTAGAACGGGAGACAGATCTCTGGGTGACAAGAGTTGCAAAACTCAACGAGGATGGAAGTCTCGATGGAAAAATTCACAAGATTCGTGCATATTTGTCAGACTGTAAACCGATTGTAACATCGGATAATCATTTGTTCTGGTATACAACGATGAATGAAAATGCACCGACATTTTACTCTCTGGATATGAATAGGCTGGATGATTATGATTTCAATGGCCGTATATTTGCAGATGCGTTTGAAATAAAACTTTCACAATATACGTATACAGAAATCGATGATCCATCAAGAATGCATGCGTATAAGCCGGACGTGACAGTATATTTTAAAGGGAAAAAGTTGGTAAATGGACAGGATTACACCTATAGATACGAAGATAATTATACACAGGGAACTGCCTATGTGGATGTGACGGGAAAGGATTTCTTTGTGGGCACTCAGAGAGTCTCATTTGAGATACTGCCGGCGAAAGAAGACCCGCCATATCAGGAACCATCGTGGTGGGGAAATGGTGGGCAGGCGACAAGCAAGCCGACAGCAACGAAGAAACCGATGGCTACTAAGAAACCAACAGCAACAAGGAAACCGAGTACAAAGACAGTGAGAACCGGTACAGGTGCGGTTATAATCAAGGGTACGGGAACTTCTGCAGCAACCCCTAAAAAGGTAAAGGGTGTAAAGGTTTCAAATTTAAAAGGTAAAAAAGTTGTAGTATCATGGTCCAAACAGCAGGGAATGTCCGGATATCAGATACAGTATGCAAAAAACAAGAAATTTACGAAAGGGAAAAAGAAGCTATCAGCATCCAGAAATTCGGCTTTCCGGATAATAACAAAATTTAAGAAAAAAACATATTATTTCCGTGTGAGAACTTATAAAAACTCGGGCAGACGGAAAGTTTATGGTAAATGGAGTAAAATCGTCAAAGTAAAAATAAGAATATAAATGCGCATGGGGGAGAATTAGGACCAGTTTTTGCTGGTCCTTTTCGATTACATTATTGCTATGCTTAATTATATCATGGTTGTGTGAATTCGCCAATAATATAAAAAATCGCCATTTTAACTTTTTGCAGACCATTATAAATTAAGAAGGGCACTTGATTTCTCAAATGCCCTAGTGTATAATCTACTTAGAAAGGTTATCGGATGTGTTATCCGATTGCCATCAGTTGTAACTATGAAATAGCATTCACTTTAGGCGGTGGGATGCTATTTCTTTTTGCCGTTATGGTTATCTATGTAAGATAGAGCCGCAAAAACAACTAATAAAAGCGTAAGAACTTCCATTGTGTTCATAGGCATCATCCCTCTTTCGTAATACTAGAGGGCATAACTCGGAAAATCACATCCTACTTTCGTTTCAATTACACAATAACAGTATAGCATAAAGGGAACGGATGCTCAAACAAGAGGTAAATTTACCTCATCAGAAATAAGATATTTGTAGATGCCTGGGAGTTTGTTTGGTATAATTATGGTGCAGGGGACAAGGAATTGTTCCCTGCAAATTGGAATTTATCTAATACCATCTTTTAAGTCTGCAAAGAAATCATTGGTAAAGATGTTCATCTCCTCACACAAGGGGATGGTTTCGGGCAGATAGCATTTGTTTTGGTTAAGAACATTCTTTTCCACATAGTCCAAGGTATCGAGCAGAGATTGCCCCCTAACTGAACCCGTAATCAGAGTTTTCACAATCAGGTATGTCTTTCCACCCTCCAGCACATGAGCATCATGCAAAATCTTACCTTCAATAGTTTCGGGAATTTCACTTCTCTGAGACTCCCATGCTATTTTCAAAGTTTTAGCAACTTTTTCTTCATCATAATTTTGTTCCAACATCCACTGCTTGATTCTTGCTTCATACCTATATATGAAACCATGAAAATATGTTGCTAATCTCAAACACTCTTCATCAACGATGTAACTACATTGGGAGAGGATTCTATTAACCGTTCTTTGCACCAACTCAATGTGCCACATATTATGCATGATATCTTTGTCTACATAATAAGGCTCTACAAATTCAAATAAGGCTTTATCGTTTATCATATCTACTCTCCGTCAAATTCAAATAAGTCTCAACAACAAGGAAATTTACAATTTCTTTATAGGATGTCTAATAACCGTTTTCCATTTCTCTGGAGTAACCTTTCTCGCATCAGACAGATATATTTCATGGTGTAATCTTTCTGCATTCATATCATTAACATATCCATTCTGTTCTAAATACGCATCCATAAGCGCAACAGTCGCAGGTTCATCATCAAATGCTCCTAAATGCATAATCTGAACACACACACCTTCCTCAATAGTCATAAACTCTGCCGATGAACAATCCAACTTTTTCTTATTTGTCGCGGTTTCAACTGCCCATTCGAAATCTTCTTTCGTTATGAAATCAGGCAATCGTATAACGGAAATCCAGTTAAATGTAGACTTATCCGTATAATCTACACCATCTGTATTTTCTTGCCACCAGAAGCCCTCAAGTGGTGGAACTACATATTCAAAAAATCCTTTGATTTTGTAATCTGTTTTATAACTCATTTTCAGAGTATATGCAACAGCATATAACACACTTATTGCCTGCTGATATGCTCCACCTTCGTCATTTGGATCACCTTTTCCTCTAACTGCAATATAATTTGCTTTAGGAACAATTACAATCTCTGGTTTATTTTTAGGCATATAAAATTCTTTGTATTCTTTCTTAAAATCAAAAGCCATTGCTACCTCCGTAAATTCCGATTTTCTCAATTCTCCAAACTAGAATTTGCGCTTCTATAAGGTGGAATGTGTTGACACAAAAAATACAGTATGATAGTATTGTCATTAGAAAAAAGGAAGGCACATTTCGTGTAAGGTGAGGAAATGATTAATAGATAATTTAATTTAAGTAAGACACATATAGTTATTGAGCCTGTAGAAAATAGGTTTATTTTTGTGTACGCTTAAGTTGGATTATCGCAAGAGGCATTTCCTTTGCTTTTCCTTAGGGAAAGTAATAAAGGTCTATTTAGCGAGTCTATTTTTGCGTATGCAAAAAAGGCTCGTTTTTGTGTGTACAAAAATAATTGACTCGTGTTTCGAAAAGGAGGAACTTTATGTTACAGATAAAGAAATTAAATTTAACACATAAAAAAGACCTGAGAGTAATTCTTGATGATTTCAACCTTGTGCTAAATGATGGAGATAAAGCAGTTATCATTGGAGAAGAAGGGAACGGAAAATCAACATTAATGAAGTGGATATATGATCCATCGCTTATAGAAAACTATATAGAAGCGGATGGGGAAAGAGTAATGGGAAACGAACGTCTTGGTTACCTTCCGCAAGAGATGCCCGATGAAGATAAGAAAAAAACCGTATACGAGTATTTTTCTGAGGAAGAAGTATTCTGGGAGAAAACGCCAAAAGAACTGTCTGTTATTGCAGGGAAATTTGGAATAAAAAATGATTTTTTCTACAGTAGTCAGATGATGGGGAGCCTTTCAGGAGGAGAAAAAGTCAAGGTACAACTCATGCGGCTTTTTATTCGCGATGTATCTGTGCTATTGTTAGACGAACCTTCAAATGATATTGACATTGCGACGCTTACATTACTGGAAAAAACCATAAATGAATGGAAGCATATTGTGCTTTTTATTTCACACGATGAAACATTGATAGAGCGTACCGCCAACATGGTAATACATATCGAGCAGATTAAGCGAAAAACAGAAGCGAGATATACCGTGGCCAAGCTTCCCTATAGAAACTATGTGGAGGAACGGCTTCATAAATTTGAACTTCAAGAACAGAGGGCACTATGTGACCGTAGGGAAAAAAGATTCGAGATGAGAAATATCAAAGAGTGTCTCAGAGTGCGCAAAGCGCATTAGCAAATTGTTCCAGACAAGCACCGTCGGTGGCAAAGAATTTGAAAGACAAAATGCACACAGTTAAGGCTATGGGGCGAAGATTTGACGCAAATGTCGGAGCAGGAAGAAGCAATCTTTTTTAAATTAGGAGATAAAAACGCATACATTCCAACAGGGAAAACGGTCATAGAATATGAACTTTCAAAGCTAATGACTCCAGAAGGCGAAAGAATTTTGGCAGAAGGAATTTATTTGAAAATAAAAGGATCAGAGAAAATCTGTATTATAGGAGCCAACGGGGCAGGAAAAACGACTCTTCTAAAAAAGATAGCGGAAGAACTCCTAAATCGGAATGACATTAAAGCAGAATATATGCCTCAAACTTATGAAGACCTGCTGGATTTGGATGTTACACCGGTTGATTACCTTGATAAAACAGGAGATAAAGAAGAGCGTACAAGAATTAGAACATACCTAGGTTCACTTAAATACACGCCAGATGAAATGGAGCATCCTATTCGGGAGTTGTCTGGTGGACAAAAGGCGAAAGTGCTTCTTTTGAGGATGAGTTTAAGTGGTGCGAATGTTCTTATTTTGGATGAGCCTACAAGAAATTTTTCACCATTATCCGGCCCGGTAATAAGAAAAATGCTCCGAGAATTTCCAGGGGCTGTCATTAGCATTTCTCACGATAGAAAGTACATTGAAGATATGTGTGATAAAATATATCAGCTAAATCCTAATGGATTACAGTTAATTAGTGAGTGATAAAAAAGATGAAAGACTGACAACTTTCAGCTGATAGGAACTCTACAAAGGAGCTTCCTGCTTATTCCTATTACCCTTAATTTTTTTTGCCAATCAATAATAACCATCTATGATCAAACATAATTTGTGATTCTTTATTATATGGTGAAAAACCAGTTTTACTACCACCTGCCAATTCAGCTTTCATCAAATCGGTTATCTCTTTTTGCACATCTTCAGGAGTATCAGTCAGTTCCAGCCAGCTATTTAAATTTACCGGCACTAACGTAGTTTCTTCGCATTGCAGTTCGAAATCTTTCTCGAACAGTTTTTCAAATTCTTCCCTGCTGAGGATTCTGGTATGTGAGGGATCACGCATATTTTCAATCTTATCATCAATTGTCCGTAAAGACTCTTCGACAGCTTCCATATCCCAAACCACCAGCTTTCCTCCTTTTTTCAGGACACGTTTCATCTCCTGAAAAGGCTTCTCAGGATTGGCAAAATGGTGGAAAGAGAGTCTTGTGACTACCAGATCAAAAGTTTCCGATTCGTATGGAAGTTTTTCTGCATTACCTGTTTGAAAACAAATGTTCTTTATCTGGCTTTCTCTGGCAAGTTTTTTCCCCTGTGCCAGCATTTCTTCCGTGAGATCCAGACAAGAAATATCCTTTACGAAAGGAGCTAATGCTCTGCCGCAAATGCAGGTTCCGGCTGCCACCTCCAGGGCATGTTCTGTTCCTTTTGCCCCGATTCGTTTCATAAGATAATCGGTATATTCCGTTTTTGACATATGATAGGCAGCAAACTTTTCAGCCTGGTTTTTGAATGATTGTTTGACTGTATCGTTGTGATTCATTTTAAGTACCTCCTACAATGCAGTTCCTTTCTTTGGGATAAATAAATGGTTCATGTCCGCATGTTCCAGTTCAAGCAGTGAAATCTTTTTATCAATTCCCCCTGCATATCCTGTTAGACTTCCATTTGTGCCTACGACCCGGTGGCAGGGAATGATAATGGAAATTTCATTATGTCCAACCGCACCGCCAACTGCCTGGGCAGATATATGGGAAGTGTATTTGCAAAATATCTCCTACATCAAACGACTCTTTATGGCTACCTATATTATATCAATAATTTATTCTTTTGACCATAATGTATTACTTCTAAGGTGCTTCATACGTTCGACTTGAATGCATACATAATCTTTCTTGTAAAAAAATTGGCAGTTGTATATAATAGTTACAGACCACAGAAAAAGTGGAATAAGCAG
>ENA-OPSJ01002233-OPSJ01002233.1-human-gut-metagenome-genome-assembly--contig:-NODE-2233-length-12837-cov-2.597324_pt1 | contig 12837 bp, 14 predicted proteins | sample MGYA00241801_ERZ501893 | MGnify/ENA primary metagenome ERZ501893 (study PRJEB25962, sample SAMEA2042219) | human gut metagenome | biome: human gut; feature: human-associated habitat; material: faeces...
CACCTATGGGGCTCAGTCGTGCGGATGCGTATTTATCAAAGCATTGCAAAGCAAAGATTTTTCGGAAATCCTACTGATCTGCGTCAATTTTTTAGTCATATTTCACGGATCAACTGATTTTTCAGGCAAAATTCATAATTTATTTTCCGGACATGAGAAATATTATGGGCATACATCAATTTGAGGTATGGGAAGTCTTAGTTATTTACATATTGTTTTACTGCTTTCCTGTACTTCCAAAGCCTCCTCTGTCCTTTCCGGCCAGCTTGTCCACCTCGTCAAATTGAATCTGAGGCTGATTTTTCATAATACGGAACTGACAGATCCTGTCATTTACATGAATCTCGGTGTCCCGCATAGCGATCACCGGCATTCTCCACATATCATTATCACCGCAGTAAGAGCCATCGACAATGCCACAGTGATTTGCCTGAATGACTCCGAAGTTCTTGTATGTGCTGCTGCGCGGTACGATATGTGCCTCGTATCCTTGCGGAAGCTCCATTGCCACTCCCAGAGGGATCAGAGCAAAATCTCCCGCCTTCAGTATCACGTCCTCCGACGCGCGCAGATCGATCCAGTCAGACTTTCCATCAATATACTCCAATTTGTCGATCTTGTCCGTAAAATATTTAATCTTTATTGTTTCCATTGGTATCAATTTTCCTTTCTCGCAACCTACAAAATGATTACAGGCTTTCTTTTCTGCTATTTTAACCCGAACTTCGTGATATGTCAAAATCCCTCATTCACCTCTCTTTCTTTTCGCCATACTATAAAGAGGAGATTCTTTTTATATGGAGGAGTAGTATGTCTAAATTATATGCCATGCAGCAGGACCGCCCGGATACCGGAAGGCTGCTTGTAAATGTCAGTTCGATGATCAGCTCGCGCGCCGTGTCGGGAGCCACGGTACAGATCACGGACAGCAATGAACCGGAGGATGTGATTGATGAGCTTTCCACGGATTCCAATGGTCAGACCGATACCATTGATCTGCCGGCACCGCCGCTCGAATACAGCCTTGAGCCGGAAGCCGCACAGCCTTATTCAGTATTTAATCTAAGGATCACCGCTCCCGGCTTTGAACCGACGGTGATCTCCGGAGCGGAAATCTTGTCAGGGCAGACGGCACTGCAGAATATTTCCCTGATTCCGCAGTTTGAGACGCCGAATGATAACAGTGTACTTTATGTGATTCCACCACACACCTTGTACGGCGATTACCCGCCGAAGATTCCGGAGAGTGAGGTCAAGGATGTCAGCGAAACGGGTGAGATCGTATTAAGTCGTGTGGTAATCCCCTCTGGTGTGTGATAAAAGAATACGGCGTACCCCCGATGCCTCCCAGGTCTGTCGCTGTTTCTCACCATATTCAAACCGATACACCTCACCGGTCCTCCGGTAATGTTCCGGTGTATTGACCCCGTTTTGCTCCAGCCACCCCGCGATCTGCCGATAACTCATCCCCTGCTGCCGCCTTTGTGCCATCTGCTTGATCACCTCATACGCCGGCGGATCCTTTTCAAGTCCCCTTCTTCCATCGCAGTAAATAATCTGCCAGCCATAAGGCGCTCTGCTCCCCAGATAACATCCCTGCGCCTTCTTCTGCTGTTTGACAAGACGTACCCTTCTTCCGATATCCTTTGCATACCATTCGTTCATAAGATTTTTCAGGTTACCGGCGAGGCTTCCCGGCATCTCACGCCCGCTGTCGTATCCATCGCTGACACAGACTACGCGCACTCCCATCAGCGGGAAAATTTTCTCAAGATATTCACCGGTTCGCAGATAATCTCTGCCAATCCGGGAAGCATCCTTACACACAATACAGTTGATCTTCCCCTCCTGTGCATCTTCAAGCATCCGCTGAAACTGCGGGCGGCGAAATGTGGTTCCACTGCAGCCACTGTCCACATAAATATCCTGAAGTCTGCAACGATCCGCTACGCAAATTTCTTCTTCCTTTTGTTTTTCACTCAAGCTTTCGCACCGTACTTTTTTCTGAGCCAGCTTGGCGTTCTGCTCTTCCAGCCATTGCTTCGCCAGTCGGATCTGATTCTGTATGCTGTTGTCCTTGGCATTGCCATGCTCTACGGACAAGCGGGCGTAAATTCCAACCAGATACTCCATTCTCTCCCCACCTTTCTTGTCACTCCGGATCTATTTGTTATTCTATCCTCAGCCCGTTCCGTCTGTCGGATCACATTTATTATTCTTTCGTTTCCGACTAGTTCCATCTGCCAGATTGCACTTATTATTCTTTCATGTCCACCTGCTGGGTTGCATTTACTTTCCTTGCCTCTCCAGCCCTCCCCCCCTGCCGAACCACATGAATTTCCTCTACAAACAAAACTACCCACAACCGTTTCAACCATGGCTCATGATCGGCAATTCCACCGGGAAACTGTGTCATCTTTTGCTGCAGCCATTTCTGTGCCGTTTCCTGCTCCTTTGCATTCAGACCATATCCGGCGAAGGAGGTACAGAACACATTCCCTTTCTGACAACGGATCCGTTTCGTCTGAAGCTTCCGGATCCTCTCATAGACCCACTTCGGAATGATTACCGGGAGCACACCATCTACACAGATCCACTTCTCCTTCGGAAGTGCAACGCGTTTTTGAAGCTTGTAGCTGAGCTTCTGATCTTTTCCCTGAATCATTACACCTGTATACATGGAATTAGAAAGGATTCGGCGCACGGTCTGTGGTGTCCAGAATTTTTCCTTCTGTCCGTTGTTTTCCGGAACAAACCCGGAGTGATAATGACTTCCCTGCATTTTTTTATATTCATACGGGCTTTTGATCTGTCCCATATTCAGGACACCGGCAATATTTTCTGCTGCCATACCGCCAAGCCGCAGCAGATAAATGATACGGACAATTTCCGCCGCCTCCGGATCAATGACGAGCACATGCGCATCCTCGCTGCTTTTCTGATATCCATAGCAGGCAAATGCACCGATATATTCCCCCATCATCCGTTTTGTCCGCTGCTGCCACCGTACCTTTCTGGAAATATCTCTGCAATACGCATCATTCATCAGACTCATGACCGGCATCAGCAGGGAATCCTCCATAAAACCGGTATCTTCACTGTCGTAATGATCTGCCACGGCAATCAGACGGATCCCCAGCCGTGGCAGGATCTCCCGCAGCAAATAGCCTGTCTGAATATATTCTCTTCCAAGACGCGACAAGTCCTTGCACAGGATACAATCAAATTTTCTTCTCTGTGCAGCGCCCATCATTGCCTGAAAGCCGGGACGCTCGTAGTGGCTGCCGCTGATACCGTCATCGATCCACTCACCGACACACTCCATCTGTTCCTGCTCTTTCATATACTGTAATAACAGCATGCGCTGGCTCTGAATGCTGTTACTCTCTCCTTCGCCATCCTCTCTGGACAGGCGCAGGTATAAGGCGCACCGGATCATTCTTTCCCCTCCTGTGCCATCTGTGCAAGACTGCGATACAAAATGCTGTTGCATGCCTCCTGATACAACGCATAGGCTTCCTCCATATCAAGTCCGTCTGTGGCATAAGAGACATAGACGTCGTATCCCTCGAAATTGCCCTCAAAGACAGCATCCTCATATTGATTCTCTTCTTTCATTCCAATCCGATATCCTTTTACCAATATCATTATATTGTATCCATCAAAGATCAGATGTAGAACCCAAGGGCAAAACCAGCGTTTTGCCCTTGGGTTCCACCACGTTACGAGCATTTTCCTACACCTGAACAAAGGTATGTCCCAAAATCAGGACATACCTCTTGATTGAAATTTCATATCATATATTTCTATCATCATTTACCAAGGAATGCTGCCACCTCATCCCACGCCGCTCTCGACTCCGCCAGCTTATCCATGCTGAGCTGGAATACATGAAACATGTCCTGATACACAGTCAGTGTCACATCACAGCCTGCCTCCTTCGCCTTCTGCGCCGCAAGGACAGAATCGCTCAGAAGCATTTCCAGACTTCCCACCTGGAACAGCATTGGCGGAAGCCCGTGAAAATCTCCGAACAACGGAGAGATATACGGAAGCTTCGGATCCTGTTTGCCGGCATATTCGCCGTTGTAGATCATGCTCTCCCTTGTATTGCCAAAAAGAGGATCATTCTCATAATTCTCCTGATAGGAAGGACCCGATGCGGTCAGATCCGTCCACGGCGACATCATCACAAGTTTCTTGGGAAGCGGCATACTCTGATCGCGCAGATACATGGCAAGTGCCAATACGAGTCCGCCGCCCGCCGAATCTCCGGCAAGAATGATGCGGTCACCGCTGAAGCCGGAGTACAAAAGCCAGCGGTATGCCTCGAGGGCATCCTGAAATGCCGCCGGATACGGATGCTGCGGTGCCACGCGGTAATCGACCGACAGCACGCGGTACTGGTCGATCTTACTGTAGCGGACAGCGAAATCCCGGTACGCATTCCGGATCTTTGCAATATAACCGCCGCCGTGAAGCTGCAGCACAACCTCTCCATTGTCGGCGGCCTTCGGTGTGAGAAGCTCCATTTCAAACTGTCGCATATGAATAGGCAGATTCAGGTACTCGTCCGGGCAGTGCCATGGCGGCTCGACCAGATTTTTGCGAAGTGTTCCGTCCTGAATCTTTGGTCCCAGCATTTTCTGGGAAGTAAAGAAACGAATCATATCAGTGACAATCTTTCCTTTTACGCTCATGCATCCTCCTTTGTATTATAAATGAAATTTGCGGCGGACCTCATTTTCCGCTTTCCGCCCGCCTAAGATCATCGTCATCACCCACAGTGTCAGATACGTTCCAAACACGATCCACGAAAGGATCCGGTTGCCGCCTCTGCCTACAACCGAATAGATCAGATATCCAAGACTGAAAAGCACCATAAATATCTGCATCGTCAGATAATTCTGCCAGTTGGCGAAATTCACGATCATGCAGACCAGAATGATCACAGCAAGCGCAAGCAGCACGCAGGGGAGTCCGTATCTGATCGACCAGCCCTGAAAGCCCAGGGAATAATCAATACCCGCCAGCAGAACAAATACAGCAGCAGCCTGAAAATAAATCTTTACAATATGTCCCTTGCGGCGGCTTAACATCTGCCACAGACTTGATAAAATATATGCGGCTGCCACTCCGGTGATCAAAGACCAACGCACGCCCGGTGAAAAGAGCCGGTTCAGGAACAAAAACAATGCTTCCAGAATGACACAGACATATGTGGCGATCCAGAAAATCTGACGGCGCACTCTGTGCTTTGCCGCAATATCCGGAAAACTGTCCTCCTCTGTATCACGCACCCTGTTCTCAGGCTCTTCCCGATGAAGAACACTGTTACACAGAGGGCACACCTCCCGATTCCCCAGAACTTCAATGCCACATCGTTTACAACACTTCACAGTCTCACCCCTTTTCTTACAGATTGCTCTCTACTGCAGGCTGTATGCCATCCTCTGCCAATGTCCGGAAAAACCGTTTCTGTACAGAGACGTCTTTTAAAATCGAACTGAAAGTAATGACCATCTCTCCCCCGTAAGAGCAGATCGTCATCTTTGTATTCTGTCCCTGCGAAACGGACAGGATCGCCGAGAAATGTCGGATATACGGCTGATATTCCTCATCCACCTTCAGCACGCCCAGATTGGTCAGTGTCGTTGTCGTTGCTCTGGCGCTGACCTGATAAACCCACTGCATCACGATTTTTTTCAGAATAAGTGGTACGGCACGCAGCATGAGATTCTTCTGATTGGACACATTATATGAAAACAGCTTTTCCAGATTCTCCTTGTTGATCTGCGCCCGCAAGGACTCCACAATTATATGCTCGATCTCATCTCTCGAATAGTCCTCATGATCCGGCTCGAAGGCTGCACTAACCATTCCGAAAAAGTTTCTCGTCGTGATCGATTCAAAATACGGTCTTAGATTTACCGGAACACACAGCACCAGCGGCTTGTCTGACACCGCGCCGTGAAGGCATTCCCTGTAGATACTGTAGGCATACACGCCTGCGAGATACTCGTTGATACTCACACTGCGCTCATGGGCTGCTCTTTTGACCTGATCAAGAGGAAGATATCCCTGGATCACCCCAAACGCTCCGTCCTTAAGCTTCTCACCATTCATATGAAATGCCGGCTTGGACTTGTAACCCTTTGGCTGCCCTTTCCGGAAGTTCTTCAGATAACTGTCCTCCGTGTTAAGCGATGTCTGCTCCGACAAATGATCGCCAACCCGGCTGCAAAGCTCCGGATGCGCCAGACGCAGATACTGACAGGCTAATTCCTTCAAAAATGTCACGCCGCCCATGCCATCTGCCAGCACATGAAACACCTCAAGATTGATACGTCTTTTATAGTAGCTGACACGGAACAGATACTGGTTATTTAACTGCGGCTCCATCTTGCGGCAGGGATACTCCGTTTCCTTTTCCACGCGCGGCGCCGGCTTGCGGTTCGTCTCAAAATAATACCAGAATGCCCCGGTTCGAAGCCGGACATTCATCAGATCAAACAGAGGCAGGATCTTGTCCAGTGCCTGCTGTAAAATCACCGGATCAACTTTCTCCTCCAAGGTCAGAGACAGACGATAGACATTGGTCATCCGCTCCGTTGCGATCACCGGAAACAGATTTGCCGTATTGTCAAGTCTCGACCATTTTAATTCCCTGCGGGATGATTGTTCCTTCATAATATTCCCCCGTTCTCTATCGCACTCCATCCCCCGAATATGTAATCGTGCATGACGGTCCGCCAAGCGACTCCGGAGCGCAGAACTATTATGTAAAATATAAGGATTACATCAAAAATGTTGCATCCAGCGAAATCTATGCCACCTGGCCGGAAGCAACGCTGCTTGCCAATATTCTGGCAATACAGTCCATAACATTAAACCGTGTTTATACGGAATGGTACCGCAATCGTGGATACGATTTCACGATCACCAGCTCAACCGCCTATGACCAGAAGTTTATACCCGGCCGCAATATCTTTGAAAGCATCTCTCAGGCAGTTGATACGATATTTTCCAATTATATATCGAGACCAAATATTACGCAACCTCTTTTCACGCAATATTGCGACGGAAAACGCGTTTCCTGTCCGCGCTGGATGCGCCAGTGGGAATCCAGAGCACTGGGAGATCAGGGTTATTCGGCAATCGAGATCCTGCGGCGCTTCTATGGAGATTCGGTCTTTATCAATTCGTCAGAGGAAATTTCCGGAATTCCTGCCTCATGGCCGGGCTACGATCTGACGATCGGCTCAACCGGTGAGAAGGTGCGCCAGCTCCAGAATCAGTTAAACACCATTTCTAAAGGCTATCCGCTGATCCCGAAGATCGCTGCGGACGGTGTTTACGGCGAGGATACCGCCAATGCCGTAAAAGCCTTCCAGAAGGTCTTTCATCTGCCACAGACCGGTGTTGTCGACTATCCGACCTGGTACCGCATCAGCGATATCTATGTCGGTGTCTCCCGGATTGCGGAGCTGTCCTAGCCGGATAATTCCTGATATCATAATGTATAAATTAACCCGGAGCTTCCTCCGGGTTATCTTATGTCGATCTCATATCCAATTTACACGCTGTTATACCGGTTCCTCTCCCATCTGGGAAGAAATATCCTCCAGTGCCTCATCTCCGCAGATGATCGGAAGTACCTGCTGGTGATTAAACAAATCTACCTCATCCCAGCTTCCGCCATCCTCGCCGTCAAGCGTCCACTGTACCTCATCATCACTGACAATGTGAAGATGCCGGCTGCTGCATCGAAACATCTTTGTCGCATCCAGATGCTTGGTAAGAAGGGCATTGAGCACCTCCTGCAGCTCCAGTGCATTTTTCAGATCGCGGATGAAAAGCACCTCAAACAGACCGTCATCCATCTTGATGTCTTCCTTCTGATATGCCTTGTATCCTGCCACGGACACGGAATTACTGACAAGTCCCAGCACAAAATCATCCTCCACCACACCGTCATCGTAAGTGATCCGCATATGATGTGGCTTGATCTCTGCCAGATGCTTCAGTCCCTCTATGAAATAAGCGGTTTTTCCAAGCATGTTCTTCCATTCCTGCGGCGTTGTGTAGGACACCTCAGTAAATGCACCAAAGCCTGCCACATAAGTGAAAAACTTGTCATTAAAGGAACCCAGATCACAGCGGAATACCTTTCCCTGTGTCACCAGCTCTGCCGCATGACGCATGATCTTCGGTATCCTTAAGCTGGAGGCAAAATCATTGACCGTGCCTGCCGGAATATAACCGCAGATCGGCTTCTCATGAAGACGCATCATGCCATTTGCCACCTCATTCATTGTGCCGTCTCCCCCGGAACAGACAACATAATCATATCTGGAGCCGTACTCGATCACTGCGTTTTTCGCATCATTCTGCCGGTTTGTTGCCATCAGTGTCACAATGAAATCTGCCTCACAGAACACCTGGATGATATCTGCCAGCTTATTCCTGATCTGCTCCTTACCTGCCATGGGATTGTAAATGAATAACAATGTTTTGCGCAGTCTTGGCTGCTCGCCATCATAATGCTTGTCCATATACTCACCATATCCTTTCTGTATCATTACTTTATGAACATGGCATCTCCAAAGGAAAAGAAGCGATATCTCATCTCTACGGCTTCCCTGTAAGCTGCCATTATATTTTCCTTGCCTGCCAGTGCGGAAACCAGCATCAGAAGCGTTGACTCCGGCAGATGAAAGTTCGTGATCAGACAGTCCAATACCTTAAACTGATATCCCGGATAAATGAAAATATCCGTATCCCCCTCTGTGGCATGCACGATTCCCTGATCATCCGCAGCTGACTCAATCGTACGGCAGCTTGTCGTGCCGACACAGATCACTCTGCCACCCTGCTTCTTCGTCTCATTAATGATGTCCGCCGCTTCCTCAGACACATGATAAAACTCCGTGTGCATATGATGCTCTGTCACATCCTCCACCTTGACCGGTCGAAAGGTTCCAAGTCCGACATGAAGCGTTACATGCGCAATCTCCACACCTTCTGCTTTGATTTCTTCCAGAAGCTCCGGTGTAAAATGCAGTCCTGCCGTCGGTGCTGCTGCCGAACCTGTGTGAGTTGCATATACCGTCTGGTAACGGTTCTTATCCTCCAGCTGGTGTGTGATATATGGAGGCAGCGGCATCTGGCCAAGCTGGTCTAAGATTTCTTCAAAAATTCCGTCGAAATCGAATTTGATCAGACGGTTTCCTTCTTCTACCACATCAATGACTTCTCCCATCAGAAGGCCATCACCGAAACTGATCTTTGCTCCGACTTTTGCTTTCTTACCTGGTTTTACCAGCGTCTCCCATACGTTATTTTCTTTTCTCTTCAATAATAATACTTCGATTTTGGCATTGGTCTCTACTTTGGAACCAATCAGTCTTGCCGGAATAACCTTTGTATCATTGATTACCAGACAGTCTCCCTCATGCAGATACTCTGTGATTTCTTTAAATACATGATGGGAAAAAGCCCCGGTCTCCTTGTCAAGGACAAGAAGTCTGGAGCTCGAACGATCCTCAAGCGGATCCTGTGCAATCAGTTCTTCCGGCAATTCATAATAAAAATCCTGACGTTTCATAATTATGAATTCCTTTCCCTTTTATTCTTTACGTATCTTTTTCTGATATGTTTTCATTTACAGTTGCATTTGAAGCTATTTCTTTTTCTGATTTATTTTCTACCAGACGATAGCCATTATACACTGGTTTTCCCAGTTTCTCAACTACTGAACTCTGTGTATTTTCTGTTTTTTTCAATTCCCGTATCCCAGACTCTTTCATTTGGACATTTTTCTGCGTTTTTGACAGCTCACCCTCTGATGTCTGCGGTTTCTGCTCTTCTACATTTGGCTTTTCACATTCTGGTACAACTGTTCCCGGTTGCGCCATCCATGCTTTTATCTTCTTCTGATAGACCACTCTGGTATCACAAAGCAAGTCATGAAATCCACGTTTTTCCGAATCAATTCCTGCAACAATATAACCGATATTCACCGGAAGGCTACATAAGAATCTTCCAACCGTCTCGCGGTACACCACATTGAACAGTGTCAGCTTCTCTTCCGGATTTTTTGAAACTACCCGGAGATTCATCGCTTTCTTTCCAAGTGTCGTTCCTGTCAGATAGGTAAATGCAATAAAATACAACACTTTCAGAGCATACAGTACGATATCTTTCAACGAATAATGAAACAGGATATCCGTTCCCGTTATCGCACCGCCGCCAGCCAGTGAGATACCTGCAAATATCAGCCGCACGATCAGGAGGCCTGCAAATACTACCACACTGTCGATCATATAAGCCGCCAGCCGCACCCAGAACCCTGCATACTCCAGATTCCCACTGGCACAGCAACTGTTCTGTCTGGCTAACTTCTCCTGATTATCGTAACTGTTCTGCATAGTACATCGGCACCCCGCTTTCTACACTTTTGGCGGTTTCCGTCAGAACCTGCGCTTCTGACTTCGGAACTAATGATTCTGCTTTGGAAAACAGCGACTGCAAAAGTCCTTCATCTGATTCCATCTCATAAAATGTAGATGTTCCAAGTTTTTTGCTCATCGCATCTTTCATATCCGGATACAGACTGATCTCATCGATCAGACCGTTGTTCTTCGCCTGCTTTGCAGTATAAGTTCTTCCGTCTGCCAGTTTCTTTACATCCTCCACTGACATATCACGGCCGTCTGCCACGATATTCACGAATTCCTCATAAGCTTCATTGATCTGATCCTGATAAATAGCAATCTGCTCGTCCGTAAATTTACTGCTGTCCTTATTCTTTCCGCTCGTGATACTTACATAACGGATTCCAAGCTTTTTATACAGCCCGGACATATCATATCCTGACATGATCACACCGATGGAACCGGTCGTTGTATTCGAATTTGCATAGATTTTATCCGATGCCATAGACACCATATATCCACCGGATGCCGCATAATGTGCCATATAATCCCAGATCGGACGTTTTGTTGTCTCTTTATATTCTTTCAGTTTCTGATACAGTTCTTCGGATTCATAGACAGTTCCTCCCGGAGAATCTACATACAGAAGAATTCCTTTATTGTTAGAATCATCCATCAATTCATCGATATAATTCATCGTTGAATCATGCTGATATCCGCTGGATGCCTCCAGTGCACTGCTTCCACTCTGTTCCTGGATCGTACCTTCTACTCTTACGATTGCAATATAATCTTCAGACGGTGGATTAAACTGATACGAACCTCCGAGATTAATTATATCATCTGCACTGCTCTGAAGCAGATTTTTTGAAATTGTATTGGTAAATACGCTGGCAGCACTGACTCCAACGAACAGTGCTGCCGCTACTACCAGACCTATGATCTGTTTTTTCTTCATACGTAATCCTCTTGCTCTTTTTACCGAGCTTTTATCTGATATGAATGAATGTTTTTTTATTTACGAAGTTCGATTCCCATACCCTCGAGTGCCTTTAAGATACGGTCCATAGCTGCAGATACATCTGCATCTTCCAGAGTCTTATCCTTTGCACGGAATACGATAGAATATGCAACAGATTTGAATCCTGTTTTAATCTGAGCACCTTCGTAAATATCGAACAGTGAATAGCTTTCCAGATATTCACCGCCCTTGCTTTCGATCACATCTTCAATCTGTCCTACCAGAATCTCTTTTGGCATTACCATACTGATGTCACGTGTCACTGCAGGGAATTTTGCAATTCCTGTATATTTACGATCAAATGTTGCTCTTGCTACGATCTCTGGCATATCGATTACTGCAATGTAGGCTCTTGTTCCGATTCCATAGTTATCTGCAACTTCCGGATGTACTTCTCCAAGATATCCGACTACTACACCATCATAAATGATGTTTGCCTGACGTCCCGGGTGAAGGAATGATTTTCCTGCATTCGGATCGTATTTTTCTTTCTTATGAAGTCCTACTTTATCGAAGAACTCTTCTACGACACCCTTCATAGTGAAGAAGTCGCCTTCGCCATACATACCAAGTGTGAACTGTACTCTTTCATCCGGCAGTTCTGTAAGTGGAAGTGCCTTTGGAAGATAAATGTTAGCCAGTTCGTATAATTTTACGTCTTTATTTCTTCTGTTATAGTTTGTTGCAAGTGATGTCAGCATACCATTCAAAGAAGATGTACGCATGATACTATAATCTTCTCCCAGTGGGTTCATGATTGGAATAGCCTTACGAAGATCAGAATCTTCCGGAAGCAGAAGCTTGTCAAATACCTTCGGGCTTTCGAATGAATATGTCATTCCCTGGCTGAATCCGCAGAACTCAGCGATATCACGTGCAACCTGCTCTACTCTTAACTTGAATGATAATTTTCCTGTTGTAGCTTCTCCACTTGGAAGTGTGGTCGGAATGTTATCATATCCGTAGAATCTTGCAACCTCTTCCGCAAGGTCGGCGATGCGGAATAAGTCATGACGGAAAGTAGGTGCGATGACTTCGCTTGTCTCTTCATCGAATTCCAGATCGATCTTCTTGAAGTATCCGATCATTTCTTCTTTAGAAATGTCTGTTCCAAGCAGCTTGTTGATCTTTTCCGCATCAAATGGTACTCTTACAGGCTCTTTCTTCTTGCTGTATACGTCAATTGCTCCTCCGACAACTTCACCTGCTCCAAGCTCTTCTACAAGCTGGCAGGCACGATTCAGTGCTGCCATCGCATTGTTCGGATCAAGTCCCTTCTCAAACTTACCGGAAGCATCTGTACGAAGTCCGACACGCTTACTGGACTTACGGATGTTCACACCGTCAAAACAAGCTGCCTCGAAAAGCATTGTCTTCGCG
>ENA-OPSJ01002236-OPSJ01002236.1-human-gut-metagenome-genome-assembly--contig:-NODE-2236-length-12834-cov-7.961186_pt1 | contig 12834 bp, 10 predicted proteins | sample MGYA00241801_ERZ501893 | MGnify/ENA primary metagenome ERZ501893 (study PRJEB25962, sample SAMEA2042219) | human gut metagenome | biome: human gut; feature: human-associated habitat; material: faeces...
AACAACTAAGCTTCTTCCAAAAGTCGTGATATGCATAATTATAACAGGATATACATATTAAGGCTGTTAACGCATGTTTTGACACCTGAATCGTGATAGGAAACTTCGTTCATATTACACAAAAACGCTCCGCAAGGATGCGCCTGCCGGATTCAGGTCCGGTACCCGGCATACGGTTTACAGTTTCAACTCAGGAAAAGGTATAAGCTTCGGCATATCATGCACATGCTCCCCGATAACCTTTTCCATGTATACCATATCATACCAGCGGTTGAACTTGTAGCCGCAGTTGTGAAGGTGTGCGCAGATTTTAAAACCCATATGCTCATGGAAACGGACACTTGCCTGAGTGAGATATTCATCTTCATTTTCAACGTATGCGACGCAGGAATAGAGGTTGGCTATATTCTGCTTCTTAAGAATAGATTCCATAATGCCGTATAGCTCGCGTCCGATTCCCATGCCGTGGCAGTCGTCGGAGAGATATATCGACATCTCGGCACACCATGAGTATGCGGCGCGTGGGTGGAAGGCATGTGCGTAGGCATAGCCGCTTATTTTATCGTCTGTAAGAACGACTATATATGGAAATTTTGTGAGCACGTCCGCTATGCGGGAGGCGAACTCCTCCACGGACGGAACCTCGTACTCATAGGTGATTGCCGTGTTCCTGACAAAGGGTGCATATATATTTACAAGCTCCGCCGCATCGTCGGTTGTGGCAATGCGGTATGTGACATGTGGGATTGATGAATTAAAAAGAGTGTCGATGGTATGTGTGCTCATTGTTATGCCTCCGTAATTTATGTGTGAAATTATTTTTGAAATTATAGCATTATTATTTTTGAATATCAATGAGATTCTGATTTTGCAACGATGGCGGAAGCAGAAGAAAATATTTCAAGGTCATTAGAACAACTTGCTTCGTACAACGGAGCTGATATGCATAAATATTACATGCCGTATACAACAAAATATAATAGCCTGTTTTGACACATGAATCTTGCATAACAGATAATTTGTACAGACATAAATTATCTGTTGCCTTAATGAATAATATATGATAAGGTATATGCGATGACATTGTAAATGTAAGAGCATTATATGGAATGAGGATTTGTATGACAAAAATACTGCTTGTTGAGGATGAAGAGACTATTGTGAGGTCACTTAAAGACTTTCTGCGTGCGGAAGGTTTCGATGTTGACAATACCGATGGACAGAAGAACGCACTTGAGATGCTGGAAAGAAGCGATTATGACCTTGCGCTTTTGGATGTGTCATTAAGTGAAGGCAATGGTTTTTCGCTCTGCTCGGCAATCAAGAAGGAAAAACAGCTTCCTGTTATATTTTTGACGGCATCAGGGGATGAATTCAGCGTTGTTACGGGGCTTGATCTGGGGGCGGATGACTATATTGCCAAGCCGTTCAGACCGAGGGAGCTTGTATCTAGAATTAACAGTGTGCTCAGAAGATGCGGTAAGAGCAGGAAGTTTTTTGATATAGACAATGTGAGGGTGGATTTGGACAAGGGAGTTGTGTACAGGGACGGTCAGGACTTGTATCTGTCAGCACTGGAATATAGGTTGTTTCTTGCGTTTATTAACAGTGAGGGCAGACTTCTCACAAGAAGCAGGCTTCTCGAGGAGATATGGGATGTAGCGGGAGATTTCGTTAATGATAACACGCTCACGGTATATATTAAGAGACTGCGCGACAAGATAGAGAGTAATCCGGCGGAGCCGAGAATTATTGTGACTGTCAGAGGAATGGGATATAAGCTTGGGGGTTAAGTCATGTTAAAAAACAGAGAGACGAGGAGATACATCGTAACGGGGATAATTCTTACGGTACTTATATGTGCCGTGGTGACTATATTTCATATTCAGGCGTGGATTGGGGTTGCTGCTGCGGTGGCGGCAATGCTCTTTCAGTATGTGTTTGAGGTGAAAAGGCGTTACAGCCACATGGAGAATATGGCACGGGAGATAGACCTTGTACTCCACGGAAATGACAAGGTGACGTTTGCGGACTATGAGGAGGGTGATTTAAGCGTACTGAGGAATGAAGTTTCAAAGATGACGGTGATGCTTAGGCGGCAGGCAGAGAGGCTTAGCGGCGAGAAGGTCAAGCTTGCCGATTCGCTCGCGGATATATCGCATCAGATAAGGACACCGCTCACCTCACTCAATCTTATGCTTGAGTCTCTTAAGAGTGAAGAGAATGATGATGAGCGGGCGAGAATTATATTCGATATGAGAAGACAGCTTGAGCGGATAGACGGGCTTGTCGTCTCGCTTTTGAAGCTTGCGAAGATGGATGCGGGGACGATAAAGCTTCAAAAGGCACCCGTGGAGCTGGGGGCACTTGTACGGTCGGCACTTGAACCCATTGAGATTATGCTTGAACTAAAGGGCATAGCCGTGAACGTGGATGTGAAGGGCACATATACAGGTGATAAGGAGTGGAGCAGGGAGGCATTAACCAACATTCTTAAAAATTGTATGGAGCATACGGATGACGGAGGTGTGATAAGCATAACAGGCTGCGAGAATGCGGTTCACACGGAGCTTGTGATACAGGACACAGGAGCCGGAATTGCAAAGGACGATCTTCCCCACATATTTGAGCGCTTCTGTAAAGGACAGAACAGCAAAAATGACAGCTACGGTATAGGGCTTGCGCTCGCACGCTCCATAATAGCCGGAGAGAACGGAACGATAAAGGCGGAGAATGTGATAAGCACTGATGGGTATGTATGCGGTGCGAGATTTATCATGAGGTTTTACAAAAGCATAGTGTGAAAAATAATTGCAGCTTTGTGACAGATTTGTAATAATACAGTCACGAAGCTGTAATTTTATTTTTTTATAGTAGATTTATCAAAAAGCAAAGAGAGGAACACATATGGAGATATTGAGGGTTGAAAATTTGAGAAAGGAATACGGACGGGGAGAGGCGCGGGTCAACGCGCTTGACGGCATTTCTTTTTCGGTGGAAAAGGGCGAGTTTGTTGCGATAATAGGGCCTTCCGGGTCGGGAAAATCGACACTTCTTCATATTTTAGGAGGGGTCGACAGACCAACCTCGGGAAAGGTGTTCGTAAATAATGAGGATGTCTATAAGAGAAATGAGGAGCAGCTTGCGATATTCAGAAGGCGCGAGGTAGGGCTGATATATCAGTTCTACAATCTTATCCCGGTGCTTGATGTCGTCGAGAATATGACACTTCCTGTCCTTATGGATGGAAGAAAGGTGAATGCTGAGAGACTTAATGAGCTGTTAGCTGTGCTTAAGCTGTCGGACAGAAAGCACCATCTGCCTAATGAGCTTTCAGGAGGCCAGCAGCAGAGAGTGTCCATAGGCAGGGCGCTTATGAATGCGCCGTCGGTGATGCTTGCGGATGAACCGACCGGAAACCTGGACTCAAAGAACAGTCAGGAGATTGTGGAGCTTTTGAAGATGTCCAACAAAAAGTATGACCAGACCCTCATCATTATAACACATGATGAGAACATAGCATTGCAGGCGGACCGAATCATTGCAATCGAGGACGGAAAAATCACAAGGGATGAACGCACAAGGAGTTAACTGATATATCATAGCATTGTGAGGATATATTTATTAAAAAAGAAGTGCGATGAAATTAAAAATGGAGAAAGATATGAATATATTTAATAAGGTTACATTAAAAAGCATGAAGAAAAATCCTGTGAGGACGCTCGTAACTATCATAGGAATTATTATATCGACGGCGATGTTCACAGCGGTCACAACGCTGACGATAAGTCTGTATTCCTTTGTTTACAGGACGGAGATATATGACTCCGGAAGCTGGCATGTGGGGTTTGAGTATAAGGGCTACGATGAGTATGCCGGCTGGACACAGAGTGGGAAGGCAGAGAAGCTGGCGGCGGCGAGGGTGCTCGGGTATGCACAGAGCGATTCGGAGAATGAGGACAAACCGTATATATATCTTGAGAGTGTTGAGGACAGTTTTTATGATATCATGCCGGTTCATATAACTTACGGCAGACAGCCGGAAAACTCAGGTGAGATTTTACTTCCGAATCATCTTCAGAGCAACGGAAATGTGAAATACAGTATTGGCAGTACGGTGGTACTTGAGCTTGGAAAGAGATATGGTGTCGATGGGGACGGAAATCCGGATATGGAATATGAGCTTTCACAGGGAAATCCTTTCACGGACAAGGAAATCCTTGTGCCGGATAGAACCTGTGAGTATACGGTTGTGGGCTTTTATGATAGACCAAGCTTTGAAAACTACAGTGCGCCGGGCTACACGGCACTGACCTGTGGTGAGCCGATGGACGATACAGCAGCAAAGTACAGCTTTTACGTGCGTCTGCAAAAGAAATATCTGTCAGAGGTGTGGTCGATGGGCGAGGACACCGGCGATGGCGGAATCACGAATTACAATAATACTGTGATATCCATAGAGGGCTCAATCATGTATGAGAATGTGGCTGCCTTGTTTACAATGCTTGTCGTGATTTTTGTGGCGATTATCATTGTGGGTTCCGTTTCTATGATTTACAGCGCATTCTCAATATCGGTCGGTGAGAGGACAAAGCAGTTCGGTCTTTTGTCGTCTGTCGGTGCTACCAGAAAACAGCTTAGACGTATGGTGTTCGGCGAGGCAGCTATGGTTTCACTCATAGGTATTCCGGCAGGCGTTGTGTGTGGAATTATCGGCATAGGCATCACACTTTATTTTGTGGGAAACAAGTTCGGCTATATTCTCACCAGCCCGTATTCGGTCAATTTAGTGATTAACGTCTATGCGATATTTGCGGCGGTTGCCATCGCACTCATAACGGTTGCGGTATCGGCTGTCATACCGGCTTCGAGGGCGACAAGAGTGTCCGCCATTGACGCTATAAGACAGCACAAGGACATAAAAATTCCACGCTCGAGATGGCATGCCGGCAGAAAGTATCGCATCACGCAGAAGCTTTTCGGTATGCCGGGAATGTTGGCAAGAAGATATTTTTCCAGGAGCAGGAAAAAGTACCGCGTGACGATTTTTTCACTGTCGATGAGCATTACGCTTTTCATAGTGACCAGCTCATTTTGCAGCTATCTCAAGGGCTATGTCGGAGATAATATAAGTGTGGGAAACTACGATCTGCGATATACGGCAAATGAGGAGGACACAGCAAAGCTTGACGGAAGGCTTGAGGCGATACTTAGCGCCGACGGCGTGCTCGACGCTTCATACTGTTCATGGGATTATAATTATAGCATAATATCGGGTAAGGAGGATATCAGCGACAGCTATTTGCGGTACAGGGCAGAAACCGGTGGATTGATTGATGATGAGGATTTGGAGGTGGAAGCCGGCACTTATCATACGGGTAGTTCGGGTGGATTCGTTGAGAATGCAATGGCGTTGTTCATAGACGATGAACAGTACGGTAAATGCCTTGATGAGCTTGGAATAACGGACGATGAGTTTAAGGACTATGAGAACGCTCCGGTAATATTAAAGAATACGGTAAACACTGTGGAATATCAGTATGACAGTGAATCGGGCAAGTACCGCCGTTACAACGTAAATTACGATTTATTAAATGAGAATGTAAAAATTATTACGGTAAAATGCGCGGAAGATGAAGAGCCGATACAGATACCGGTCGGAAAAATAGTCGGAGAGCTGCCGTACACATTTGAGAGCTTCGGCTATCAGATTGTGCTGCTTTTCCCTTACAGTTCCAAATATAATGCGATGGGGCAGAGGGCAGGTACACAGTACTTCTTCATAACGCAGGATGGTGACGTGCATGATAAGATGGTTGCAAGTGTGAAGGAAAAACTGACTGAGGCGGGCTATAATGCAAGTAACTATTCCTTCTATGACCCGTATGAATATATCAATCAGCGCAAGAACCTTCTTGTGCTCATAAATGTATTTTCCTACGGATTTATAACGCTCATGGCGCTCATATGTGTCGCAAATGTATTTAATACGATATCAACAAACATATCTCTAAGAAGAAGGGATCTTGCGATGCTTCGAAGTGTCGGGCTGCCATACAGCGGCATTAAGAAGATGATGGTGTTCGAGTGCCTGCTCTATGGTATACGTTCCATAATATTTGCCGTACCGGCTTCGATAGTTCTGTCATATTTGATATATGAGGCTTATGGCGGTTCGGGCGAATTTGCATTTGGTTTTTTTATCCCTTGGTATGCCATTGTGATAGCGGTTGCCGGAGTGTTCGTTGTGGTAGGCATATCGATGGCGTATTCGGTGACAAAAGTAAAAAAGGATAATCTGATTGACGAGTTAAAGAACGAGAATGATTGATTTTGCTTGCCAAAAGAATTGAACGGTACTACAATGATTCAGGAGGTCGGATTATATTTATGGCTGCATAAGTCGTTGGATATAGTCCGATCAGCTCCTCATAACATGCAAATAGGTTGAACGCAGAATAAGCAATCCCCAGCTTCAAGTGTGTAGAGCACTAAGCAGTTGGTAAGGGGATGCTTATGTCAGTGGGAGTTAAAAGCTCACACTGACAGTTCGCAAAGCGACTGCGTTCATGAGCAAGTAGCGAAAGCGGATTGCGAATGTCCGCTTTACAGATAGAGGAATATTTATGATAGCTGTTGCAAAATCAGATGATATTATTGAAAAAAACGGTAAGCGTACAGGATATGAGCTTATCGGTGAGAAGGACGGCTGTGTCAACGGCTGTCGATGCGGGGTATCCGTGTACACGCGTGAGGAATATGACCTTACTCATGCGGGGGCACATGATGACCAGGAGGGCTTCTTCGTCCTTGAGGGACGCGGAAGGGCGATGGTCGGGGATGATGAGATTGTGTTAGAGCCGGGAGTGTGCTTCGTGGTTCCTGCAGGAGTGAAGCACTGCATGAAGTGTGAGCAGAATAGTGGGTTCTGTAAGGTGTTTTGGTTTCATGCGGCGGTTTAGGGAATGTAGAGCGTAGCTGCCAAGGGTTGAACTTGAGGCGTATTTGAAGCTCGCTAATGCCCGGAAACAGGGACTCTACCGCTGGTCGGTTGTGAAAAAAGCATAGTTATTATATATTTAATGCAGATAGAAGCAATAGGAGGACGGACTTGTGTATTGATATGCTCACTGTCTATTTGACAGGGGCATATCAGATTTCATGTCCGACGGCTTTTGTCTGTATTATTTATGTATCGGAAGGAACTGATGGCAGATATGGAAAGTAATAATTATGAAAATTGTGACAGAAGCAATGCAGGCTATGAAAATTATGAGATTGACAGGGCGGCGTTCGGCGCGTTTGTTGCGGCGCAGCGAAAGGAAAAGGGCTGCACGCAGAAGGAGCTGGCAGACAGACTTTTTGTGTCGGACAAGGCGGTAAGCAAGTGGGAGAGAGGAGTTTCCCATAGTTAAAGATACCACACCAAATATAACGAATCCACGCTTATATGATACTGCATGAAAAAAGGTACTTGATAAAAGCAATGAAGCGCAATATCAAGTACCTTTTTGATTTGTTTTTTACATGGTTATTAAGAGAATTACTCTTATTCCGAAGTCCTCAATCGTTCCACCACAGTTCCTTTGTTAAAGAAGTGGAGAACGATCAGCGGAATGACCGCAGCCAGCAACAGATAAAGCACGCCGATGACCAAAGCTGGAACCAATGTAATGTGCAGAGTAAAGAACCACATAGATGGCGAGTTCAAGACATTTTTCAGCACCGTCACAGCAAGCAGCAGCGCAACCACTCCACCAATGATGTCTGCACCAGCGGCATAGTAAACGCCTTCATAAACCATCAGCCTTTGAAGCTGGCGATTTGTCATACCGATACTCTGCATAGTCGCAAACTCATGGCGACGGGTAATAATATTGGTGATGATCATATTTGTAAAGTTAATCAATCCTGCCAATGCCATGATACAGCCAATCAGACTACCTACAACCCAAACCATACTTGCAACAGAATTTAATTGTTCTTTCAGTAATTTTGTTGAGGTATAGGTAACTGAGGGGTTCTTTTCAACATAACTGCTCAGAAAGTCCTCCATTTGCGGATGCAGAGAAGCATCCATATTAAATCCATAGTTCAACAGGGTCGGGGTCGTGTAAATCTGTTTGAATACGGTGTCTGGTAAATACACAAAAGGCGCATCGCCGCCAATATGCATCGTAGCCGTAGTTGTTGTCGGCGTTTCGTCCTCAGTCCCAACGGTGCAGGCTTTTGCCAGAATTGTGCAGGTTTTGACTAACTCACCATCCCTGTAAAAAGAAATGCTATCACCGATCTGCAACTGCTCTGACAGGGATGTTGTTTTCGGGCCACCACTCAGTCGGTCTAATCGGTTTCCGATAATGACATATTCTCCGGTTAGCATTTTCTGTTTCAGTACATTAGGATCTGTTTCACCATCATAAATCATCATGTCAGACCAAAAATGTTCGGAAGCGCCATAGACATTTCCAAAGAAAAGATTTTCTGCATCCGGGGCAGTATTCAGCGCATAATTCCCGAAAGACTTGCTAATCCCATTTTCATATTCAAAAGTATTTGTGCAAGTAAGTCCCTCAAAGCCGTAATCCACAAGCACGTTACCGTCATCTACGGTGTTACGATAAAGATACCGTTCTTCTTCCAGACCGTTCTGCTCACGGATCATATCTACTACTTGCTGTGGAAGTGCATCTTCGTGATGTCTAAAGCCCTCCTGAACATTGACTGCAATCGAATTGTAGACGGTAAAATCTGTTTTTGTTGTGCGGGTAATCCACTTTTCTTCATCCATACTCTGTGTCACGATGATAATAGAGTTGAACAGAACGATACACAAAAGCATAGAAACAACAATGAATACACAACGGCGTCTGTTACGTCCTAAGTTAGAAAATGCCATGTGAGAGAGCTTTGCTCCACTGATTCGTGTAACCGTTTTCTTTTTATAATCATCCTGCTCCGTATAACGAATTGCCTCCATGGGAGATACTTTTGATGCCTTTTTGGCCGGTTTGCGGGTACTGATAAACACTGTCAAAATCGTAAACAATGCGGCTATAACAAATAGCATAGGAGATGCCGATGCCTGCAAACTTGCCGTAGAATACTCATAACTGAAAATTCGCATTACTACCGGAAGCAACGCCCTGCCTGCAAAGAACCCGGCAATTAAACCGATCGGCAGACCGATTAGGGTCAGCCATACCGCCTGCCGATTGACGATGCTTTTAATTTGCCGTGTAGAAGTACCAATCATCCTCAATAAGCCATATTGCCGAACATCCTGCATAACGGAAATATCAAAAATATTATAAATCAGCAGATAGCCACACAATACAAACATCAAAACAAATACTACGGCAAATAAGATGGACTCCGAAGAAATCATGGCTTTTCCCATCTGGTTTTCAACAGAGAGGATAAAGTTATCGGCAGACATATCCTCTGGATTGCCGCCGATGGAGTAGACAAAGCTATCCATCTGCTCCTGAATGTTCGTCTTGTCTTTCAGCACAACTTCAGAAAAAGTAACCCCTGAGATTTCTCCATCCACTGCGTGGGTATTTTTCACCACATCCGGATTATCTTTTACAAACTGCTCTGAGAGAATCGCCACGCTGACCGTATCGTTGCTTGCTTCCCACCAACCGGAAAGCACCATATCATAATGATAGGTTTTTCCCCGCAGTTCAAATTCCAGAGGAACTTCTGCTCCGATCTCCGGTTCCACACCAAGGGCCTTCAAAGCCAGTTCGGTAGTAGCAATTTCATTCGCCTTTTCCGGCGCTGAACCATGCGTTGGCACGCAGAATGTAAGTTCCTGCTGTATGCTGTCAGCATAGTTTAATTCAACAGAATGACCCACGGCGTTGCTTGCATATCCAATCGTCCGCCGATGACCTGCCTGCTCCACAAAATCACTGTTTTTCAGTTGCTCAAATTGCTCCTCTGTCATATAGCCGAAGGTTCCATCTCCCTTGCTGCCTTTCTGCATCTGCATAGAGAGCTGCATGGAGGATACCATGTTAAATGCCAGTGAAGTGATGGATGTAAACAAAAATGCTGTCAGAACGATCGCAAGAATCGCCGCCAGATTACGAACCTTATTCTTCTTGAAATATTGTTTAGACAGCCGCTTGATGGTTTTTGTATTATTATTGCCAAATAGAATGTCATTCATAGTCCCGCCCCCTTTACTGCACGATCTTGCCATCCTCAATCCGAATGATACGGTCGGCAAGCTGGGCAATCTCATTATTATGAGTAATCATCACGAGGGTTTGGTGGAATTTCTGACTTGTGGTTTTCAAAAGCCCCAGCACATCAGCGCTGGTCTTGCTGTCCAGGTTGCCGGTGGGTTCATCAGCCAAAACAATAGCGGGTTTTGACACCAAGGCGCGGGCAATGGCTACGCGCTGCTGCTGACCGCCGGAGAGGTTATTGGGCATATTGTTCAGCTTATCCTCCAGCCCCAGCATCTGAACAACTTCTTTCATAAACTTCTTGTCTACCTTGTTTCCGTCCAGCTCCACAGGCAGCACGATGTTTTCATAGACATTTAGCACCGGAACCAGATTGTAGTTCTGGAAGATGAAGCCGATCTTTCTCCTACGGAAGATAGTAAGCTGCTCATCTTTTAATGTGGAGAGTTCACGCCCATCCACAATAACCTTGCCGGAGGTAGGCACATCCAGCCCGCCAATCATATTCAGTAGTGTAGATTTACCGCTGCCGGAGGTTCCTACGATAGCAACAAATTCGCCCTTTTCAATGGAGAGGGTCACACCATCCAAGGCTCTGGTAATGTTCGGCTTTGCACCATAATATTTTTTCAGTTCAGTCGTTTGCAAAATGCTCATAAAGAACACCATCCTTTCTTTTTGATAAATCCATTATAACGACCAAACCTCACAGAAATGTCACAGCCAGCATAATAAATTGCCCTGAAATGTCACAATCCTGTGACATTTCAAAAAAACAGGTTATTCATGGGGAAGAAAAACGGAGAATGTTGAACCTGTTCCTACTTGAGAAGTTACTTGTATATAACCGTTCTGTAAGCTAATAATTTCCCTTGCAAGATACAACCCAATGCCGATTCCCTCTATATCGTGGACATCTTCTTCCCGATAAAAGCGCCTAAAAATTGCTCCTTGCTGGTTTTCGGGAATACCTTTGCCGGTATCGGTAATGCTGACTTTCAGGTGCATTTCCCAGCTTTCAACGCAAACACGAATAGAACCGTACTCCGGCGTGTACTTAACTGCATTATCCAATATGTTAAATAAGGCTTCTGCTGTCCATTTGCGGTCATGGGAAACAACCAATGTTTCCGGGCAGTTTACTTCAACTTGTATGTGCTTTCTTTCAGCGTTCAGAAAAATACCGCCCAGCGCCATAGCAAGAGTATCATAGATAGGCTGCTGTTTCTTTTCAAGTGAGATAACGCCAGTTTCAAGTCGGGAAGTTTTTATCATAGCCTGCATTAAGAAATCCAGTTTATCAAGCTGTGTGCCACTGGCAAGTAGAAATTCCCGCTGTTTATCCGGTGGCACTTCTTGTTCTAATAAGGTGGCATTTATCATTTTTAAGTTTGCTATCGGTGTCTTTACCTGATGAGAAATATCGGAAATTAACTCCTGTAAGTCAGCTCGTTCACTGGCAACGCTGTTTTTGCTTTCCTGCATAACCTCATAAAGACGCACCAGCCGATGATTGATTTTATAAAATAGGTTTTCTTCTTCGGCAACCTGTGATACATCTATTTTTCCATTCATCATTTCGTCTAAGGTGCAGCAAAGCATTTCAGAAAACAAAGTCAGCTTTCGCCGTATCAGTATCACAAAAGCAGTAACACAAAGTAGAAAAAGCAGACCAAAAGCCATGCTACAAAATACCACAGACATTTCTTTGGTCAGGATATATAGAACCGAAAACATGACCACTGATAAAAGTAAAATGGTAGTTGCCAGTATTATGCAGACTTTATTTAAGGAGAGTTTTTTTGAAATCATTTTTGCGCTCCTCCAATCCACATATAGCCCATACCGTAAACGGTTTTGATGTAGGAATGCTGGTTCGTTTCAATTTTACTGCGGATGCGGCTGATCGTTGTGGTTAGTGCGTGTTCATCCACATAATTTTCATCTACATCCCACAGCTTTTCAAGCAATACCTGACGTGTCAGGACAGTTTGAGAATTTCTTGTCAGCACTTTTAATAAACGATATTCCAACGATGTAAGGGTAATCGGCTGTCCTGCGAGACAGGCTGATAATTCGGAAAAATTGATATACAAATTCCCGTCATCGTAGAAATCGCCGCCGGATTGTGCTGAAATGCGGTTCAGTAAAGCAGATACTTTCTTTTGGAACACGCTGATAGGAAAGGGCTTTGTTACATAATCATCTGCGCCCAATTCAAATCCTTTCAGCATATCGCTTTCCATATCATTTGCGGTTAGAAAAATCACGGCGGTATCAGGACGGCGTTCTTTTACCTCATGGCATATATCAAACCCGTTCCCATCTGGCAGATTGACATCCAAAACGATTAAATCATAATCCTGTTTTTCAAGAAATCTTATGGCAACAGCCTTTGACATAGCCCCATCCACGGAATATCCGACAGCCGACAGATTATAGCTTAATGTCTTATTCAAAAGCTGGTCATCTTCAACAACCAGTATTCGCATAGTATCACATCCTTTTTCTTTTTATAGTATCAGCAAAATGTCACAGAAACCTCACAACGAGAAAAAAATTTAATATTCTGTCAGTTCCACAATTACATTACTCTGCTGATACAGCCAGTCCGTAAATTCTTTCGGGCTGG
>ENA-OPSJ01002244-OPSJ01002244.1-human-gut-metagenome-genome-assembly--contig:-NODE-2244-length-12802-cov-3.118224_pt1 | contig 12802 bp, 8 predicted proteins | sample MGYA00241801_ERZ501893 | MGnify/ENA primary metagenome ERZ501893 (study PRJEB25962, sample SAMEA2042219) | human gut metagenome | biome: human gut; feature: human-associated habitat; material: faeces...
ACAGAGTAAGTCTAAGCCGTTCCATTATGTGACTGAGGATGGGTATGATATTTATGTGGGAAAAAATAATTTCCAGAATGATGAGCTTACCTTTAAGTTTGCCACAGGGAATGACTGGTGGTTTCATGCCAAGAAGATGGCCGGTTCGCATGTGGTCGTGAAGTCTAAGGACGGCGAACTGCCGGATCATATCTTTGAGATTGCGGGACAGCTTGCCGCTTATTATTCCAAAGGACGTACTGCCCCTAAGGTGGAGATTGATTATATCCAGAAGAAGCAGGTGAAAAAACCTGCAGGGGCGAAGCCCGGATTTGTGGTTTATTATACAAATTATTCGCTGATGGCTGAACCGTCATTAAAAGGAGTCAGGGAAGTCTGATCATACTGTTGTATAGTTACAAATATTAAAAGAATTGCGGGAGCTGCTTTGCAGCGGAGTAAGTAATTCGTGGATGTCAGGTCAGGGGGGAAATACCTTTTGACCCTGACATTATATAACAATAATTAAGGAGAATTTCTTTTTATGAGTATTTTGAATGTTGAACATCTGACACATGGTTTCGGAGACAGGGCGATTTTTAATGATGTGTCTTTCCGCCTGTTAAAGGGCGAGCATATTGGACTGGTTGGTGCCAACGGGGAAGGTAAATCTACTTTCTTTAATATTGTAACCGGAAAGCTGATGCCGGATGAGGGTAAGATTGAATGGGCAAAGAATGTACGTGTCGGCTATCTGGACCAGCATTCTGTCCTTTCTCAGGGTATGTCCATCCGTGACGTGCTGAAGTCTGCGTTCTCTTATCTCTTTGAGATGGAGGAAAGAATGAATGGGATCTGTGACTCTCTTGGCACTGCTTCTCCTGAGGAGATGGATACTCTGATGGAGGAGCTGGGAACTATTCAGGATACCCTTACCATGCATGATTTCTATGTGATCGATGCGAAGGTGGAGGAAGTTGCCAGAGCCCTGGGACTTCTGGATATCGGACTGGAACGTGATGTTACAGATCTGAGTGGTGGTCAGAGAACCAAGGTTCTGCTTGGCAAGCTGCTTCTGGAGAAGCCGGATATCCTGCTTCTGGACGAGCCTACCAACTATCTGGATGAGGAACATATCGAATGGCTGAAGCGTTATTTGCAGGATTATGAGAATGCATTTATCCTTATCTCCCACGATATTCCGTTTCTGAATTCTGTTATCAATCTGGTTTATCATATGGAGAATCAGGAACTGAACCGTTATGTCGGGGATTATGACCATTTCCAGGAAGTGTATGAGGTGAAGAAGGCTCAGCTTGAGGCTGCTTACAGACGCCAGCAGCAGGAAATCAGTGAACTGAAGGATTTCGTCGCAAGAAATAAGGCCAGGGTTTCTACAAGAAATATGGCAATGTCCAGACAGAAGAAGCTGGATAAGATGGATGTGATCGAGCTTGCTGCCGAGAAGCCGAAGCCTGAGTTTCATTTTAAATACGGACGCACTCCGGGGAAATATATTTTCGAAACGAAGGATCTGGTTATTGGTTATAATGAACCTCTTTCCAGACCTGTTACTCTCTCTATGGAAAGAGGAAATAAGATTGCGCTGGTTGGTGCAAACGGTATCGGTAAGACAACTTTACTGAAGAGTATTCTGGGGTTGATCCCGTCTCTGAAGGGTTCCTGCGAACTCGGGGAGAATCTTCAGATTGGATATTTTGAGCAGGAAGTAAAGGGTGATAACAAGACTACCTGTATTGATGAGATCTGGGCGGAGTTTCCGTCTTATACTCAGTATGAAGTGCGGTCTGCTCTCGCCAAATGCGGTCTGACTACCAAGCATATTGAAAGTCAGGTACGTGTACTGAGTGGCGGGGAGCAGGCGAAGGTGCGTCTGTGTAAGCTGGTGAATAAAGAAACGAACATTCTGCTTCTGGACGAGCCTACCAATCATCTGGATGTGGATGCAAAAGACGAGCTGAAAAAAGCTCTCCGGGAATACCGCGGAAGTATCCTTCTCATCTGCCATGAGCCGGAATTTTATCAGGATGTGGTAAATGAAGTATGGGATATGAGCAAGTGGACGACAAAGATTTTCTGATGATGTAATTACGATAGAAAAGAAAGGGGTATTTCATGGGTGAAAAACCTCAGAAGATACAAGAACAGAAACAAATAAGCCTGGGTGTGCTGGCTCACGTAGATGCAGGAAAGACAACTTTATCGGAAGGCCTGCTTTTTAAATGCGGAAGGATCCGGAAGATCGGACGTGTGGATCATAAAGACGCATATCTGGATACGTATGAACTGGAACGGGAACGAGGCATTACCATTTTTTCCAAGCAGGCAGTTTTTTCTATGGGAGCGTTTAATGTGACGCTTCTGGATACTCCAGGGCATGTGGATTTTTCTGCGGAAATGGAGCGCACACTGCAGGTGTTGGATTATGCGATTCTGGTGATCAACGGAGCGGATGGTGTGCAGGGCCATACCCAGACACTGTGGAGACTTCTTGAACAGTATAAGATCCCCACATTTCTTTTTGTGAACAAAATGGATCAGGACGGAACAGACAGAGAGGGGCTTTTTCAGGAGCTGAAGAAGAAATTAAGTGGAAACTGTGTGGATTTTGGTGGAGAACTGGAGTGCCACGGTGCAGAAGAATCCGGGAAAGCCATGCAGCAGGTGGATAACTTCGGGAAAACTTCCGGTGAGCCTGAAAATGAATCCGGAGTGGAAAAGCAGATGGATCATGATGGACGTTTTGCAGACAGCAAAAAAAGCGACCATATCAACGGAACCGATGATTTTCTGGAAAATATCGCCGTATGTGATGAAAATCTTCTGGAAAACTTTCTTGAAACAGGGATTATCAAAAAGAAAGCTGTGGTAAAACTGATCCTGGAGCGGAAGCTTTTCCCCTGTTTCTTTGGCTCAGCTCTGAAAATGGAAGGCGTGGATGCGTTCATCCGCGGTATGGAAACCTATATGGCAGCGCCTGTTTACCCATCTGAATTCGGTGCAAAAATTTTCAAGATCGCCAGGGATGATCAGGGTAACCGCCTGACTTACATGAAGATCACAGGCGGCAGCCTGAAAGTAAAAGAAACGCTTACCAATGCAGGGAGAAAAGGAATTCCGGAAGAAGAGATCTGGGAGGAAAAAGTGGATCAGATCCGCATTTATTCCGGTGCGAAGTTTGAGATGCTCAAAGAAGCGGAGGCAGGAACCGTCTGTGCGGTAACAGGCCTTACCGAAACCTATCCGGGAGAGGGCCTGGGTGTTGAGCGGGAGTCTGTCATGCCGGTTCTGGAGCCGGTGCTGAATTATCAGATCATCCTTCCGGAGGGCTGCGATGCCCACAAGATGCTGAAAAGCCTGAAAGAGCTGGAAGAGGAAGAGCCACAGCTTCATATTATGTGGGATGAGCAGCTGGGAGAAATCCATGCCATGCTCATGGGTGAGGTACAGATTGAGATTCTGAAACATCTTATCTGGGAACGCTTCCATGTGGCAGTGGAATTCGGAACCGGAAATATTGTATATAAAGAAACCATTGCCGCACCGGTGGAAGGCGTAGGACATTTTGAACCATTGCGTCATTATGCGGAAGTGCATCTTCTTCTGGAACCGGGAGAAAGAGGAAGCGGACTGCAGTTTTTTACAGCGGCAAGTGAAGACCAGCTGGATCGGAACTGGCAGCGCCTGATCCTCACCCATCTGGAAGAAAAAGAGCATCTTGGTGTACTTACCGGATCACCGATCACCGATATGCAGATCACTCTTCTTACCGGACGGGCACATCAGAAACACACGGAAGGCGGAGACTTCCGTCAGGCAACTTACCGTGCAGTGCGTCAGGGCCTCAAAAAAGCGAAAACCATTCTTCTGGAACCATACTACAGCTTCCGTCTGGAACTTCCGGCCGAAAATGTGGGCCGTGCCATGACCGATATCCAGCGGATGCAGGGAAACTTCCAGGGACCGGAGACAGAGGGAGAACTGGCTGTGATCACAGGCAGTGCACCGGTTGCAAAAATGCGGGATTATCAGAGCCAGGTAATTTCCTACACAAGAGGAAAAGGCCATCTCACCTGTACGCTGAAAGGCTATGAACCATGCCAGGATCAGGAGCAGATCGTCCAGGAGATCGGCTATGATTCCGAGAGAGATCTTGAGAATCCTACGGGATCTGTATTCTGTGCTCACGGAGCAGGTTTTGTGGTTCCGTGGTATGAGGTAGAGGAATATATGCATCTGGACGGTGCAGAGATCCAGGACTGGGACGATGCGTATGATGATTCCGGTGACAGCAGTACGGGAACTGCGGAAGCTTCCGGAAGAGGATATTCCGTGCAGGGAAAAGATACACACAGTACCAGTTATGGGACAGGAAAAACCTCCCGTGGGAAATATACTTCGATGTATGGAAGCTACGAAGAGGAGAAAGAGCTGAAGGCAATCTTTGAGAAAACCTTCGGTCCTGTGAAATCGAAGAAATATAACAGCAACAGCAGAAGCTTCGGAAATCTGGAAAGCGGCAGCAGTTTTTCCGGAAACAGTGGAAAACGGTCTCAGACCTCAGAACTTCCGGGGAAAACCAGTCAGGGTGCCTGGAGAAACAGCAATCCTGCCATCCACAGAGACGACTATCTTCTGGTAGATGGATGCAACATTATTTTTGCATGGGAAGATTTAAGAGATCTTGCCCAGGCTGATTTTCATGCGGCCCAGACCCGTTTAATGGACATATTAAGTGATTATCAGGGCATCAAAGGCTGTATCCTGATCCTGGTATTTGATGCTTACCGTGTGGAAGGCCATCCGGAGGAAACCTTCCAGTACCATAACATCCATGTGGTTTATACCAGAGAAGCAGAGACCGCAGACCAGTATATTGAGCGTACTGTCCATAAAATTGGACGCAAACATAATGTGACAGTTGCCACATCCGATGGCCTGGAACAGATCATCATCATGGGACAGGGAGCTGCCAGAATTTCAGCCCGCGGTTTTAAAGAGGAGATCGCATCCGCAAAACAGCAGATGAGGGAAGAATGGCAGGAACGCCGGGACAGCAGCAAAACATATCTCTTTGACAGCATGACCCCGGAATTAAAGTCTCATATGGAAGATATCCGTCTGGGAAGAAAGAAAAAAGAAGAATTATAACAAATACCAGAAAGAACGGACTGTACACCGGGAAATAAAAAGGTGTACAGTCTTTTATTTTCGGAAAAATACCGGCTACAGGCTGTAAAAACTGCACAAAAAGTATAAACTCTCTATTATGAGCATATTTCACAAAAATAAAAAAGCTTTTTGAATTCTTTTGCAAATAAATGGGAAAAGTAGTAAAATAAGGATAGAATCCTCAGTGAGAAGCTCCCTGTCCGGATATATACCCTGGCAGGGAGTTTTCATTAGAGCAATTCAGGGACATTGAAATGCTCACAGAGCACAATAAGACGCCACGATAACAGAAGAAAAAGCAAAAAATGAAAGGATGTGGAAAAATGTTTGAAACAGGCGAATATGTTGTGTATGGCCGTACCGGAATCTGCCAGGTGACGGGAGTTACTACAATGAAGATGGACGGTTCCTCCTCGGAGAGACTTTATTATATATTAAGGCCGGGAGGGGAGACGGAAGGAAAGATTTTTACACCGGTAGAAGGCGGGAAACAGGTTCTCCGTGGAATCATCACGAAAGAAGAAGCAGAGAAACTGATCGACGAAATTCCTTCCATAGAGACACTGAGTATTGAGAACGAAAAATTCAGGGAAGACAGCTACAAAAAATGTATCCGCACCTGCGAATGCAGAGATCTTCTCCGGATCATCAAGACAATCTATATTCGCAAACAGGCCAGATTATCTCATGGCAAAAAAACAACCGCTACAGATGAACGGTATCTGAAACTGGCAGAGGATCATCTCTATTCTGAATTTTCCATGCTACTGGATATTCCCAAGGAACATATGGCAGGTTATATTGAACAGCGGGTGCATCAGCACAGAGAAGAAGAACAGGCCTGCGCTGTTTGACAAAGTGAGGCGTATCTGCTATGGTATTTCCGGTAACCTTTCGGGAAATTCTGTATCCGTGACACAGGACTGCAGGAAGTGTAGAACAGATGCAGGATCAGCCTGAATGCTGTAAAGAAAAGGAGATGCCAGAAGAATGAGAGAACAGCTTACCCGCAAGGATGTTGAAAAAATAGAGCAGGAGATCGAACACCGTAAACTGGTAGTCCGTAAGGAAGCCATTGAGGCAGTTAAGGAAGCACGTGCCCAGGGAGATTTAAGTGAGAACTTTGAGTACTATGCAGCCAAGAAACATAAGAACCAGAACGAGAGCCGTATCCGTTATCTGGAGAGAATGCTGAAGACGGCATCCATTGTATCCGATGATTCCAGAGATGATGAAGTGGGGATGGATGATATCGTAGAAGTGCTTTTTGAAGAAGACAATGAAGTGGAAAAGTACAAGCTGGTCACTTCCATCCGTGGAAATTCCATGGAGAACCGTGTCAGCATTGAATCCCCTATTGGAAAAGCACTTCGGGGACATCGCGTCGGTGACCGGGTCGAAGTGAAGGTCAATGATGATTACAGTTATTACCTTGTGATCAAGTCTATCGATAAAACAGGTTCCGAGGATGAGGAGATCCGCGGATTCTGATTGAAGCTTTCAATTACAGAAAACCGGTGTCCGATATATAGGACACTTCTCTGAAAATCCGGATTACCGGAGAATTATCACGAAAAAGAATCTAAGGCAGAAGACCTGCAATCAGGTCTTTTGTCTTATTTTTTTACATAGATTTTACATTCCGGTGGGGAAAACTTTACAAAGGGCCGCTATCATGAAAAACGTTGAAATGAGAAAAAAGGAAATCAAACATATCTAAAAGAGAAAGTGAAGGAGAGTATTATGGACTTTTTCAGCGTACTGGCATTGCTTGGCGGCCTTGCTATTTTCCTTTATGGAATGAACTTAATGGGAGACGGACTTGCGAAAGTCGCAGGTGGAAAACTGGAACGTATTCTGGAAACCCTTACATCGAGCCCGATCAGAGCGGTTCTTCTAGGAATGGGTGTAACCGCTGTGATCCAGTCTTCATCAGCAACCACGGTTATGGTTGTAGGTTTTGTAAACTCGGGAATCATGAAACTTTCCCAGGTAGTGGGAATTATCATGGGTGCAAATATCGGTACCACAGTAACATCCTGGATCTTAAGTCTTACCGGAATCCAGAGTGATAACTTTATTATCCGGCTTTTTAAACCGACATCATTTTCACCGATTCTTGCTCTGGTTGGCGTAATTCTGATCATGTTTACAAAGAGCCAGAAGAAAAAAGATGTGGGAACCATTTTTGTGGGATTTGCAATTCTGATGTATGGAATGAGTGCCATGAGCGGAGCTGTTGAACCGCTGGCAGATGTACCGGAATTTACCGGAATGCTTGTGAAATTTTCAAATCCTCTGCTGGGAGTTGTGGCCGGTGCGGTGCTTACTGCGATCATTCAGTCATCTTCCGCATCTGTCGGTATCCTGCAGGCACTTTGCCTTACCGGAATGGTACCGTTCAGTGCAGCGCTTCCGATCATCATGGGACAGAATATCGGAACCTGTATCACAGCTATTCTTTCTGCCATTGGTGCGAATGTAAATGCCAAACGTGCGGCAATGATCCATCTGTATTTTAACCTGATCGGAACGATTCTTTTTATGGTGATCTTTTATTCCGTTAATGAATTTGTGGATTTTGCATTTCTGGCAGACAGTGCCAATGCTGCAGGAATTGCGGTGGTCCACAGTGCGTTTAATGTTGCTGCTACAATGGTACTGCTCCCGTTTGCAAAAGTGCTTGAAAAGCTGGCAGTTCTGACAATTCCGGAAGATGCGGAACAGCAGGAAGAGGATCGTGTGCTCGTGCTTGACAGCCGTTTCCTGGAAACTCCGGCTGTAGCCATGGAGCAGTGTCGTACTGCAACGATTGAAATGTCAGAGTTTTCCAAGAAAGCGATATATGATGCAATGTCGCTGCTTGCGCATTATGATGAAGAGAAGGCGCAGCGAGTACTTGATCTGGAAGATAAGGTAGATAAATATGAGGATGAGCTGGGAAGTTATCTGGTGAAACTGTCATCTAAAAACCTGACAGAAAAAGATTCCCATTCACTCTCTATCCTGCTTCACAGCATCGGCGATTTTGAGCGGATCAGTGATCATGCGATCAACATCAAAGAAGCGGCGGAAGAAATGACAAAGAAGGATCAGCATTTCTCTAATAAAGCGCTGGTTGAACTGGAAATCTTTTCAAATGCTTTAAAGGAGGTCGTAGATCTGACCTTTGATGTATTTAAGACGGAGGATCTGACAAGAGCAGCACAGGTAGAACCGCTTGAGGAAGAGATCGATTATCTGCAGGCAGAGCTGAAAAGACGTCATATCAAGCGCCTGCGTAAAGGAAAATGTACGATTGAGATGGGATTTATCTTATCCGATGTGCTCACAAGCTATGAACGTGTGGCAGATCATTGCTCCAATATTGCGGCCTGTCTGATGGAGGTCAATGATGATGCGTTTGATATTCATGAATATAAGCTGGACATCGAGAATAAAAAAGAATTTGAAATGAGCTTTAAGAAGCTGAAAGAGAAATATATGTTACCATAAGCGAAAGGAAGGCGGTTTCTATGGCGCTCATATATATTGTAGAGGATGACAGGAATATATCTGAGATCGAAAGCTATGCACTGAAAAATGCCGGATATGAGACAAAGGAATTTTGTTGCGCAAAGGACTTTTATGAAGGGTTGAAAGAGCAGATTCCGGATCTGTTTCTTCTGGATATCATGCTGCCCGATAAAGACGGTCTGCAGATCGTGAAAGAGCTGAAGCTGGATAAAAAGACTAATATGCAGCCTATTATCCTGGTCACAGCTAAAACGACAGAGATTGATAAAGTAAAAGGTCTGGATATCGGAGCGGATGATTATATGACAAAACCGTTTGGTGTCATGGAGCTGATCTCCCGCGTGAAAGCACTTCTCCGCCGCAGCGGGCGAACCCATTCATCGCCTGTACTTACCTTTCAAAATATTAAGATGGAAGAGGACAAGCACTTTGTCAGTGTAAATGAGAAACCATGTGAGCTGACATTTAAAGAATATGAATTGTTAAAGCTCCTTTTGACCAATGCAGGGATCGTGGTCGGCAGAGATACCATTTTGGAAAAAGTCTGGGGAACAGATTTTGAAGGAGAATCCAGAACGCTGGATATGCATATCAAAACTCTTCGTAAGAAGCTGGGTGATGCGGGAGTTTATATAAAGACAGTACGAAATGTCGGTTATATTCTGACGGGAGAAGAGTAATGAAAAAGAAGATCAATGCCAAAATGATGCAGATGGTCGCACTGACACTGCTTCTGACAGTTTGTGCACTTCTTGTGATCGGATATCACCTCTTGCAGGAACAGGTCATCGATGATCTGAAGAGTTATGCCGATATTTTAGGAAATCGAGATACAACACAGCTGGAAGAAAGAGATGCTTCCATGCTGAAATCCGATAAAATCAGAATTACACTTGTAAATGCAGATGGCAGTGTGATTTATGATAATATGACAGATTACCGGAAGATGGAGAATCACAAAAACAGACCGGAGATCGCGCAGGCAATGAAAACCGGAGAAGGACAGACAGTCCGCATCTCCAGCACATTTTCGCACAATACTTATTATTATGCGATCAGACTGACAGATGGCAGCGTGTTACGTGTTTCCAAGGAGGCGGGAAATGTCTGGCAGATCCTGCTGCGGTCGCTTCCGCTTTTGGTGGTTGTTTGTGCATTTCTGTTGATCATCTGTGCACCAATTTCCCGGCTGTTAACAAGAAAACTTGTTGAACCGATCGAACAGATGGCGCAGGATATGGATCATATGGATACTATTCCGGTGTATGAGGAGCTTGAACCGTTTGTAAAAACAATCCATGCACAGCATCAGGATATTATGAAAAATGCTAACATGAGGCAGGAATTTACTGCGAATGTATCGCACGAGCTGAAAACACCGCTGACTTCTATTTCAGGTTATGCAGAGCTGATCGAGAACGGAATGGCTTCCGGAGATGATACGGTTCGTTTTGCCAAGGAGATCCACAAAAGCGCCAACAGGCTGCTTACATTGATCAATGATATCATCCGACTGTCGCAGCTTGACAGTACACCGGAAACGACTTTTGAAAAGGTAGATCTTTATGAGGTTGCACAGGTAACGGTCGATATGCTTGCCATGAGTGCACAGCAGCACCGGGTTTCTTTGCAGTTAGAGGGCAGAAAATGTTATGTATATGGCAACAAACAGATGCTGGAAGATCTGATCTATAATCTTTGCGATAATGCGATCCGCTATAATGTGGAGAATGGGCTTGTCTGTGTGACGGTCGGAGAGGTAGACGATAATGTCTTTTTGGCGGTGCGTGATACAGGAATCGGAATCAGTAAGGAAAATCAGGAGCGTGTGTTTGAACGTTTCTACCGTGTAGATAAGAGCCGATCCAAACAGACCGGCGGAACCGGTCTGGGACTTGCGATCGTAAAACATGTTGTAGCAGAGCATCATGCAAAACTGGATATTAAAAGTAAAGAAGGCAAAGGAACTGAAATTAAGGTAACCTTTGTATAATGTTTGATTGTACGAGATATATTTTAAAGTACTATTGTACATCCGGTTCGATCAGGCAGAACTCATATCCAAGTTCTCTTGCCTGATCAATGAAATCACCAAGTACTGCAGCGTTTGTAGCAGACTGACCGTGCAGCAGATAGATCGCGCCCGGATGCAGTCTGCTTATCATTTTTTGAAGACTTTCTGCCTGATCGGGCTGATTGTCCACATCATAATCCAGATAAGCAAAACTCCAGAAAATACTTTCATAATTACAATTGTTGACAATTGCCAGAGACTGTTCGCTGAATTTCCCTGCAGGGAATCGGAACAGATACATGGAATAATCATATTGCTCACGTACATAGGCATCTGTCTGCAGGATTTCGTTTTTTTGTGTTTCAATATCCTGGGACGGCAGACCTGCGGAAGGATGTGTGGTGGAATGGTTTCCGATCACATGCCCCTCGGAGATCATCCGGCGGATCAGGTCGGGCTCGCTCTGGGCATATGGAAGCGTTACAAAGAAGGTCGCTTTGACACCTTTTTCCTGCAACGTATCCAGCATAGAAGCTGTTGTACCGTATTCATAGCCCTCATCAATTGTCAGGTAGATTTTTTTAGCCCCATCCTCTGTCAGAGGTGTGTCCGTATTGACGAAATGAGCATGATAATTTTTATATTGTTCTTCGTATTGCACGCTTGTAACAGGGCGGTTTTCTTCATCTGCATTTGTGCCCTGTCCGTATCCGATACATTCCCCGTCTAATGCTTCTATATTTTCGATCACAGCATTGGTAAGCTGCATTCCGTTCTGATCAGGCTCTGCATCCGGAATGGTATTTGTGCAGGTTTCCTGATCCTTGTAGCATTCATAAGTCGTCATGACAGCATCAGCGATCGCATTTGCGTAGTCTGTCAGATTGGCATCGTACATTCTGTTGTCGTCGCTGTCGTTGATAAAGCCCAGCTCTAAGATACAGGCTGGCATTTCGGCATTTGCGGTAATATAATAATCGTCTTCATCACTGTTGTAACTGCCTTGCTTGATACCGCGGTTCCGGGAAATTCCTACCTTTTCCAGAGAAGTCAGAATATTGGAGGCAAGAGAGGTTGTTTCATCGGATGCCCGGCTGTTGATCCAGGCTTCTGCACCGTTGCCCTTTCCTTTATTACGGTGGAGAGAGATCAGATAGCGGGCATTCGCCTCTGTCGCCGCTTTGCATCTTTGCGACAGATAGAGAAAGCTGTCATCATCACGCGTCATCACAACACGGATCTGTCTTTCTGAGAGGGCGTCTGACAGTGCTTTTGCCAGCTTCAGCGTGTCGTCTTTTTCGATACGTCCCTTGCTGTCACTGCCGATATCTTTTCCACCGTGTCCTGCATCGATGCAGACCGTAAACAGGGAAGTGTCTTCTTCCTCCTGCCCGTCGATTTCGATTTCAGCAGGTGCTATACTGGAAATTGCATCCGCAGTCTGCATATCTCCACTTTCCCGGAAATCAGAGCGTACCTTCTGAATCGTAAAAATCAGGAAAGAAACTGCAAAAAGGGCAAAAAGAAGTACGCAGATCATCTTGATTCTCTGTGAGCGCCTTTTTCGTTTGTTCTGCCGGGAGGAGAAGCGGTTCGGTTGTTTATAAAAGCTGTCAGACATGAAATTTCCTCTTTTCATTGGTGTGGTACTTACCAGTATACATGGTCGAAAAAATTGGACAAGGGGGTGCGCAGAATCTTAAATAAAACTTCATAATTTGTTACTATTCAGAGCCATGTAAATCCGTAATATACTGTGAAAATTTAACGTACAAAAGTGTTGACAGAAGGGGGAAAACAAGATAAAATAACTTTGGTTTTGAGCTGATTTCAATCCCAATCTTAGCAAGTAAACTTGCACGATTGTTCTTGGATTATTTGATGTGAAATTCAGCCCATCTCGAATACTGCGTATTCTCGATGACCGTTTATTTGCAAATGCAAATAAACGCAAAATAATTTCAATCCCAATCTTAGCAAGTAAACTTGCATGATTGTTCTTGAAATTATTTTATCTGAATTTGCGCAAGCAAATTGATTCGCCCAGATAGCTCAGTCGGTAGAGCAGAGGACTGAAAATCCTCGTGTCACTGGTTCGAT
>ENA-OPSJ01002251-OPSJ01002251.1-human-gut-metagenome-genome-assembly--contig:-NODE-2251-length-12784-cov-2.232461_pt1 | contig 12784 bp, 12 predicted proteins | sample MGYA00241801_ERZ501893 | MGnify/ENA primary metagenome ERZ501893 (study PRJEB25962, sample SAMEA2042219) | human gut metagenome | biome: human gut; feature: human-associated habitat; material: faeces...
AGAAGGAGGAGATCATCCGACGCCTCTGCATGATGCAGGAGCTGGGTGCTGATATCCCTAAGATTGCAGTAATGCCTACCTGTAAGCAGGATGTTATCACACTGCTGTCTGCCACTCTGGAAATGTCTGAGAAATATGCAGACCGCCCGATCATTACCATGTCCATGGCAGGAACAGGCGTTGTAAGCCGTCTGACAGGTGAGACATTCGGCTCCGCTCTCACTTTCGGTGCTGCTTCCAAAGCTTCTGCTCCGGGACAGGTCGGTGTGCATGAATTAAAACAGGTACTGGATATCATCCACAGCAGCCTGTGATCTGTTGATGAATGATGTGATATCAGATGTTATTCTTGCCTATAGCTGATATCACTCATATTCGTCAACAGATTGTTACAGAATTTGAATTTAATAATTATGACTCCTTAAAATAATAATTGATGAAAAAGAAAATAAGATATTTATTAAAGGAATTAATTATGATAAATTTCTTATAAGAATAAAAGATATGTATGAAACTAAATCGGTAAATAAATTATTTACAAAAAACTATACTCCATTTACACAAAAATTATGGGAGAAAAAGAAAATACCTGGATATAAGAGAAAAGTTACAAATTTAGAAGTAGATTTATTTTTTGCTAGCGAATTATATAATATATTAATGCAATTAGGCGATTATTATAATCTCAGATATTATCGTAGAATGGCAGAATATATAAAGAAAAATACTTATTTGAATAATCTCGATAAAAATATTGATGTAAAAGTTGATATAAATAGACTAAATAGTATATTGAACGACACTTACAAGCCTAAAGATTTTCAAGAAGAATTTATCAAAAAATATTTCGAGTATAAAGAAATATATGATCTAGATGGGTACATACTATCGTTTGATCAAGGTTTAGGAAAGACATTTACAGCAGCTTGTATATCTGAACTTATACATCCTGATCAAACAATAATAGTATGTATGAATACACTTAAAGAGAACTGGGCTAATGAGTTAAGATTATATTTCAAGAAATATAATGATATCGAAAGATTTAAAAGAGAAGTATATGTATACGGAGTTTCTAAGCCAAAAGAATACTCCAACGATACAAGATATATTATCGTAAATAATGAATCAATTAATAAAATATTTCCATTAGTTAAGAATACAAATTCTACTATGATAATAGTCGATGAATCTCAAAATTTTAGAAATTTAGATTCATTACAAACAAAAAACATGCTTAAATTAAAGCAAATAACTAAGTCTAAAGACAATCTTATGATGTCTGGTACACCTATAAAAGCTAATCCGAGCGAAATAGTACCAGCTATGATGATGATTGATAGAACCTTCACTTTAGATTTAGCCAAACTATATATAAAAGCGTTTACAAGTAATACCGATACATTGTCTGATGTGGTTCAGACAAGGTTTAATAGAACTATATATAGAAAAACAAAAGATCAAGTTTTAGATTTACCATCTAAAACTGTAACTAATTTTAAATTAGAGTATAAAGATGAAGATCCTTATTTGATGATAAATGTAAAAAAGAGAGTAGCAGATAGATTTCAAGAAATACTTGAAAGCTATAAAGACGAGGTAGATTCTGTTAAAGATGAATTTAGAGAAACGACTTTAAAATATTCATCGCAAGATAGAACTACTACATTAGATTATATAAAATTTGTTGATAAAGGGCAAGATTATGAATCTGTACACGATTCATTATATGACTTATATGATGGATTTATCAAGAATAATGTATATCCTAATATAAAAGATAAAGATGAATTAAAAAGATATAAATACGTAGTAAGTGTATATGTATATATAACTCAAAAATGTTTTTTCTTAGCTATGGGAGAAGTTCTACCAAAAGTAAAAGCTAAAGCATTTAATGAGTTATATGATAATAATAAAGATCTTATATATAAAATGATCAATAATAACCCAAAGAAAACAGTTATTTTTTCTACTATAGTAGAAGTTGTAGATCATATTTGTGATGATCTTAATAAAAACGATATAAAAGCTGTAAAGATAACTGGATCTGTAAAAAATCGAATGGATATTATTAATCAATTTAGAGAAGATGATACTATAGATGTATTAGTAGCAACCTCTCAAACTATGGGAACTGGTGTTACATTAGTAGAAGCAAACCAAATGATGGTATTTTGTCCTCCGTATAGAAAAGCAGATTTTGATCAAGCCTGTGATCGTATATATAGAATAGGACAAACTCATCCGGTAAATATTTATAATATAATAGGATCTACTTCATCTAAAGATATAACTACAAGAATGACAGATATATTAGATTGGTCAGATCAAATGGTTTCTTCTGTATTAGATAATATAGTTAATGAAGAAGCTTTAATAGAAAAATATAAAGGAGAAGATACTAATATGGTCGTATTCGAAGAAGCTATATATGATTCTAAACATACAGAACCGGTATATATAGTATTGATGCATACCGGAACTATGTTGGCTAATACCATAAAGGCTGTAACAAAAGATGAATTTTCTCATTCATGTATATCATTTACAAGTAAACTTGATCCGATGTTTTCTTTTGGTAATAAGAAAATGTCATATGTTGCCGGACAACCTGGATTTGTTCAGCAAAATACCAAGGACGAGTTTTTTAAGAAGAAAAAATCTATTTATGAAGTATATGTAATGTTTGTGAGCAAAAGCCAAAAACAGAAGATGATAGATAGATTAAAATGGTTCAAAGAAAAAGATAAATATTTAGGATATGATATTATAGGATTAATTAAATATAAATTAGGCATATCTAGCGATGATAATCTTAAAAAATGGTTCTGTTCAAGATTTGTAGCAGAATTATTAGGTCAAGCCGAAGATTTGGGTAGGGATGCTAGTTTATTTAGCCCTCAAGATTTTAAAAATGATTTGAATTTTATTTCTTTAGTTAATAAAGGTGATAATTTATATAATTATGATTATAAAATAACAGAACGAAATCTAAAGAAAATAAAGGAAGGAGATTATAATATGGAGTCAAGTACAGATTTGCGATTATCATTTGATACTACTTTGAACGAATCCAAAAAAGAACCACATACAAAAGGTGTTGAATATGATTTGGACAGATTAGCTCGCGATAGTAATAAAAAAACGGATATTAATATGAAACGAGCTGTGCGAATGGTATCCGGAGGTGTATCACAAGCACAAAAAGGAAAAAATATCATAGGTACTACAAGTACCGGTGCAGATATGAACGATAGCGTATTAAAATCAAGAATTGAAGACTTTGATAAAGCCTCGGCACAAGCTATATTAGAAGCCGAAGATATTGTGAAGGCATACAATCTTTGGGTAGATGGTCAAATAGATAATATTATGAGAACAGGAGTACTTTCTTCTCCGGACCATAACGAAGTAGTACAATCTGCTAAATCGATAAAAAATGCAATGCAAGGATGCGGGGTACCAGATGAAAAAATAAGAGATTATTTGAAAGGTACATATTTTTATACAACTGATGATCCAGAAAAAATTGAAAAACTGCTATCTTCAAGGGTTAAATATTGTGATAAAATTACCGCCATGCTTAAAGAAATGCTAGTTAAAAACGGTAAAATTTTAGGGTATTCTAAAGAAGAATTGGATTTAATGATTAACTCATTAGACAATGGAAATGCTGGTGGAGCTATAAAAAAGATAAAAACTACCATAACGGCAAATCCTCAGAAATTTCTTACAAATAATGGGGAATGCTTAGACTTGTCATCTTTAGGATTCGGCAAAGTATTTATGACTAAAAGCGCAGATTTCACTAATTCTTTTAAAAGAGCTTTAAATCAATCAAACCCTGATTCTAAACAAACAAATTTCGATCAAGCAGTAGACTCACTTTTACAAAAAGCTATGGTATATGACGCTATTGTAACGTGCCATGGTATGAGTTCTAATGATATAGGATATTTTGTAAGCGATAAAATGACTAAACTTAATACCGTAGCATATAAAGCAATGGGGGTAGATACAACATATGTGCCATCTTTATATAAAAAAGGTAAAACCATGGATAAAGATAATAAAAAAGGATTATTAAAAGTAAGATGGATGATGCAGCCTGTAAGATCAGATAGGAGTAATTATTTTAATGATATGAATTCTTTTTTAAGAGAATTAATGAAAGAAGGATACAGAAAAATACTTGTCGCTGCTTGTAATCCAGGAGGACATTCATTAGATAAAGATACATTAGAAATGAAAAAGAAAACAGGAACGAAAATTCTTTATTCAGATTTCTCTAACTTTATCGAATCTGCCTCAACTACTGACAATAGTGAATATGATTTAGATAATGAATTTATTCAGGAAGCTTTAGACGGTGAATATGAATTAATTCAATTAGCAGAATCGTACGGTATAGATTATAATTCTATTCCTATAGATATAGATTATTCTACAGAAATATTATCAGAAGATTCTTTAGTATTAAATAAAATAAAAGAATATGGCAAAAAAGCTGTAGAGTTTATAATAGGGATATTCAAAAAACTTTGGCAGTATCTCAAAAAGTTTGTAGCTTGGATAGGTAAAAAATTAGGAATAATCAAAGGTGAGAACGATGAAGCCACAAATCCTGTTTCTGGATCATTGGTAGTGTTCGAATCAGCAAAAATGCTTAAATTTAGAACTAATAAAATTAAAGAACTTGAAAAATTATCTGTCAAGGCCTGTAGTAGTATAGAAAAGGAGCTTACAATGAGACAATCTACACAAGTTAAATCAGCAAAACAGTTGGAAATGATGCTTCAGAAAGTTCAAAATCAATCTACTCATGAATCGGCTTTATTAACCGAAACGCTAGAAGATTTTCTTAATAATGGTATGACCGTAAGTGAATCTTTAGCATTAAACGAAGCCACACTATCTTCTAAAGAAAGAAAATCTTTACCAGATAAAACATTTGGTTTACCGGAAAAAAGAAAATTTCCTTTGAATGATTACGACCATGTAGTTTTAGCTATTAAATTCTTTAATAGATGCGATAAAAAAGACCAAGAAGAGTTAGCCAAAAATATAATTAAAGCTATGAAAGTATATAAAGTTCCTACTGATAAGATAGGTAAAAATAATAAATTAAGAAACTATATAAATGGACCTTTAAAGGAATTTGCTATAAGAGAAGGAATAGGGGATCTGTTTAAATATAAGACAGAATACAAAGAAATTCCTCCTAAAGTTCAAAAGAAAGACGCTATAAATAAAGTATACCAGATAGGGGATAAATTACTTAATTCTGAAAAGTATAAATCCGTAAAGAAATATGTAAAGAAAGTATTTACTGATAAAGATCAATATGCAGCATTCCTTAAAGGAGAAAATAATTATTATCATTTATATACATACAAGGTTCCATATAATGCTCAGGGAAGAAGAGATATGTTTGGTCCTAAGTTCAATGAAAAAGAAGATAATGATTATAATTGGGTAGATGATAGTTTAATTTATAAATTCGGCGACGAATTAATAGATCAAGTAAAACAAATGGATGATTGCTACAGCATATCTGATGCTGATAACGAAATGTATGAAGGTGACTTTTATCTTGAATACTTTAAAAAGACGCAAAAAATAAAAGTAAATAAGAAAACTGGCGAAGTAGTAAAAGAATCAGTCGTAGTTCCTGTTGTAGGTCTTACTAATAAAACACCAGTAATAGTAGATAATATGTATAATAATGCATTTACTTCATTAGAAATGGATGAAGAAATAATACGTAATTGTATGATGTCTTCTACTAAAGCATTATTAAATAAAGAGGATAAATTCTACGTTCCTTATATTCCATATATACAAGAATCTTTAAATATAGATCCTAATATAGGATTTTATAGAGATAGAAATGGTATATTTGTAATGAACGAGAATACCAAATTAAGATCTCCTTCATATAATGACGTAGATGATATAGATGATAGAACTATATTATATATAACCTATGGAGAATTAAACGATTCTAAATTAAATGATTTATAAAATAGATACAGGATACTCTATATAGAGTATCCTGTAAAATTGTTTTTTGAATGTATAATATTATAGTGATAATAATAAATAATATAAAACAAACCCTATTTTTAAATAAGTAGGTAGAAAGAGGTATAAAATGAAAACTTTGAAAGACATGACAACCGAAGAACTGAAGGATTATAGCAGACGTATGAGTAATCTTAATAAAAAAATAGACAAGATTACAGACCTTGTGACGGAATTTTTTGATCTGTATATTATCAGATCAAAAGAAAATAATAAAAGATTTATAGCGGTTTTCGAAAAATATGTAGATTCATACGAAACAGAAGCTATAGAGCTTAATTTTGAAACAGAATTTGCTAAAATTCAAAGGAATTATTTTATTCCATTAATGAAGCATTTGGCAGGTCTTGATTAAAAAAATAAATAGTGGATAAGCATTTGCTTATCCACTATTCTTTCCCAAAAGCTGATTTATTTTTTCTTGCTCCAGGTATCTGTCTTCCCTTGGATGCTTTTACTGGAGCGCTCATAGCTTTTTCTGATTTTTGTTGGTCTCTTTCAAAATCTGATAAATTAAATCCGTTCTCTGGCCTACCTAAATAATTTACCATATTTTGAGCATATCCAAACATATCTACCGTATCTATTAGATATTTAAATCCTAGAAATAAATCTGATATCATATCTACATATATAGATGGATCTGATATAGTTATTCTTACTCCTTGATTTTGGATATTATTCCATTCGATCACTACCGGATCGAACCATAAATATTTACCGTCTGGTAATGACATCTTTAATGTATTTTTTCTTTTGCAAGTTAGATTACCGTCTTTAACTTCAAAAGTATTATCTATCATCCATTTAGATGCCATACTTACTAATTCTCTTAATATAATAATATCTTGTATACGGATCATTACACTTCGATCCCAATTATCTCCTCCTACGTCTATAGACATATAATACGAAAAACACCTTTTAATAGTTACTGCTACTTGAGTATCGTCATATTTCGATTCATAACGATACTCACTGTGAAAAAACCTTCTACTATTATCTATACTTGAATTCTTTTTCGATAATAGCACATTAAATCGCAGATTAATATTATTCCCTAAATACATCATATCGTCTGTGATTTTATCGTAATCTACGTATTCAACTTGCATATTAACTGTTTAACTCCCTATTATTTATAAAAATATATTATTAAACAGTTTATCTAGATATAAATTTCCAATTAAGATCTTTCTTCCAACTGATATCATAAGTTCCGTTAGATACAGCTATAATTACATCATCTGTCATTCTTCCATAAGAATCTAATGATGACAACATGAAAGAATCTGGATTATTATATATCTTTAATCCAAAATATAAATCGGGGTTTCTAGAAACTTTTCTGGCTTTTTCTACTAAAGGTATATAACCAGCTAATACGTCAGTAAATGTAATAATCTCCTCTCCCCATTTATCTTCATAAAACTTTATCGGTATTTTATAATAAGGTTCAAGCCTTATATCTGATCCATGCTTTGGACCATTTTGTCTAAATCTAAATACAGAACTTCCAAATATATTATCCCCCTCTGGAGATTCCGATAATCTAACTATTGGATATTCTGTATCAAGTTCTAATCTTTCTGACGGATATTCTGAAGTATCTCCAGTATACGTGACATATTCCGTAACCTCCTTATCTTTGCACTTATCATTAATATCACGTACAATGCTCGGTAACGATTCTTCTACTATAGCATCTGCTACCTTTGTTGCCGTTTTAACAGCACTATTTAATATTGTATCTGTTATACTTGGTTCTTCTTTCCTCTCCTCCTTAGGTTCTTCATTATCAGAAAAGCACTCTGATAATCTCTGTAATTTTGTTTTGTTATTTACGGAATTATTCTCATAAAAAGTTTCATAAATTTTATCCGTAAGTGCATCAATAAAAATTCCCATTGTTTTCTCTCCTTTTCATTTTATTCATCTATATAATATATAAAGAAAAGAAATTTTGGAAGTATACTTTTCAGTATACTTCCGATTCATAATCATGATATAATATTTTTCCTTTTTCTTTTTTAGACTCTAATCTAGCATGTCTATTTATTAATTCCAAATCACCTATCTCTACTTCTGTGCATCTAGTAGCATATTTATCGAATATAGGTTTCTTATAATTATAATATCTCTTTATTTGATGAAAACTTTTATCTACTATTTCTATATACATAGTATTATTCGCTCTAGTTCTACCTAATGTCTGTCTAGCTAAAACCTCTGATTTAAATGGTTCTGCTAATACTACAGTCATCTTTAATCCATCTATATCTACTGCAGCTCCTGCTGATTTAGTTGTAGATAATATTAATCTTTTATTTAAAGCTTGTTGTTTTTCTTCTTCTGATACCATAGAAGTATATACACCGACGTTATTTCTAAATTCCTGATGGTTTTCTATGATCCAGTTATATACTTCTGATATGGCATTATTTGTACCTATATATACCAGACATTTTTCATATAATCCAACATTTTCTTCTATTATTTCGAATAATATATCAAGCATCATATAGAAATTATCATTAGTTACTATTAGATTAGTATACTTATTTCTGTCTAATCCATATTGGTTTTTACAGCTTGATATCTGTTGTGGAGTAGGTTTACTACTATACAATATACTTAAATATTCAGTATGAGGATCAGTTTCAGGATCAAATAAATCTATTGCTAATACATTTTTAAATGATAATTGATAAATATTATTTTCAAATTCATTTGATCTTAATGCTGTTGCAGTAATATAATAATTCTTATAAGTATTTGTATAGTAATCTATCTTCATCATATTATCAAAATTCTGATGAGCTTCATCATAGAATTTTAATCCTATTCTTAAATATTGGAATAATTCAGTTATTTTATCCCATCCGTGAGTATCTCCATAACTCTTCAATGTAGAATGAGTTACTGTAAAATATTTAATTTTTCTTATTTCTTCTGGTGTTTTGGTTAATAATCTATATATACAACCAGAACCTTTTATATTATATATCTCCTTATCTGTTACATTCGTATACTGCTTAATTCTATCTATCCATTGAGTTAACCAAGAACTTTGCGAAGTTATAATGATAGATTTAATACCTAGATAAGCACTAGTAGCTATAGCTATATAAGTTTTACCTTTACCTGTATAGAGATTTAATTGTAATTGAGATTTAGTAGCTGTGTCTCTATATTCTTCTTTACCTATAGTAAATCTTAACGCTTCTTTTTGTACATCGTTTCTTGGTAAAGTCTTTATCATAATATCATCATACATATCGAACTCATCACTCATATTACGTTCTACAATAGCTTTTTGCTCCATTATTTTTTCGACAAAATAAACGTCTATACCTCTCGGGAGATATAGAGTACGATTTTCCGTGTCATAAAATAATCCCTGATAGTAATATTGATGATTCGTTGGGTTAAACATTAAGAAATATTTCTCTAAATCTGGATGTGATCCAAATTCATAATCGGTTATTTTTATACATGTATTTTTAACTATTATTTTACTCATTGTACCTAATTCCCTTCTTTGAGAGCTTTATTTACTTATTTGTACGTACAAAAATGATTCCGTAATATCTTTATTTTTTGTCAGATTATAGATCTTAATAAATCCTAATACAAATATATATTATATAGATGAAAATAAAAGAAAGGAGCCGATAATTATGGCTAAATTTATAACAGACGATACTAAAGATTCATTGGCAAAAGATTTTTATGATTTTTGCAACGGGATAATTTCTCAAGTTGAAAGTTTGCATGGTATTTTTAATGACGATGTGTATGGTAATATTATACACGAATCTATCAACGTGGTTAAAAAAGAATATGAATTATACGATAAATTTATAGGACTTATTAATCACGTAAGAAGATTCTATCCAAATGATACTTATAAAAATACCATTAATAAACTAAATAAACTAGATCCCGAAGTAATACGTGAAGAAATAGAACGATACGGGGATTAATACAAAATATATAATTACAAGAAAGGAGTATTATATTATGGATAATACAAAATATTTAAAAAGTGATATTGTTTCTAAACCAGTTATTAGAAGATGGGATCTTCATTATTGCTCATTAGATCAGGATATACTTCCTGATTCTGGTTCTGTTTTAATTGGGAAAGCTAATAGGCCATGCTTAATAGTTAGCTCTAACGAATATAATAAGATATCAGATAAAGTATTAGTAATGCCTTATTGTAGTAATAATAGAGACGATTTAACAGATGAAGAGTATGTAAAGCAGGCTGCAGAAAGAGGAGAAACTTTAATACCAATGGTATTAAATAGAAATGCCAGATCATTTCTTATCATTGATCAACCTAGATTAATTGCAAGAAAGATGCTTAGAGGATATGTAGGAACACTGGATGTAGAAGCAAACGAGAAATTAGCAATTAAAGTAACGGAAGCTGTATTTAATTATATGATTGATCCTGAAGTGTTTACGAAAACGAAAATATTCAAATCAATAGTTAACGAATACTTTGCTAATAATTTTACTGTTGATGCTACAGACGAAAGTACTTCAACGCATCCAAAAGATGTTGATGAAAAACCAAAGTCGGTCCCTAATACTATTCAGGAAGATTATGGGATAATATGCATGAGAAGATCTAAAGAGGAAAATGCTAAATATGCGTTAGCAATTTAGATTAATTAAATACGAAAGAAGGAAGTATAAATGTTAAAGGGAGAGGGAAAGTACGGATTGAAGGAATTTGTAAAGAAAGAAGGTGTAAATTACCATAATAGAAATTTAAAAACCGGAGCATGTTTTGAGCAATATGATAGACAGGGTAACCTTATATATTATAATTGCTCATTCTTGCTTGCATCTAATACTGTATCAAATTATAAACAGGAATATGCTTATAATCATATAGCACATATAGTATCATATAGAGATTCTGATGGGGTTAAATGGGAAAAGCAGTATACTCCAGAGGGGTTTGATATTGTATACAAAAATAAAATATTTAAAGTGGCTTTTAGATTTAAATATAAAACTAATAAAATCATAGCCATAGAAAGCAATGGTCATAAAGATATTATAGATATATCCAAATGTAAATCTATATCAATAATAAACGGAATAGATTTTTCTGATAGATTCTTATTAGAAAACAAAAGTCTATTCAATTATTTTGTATCAGATTTACCTGCGACCGATTTACAAGAAAAAATAATAGCTTTTAAAGATGATGAATTATCTAATAAAGTATTAAATTATTTGAAAGGAGCATGATTATGGGATATAGTGAAAAAGAATTATTAGAAAAAATACTTAAAAAAATAGATAAACAGCAGGAAGATATAGAAGATGTAAAATCTATATTGATGCCTGGAACTTCTAAAGAAAGAGGCGAATTAATCAAAGAAAAAGAATACAGAGTTTGATTATCATCACAATGCAGGTGGATATATGCCTCCATGGTGTGGACTATCATATATGCAAAATAAATAGAATATATAATCTTGAAATAGGATGGAGCGTAGGAGGAAAAGATAAAACAAATGATGAAATCATTTTATGCAGTCTTAGATATAAAAAATCCTGACCTAGTAATTCAGAAAGTTGATCCTATAAATTTTAAATTATATAGGAAATGGAAGAATGGATTAAAGGAATGGATTACATTTTATTACCTTGCTGATGGAAAACGTATTCTTATCAAAGAATATAAAAACTCTACTGGATATGAATTTAAGATTGATACTGAAAATAAAGAATTCATGTATAATGATAATCTTGGTAATTGGTATAAATATAATATAATTACTCATGATTACGAATCTGTAGACTTAACCCATAGATATGATAATAATGGGAATCTTATATATTATAAGTCTCCGGAAGGGGTAGAAGAATCTTATCAGTACGATGACAATAACCTGATACAGAAATATGAAAAGAGAGTAGGCGGAGAAATAGTACTAACTCGTACATATCAAAGATATATAGCAAAAGGTTCATCAGAAGAATATTTTATGGATGAACCTTTAACTCAAATTCAAGAGAATACTAAAGACTTGTATTCTGAAAGAACTTATGATATGAAAGGAAGGGAAATTCTTTATGAAGACGAAGATAGAAACGGAGATAGAATAATGGCTGGAACCAAATATGAGGATAAAAGAGCACATGTAATGGTGTGGAAGAATGGAAAGTTTATTTATGAATATTATGTCAAAGAAGGAGACGAAAATTATGGAAAAGGATTCAAAAAATAATATGATTATAGATGATAAACCAGGACAGGCATTTTCTATGGTTTCGCCATACGGAGTTATGCCACACGATGTTTTGTGTAATCCACGTAAAAGGATAGAATATATTTTATCTCCTAAAAACTGTCCTGATGATAGAATTGTACCGTTTTTACTTAAAATAAAAGACGAAGATAATTATTTAATATTTAAAGGTTTACAAACGTTAAAATTATCTAGTGAAGAATCCTATGATAAAATAACAAATAAAAACATCATAAGATATATACTAAAAGAGCACATTGCTACAGTACTTCGAGCAAGCTATGAAAATAATATCGATTTTTTAAAAGTGCAAGAATACGTAGAATTAACAGATTAAAAAAACGAGACCCATATGTGCAGGCGTGCCAGCACATACGGGTCAAAAAATCAGCAGATTTGCCGGTATTCCGGCAAAT